>TBL_comb47_HYPODRAFT_10004845_pt1 | contig 15307 bp, 9 predicted proteins | sample TroBogypolimnion_40_FD_10682 | JGI IMG/M metagenome (IMG submission 10682)
CCTGCCCCCGAGAGCGTGTATCCGATGTCGAAGTCGCCGTCGCCGTTGGCGGCGCGGCGGAAGAGGCCGCCGTTCATGGCGAGCCAGCAGCCGCCGTTCTCGGCCAGCGGGTTGCCGGCCAGCCACTGGAACTCCCCGTCGCCGCTGAGGGTGAGGAGCGTGTTGCCGTTGTTCGACCAGCGCAGGTTGCCGGTTCCGACAAATACGCCTCCTCGGACGTTCACGTTACAAGTCTTGGTCCAGTCCTGTGCGGTGAGCAGAATGTTACCGGTGTTGAGCTTGCCGCTGTAGAGGTCGAAGGTGCTGGCCTGCCAGAAAGTGTAACTTGATGTGAACCCTGTGAGTGCGGCGTTGTTGGTGACCACCAGCCGCGCGTTGTTCTGAAGGTCCAATCGGGCGAAAACGGTGTCGGAAGCGATGACCATGGTGCCCGCATTCACGGAACTGATGTAGTTTGCATCGGTTATGGTCCAGTTGCCGCCGCCATTGAGCGTCAGCGCACCCGTGCCGTTCTTCGTGAACCACGCGTTGGTGGCGCCGCTCGTGAGATAGCCGTCGAGCACGATGCCGCCCGCGCCGGTGTCGAGCGAGCGGTTTACCCCGGCCCACTTGAGATCTGTGCCGATCCGCTGCTGCACGGAGGAGCTGTTGACCAGCGTGCCGTAGAGGCTGACGGCGTTGCCGGAGAGGCCGAAGGCTGACGCCCCGGCCGCGAAGGTGAGGTTTGAGAACGCCGAACCCGGTATGAAATCGTTCTGGGCGTTGGTCACGCTGCCGCCGAACGTGAGGCTCGTCAGCATCCCCGGTACCGGCGCGGCGCTGCCCTGCCAGTTGCCTGCCGTGGACCAGCGGGCGCTACCGCCGCTTCCGGTCCACACGCTTTGTCCCTGAGCAAAGCAAACGATCAGGAGAACCGCTAAACCAAACACAACAAGATTATTTTTCATAGTGATAAAGTTTACACAGAACGGTGTTGCAAGTGAAGCGGTTTTTTGCAACTGATGCGGGTTGACGGCGGTCGCGATTCAGGCTAGCCTAAAACACAGATGAACAGTGCCCCTCGGGGAAAAGGACAGCCTGATGGCTTCGGAAAAAGAAACTACGAATAGCGATCCTGACGCACCGGGATGCGGCTGCGGTGGCAGTTGCGGTGGCGCAGAGGCGGGAACCGTGCCGACAGGCTGGCGCGGCTGGAGCGTCATCGGTGCCGGGGCTGTGCTGTTAGCGCTGGCGATGGCGCTGCCGCTGGCAGGCGCGGCGCGGGTGGGACTCTATCTGGCGGCGTACGGCCTCGTCGGCTGCAGGCCCCTGTGGGCGGCGCTGCGGAATCTCGCACGCGGCCAGCTCTTCGACGAGAACTTTCTCATGCTGGTCGCCACCGTTGGCGCCATGGTCATCGGCGAATATCCCGAGGCCGTGGCCGTGATGCTGTTCTATCAGGTGGGCGAGGCGGTGCAGGGCTTGGCGGTTGGGCGTTCGCGCCGCTCGATTCGCACGCTGATGGATCTCCGCGCCGACACGGCCTGCGTCCTGCGCGCCGGCGCCTTTGTCGAGGCTGATCCGGAACAGGTGGCGGTCGGCGACACGATCCTCATTAAACCGGGCGAGCGCGTGCCGCTCGACGGCGAGGTCGTGGAAGGGTTGTCCGCGCTTGATCTCTCGGCGCTGACCGGCGAGTCGTTTCCGCGCGATGTCGTGATCGGCAACGAGGTACTGGCGGGCTGCGTGAATCTGACGGGCGTTCTGCGGCTGCGCGTGACACGGCCCTATGCCCAAACCGCTGTTGCCCGCATCTTGGCCTTGGTGCAGGACGCTTCCACCCGCAAGGCGCGGACTGAGGCACTGATCACGCGGTTCGCCCGCATCTACACGCCGTCGGTGATCGCGCTCTCGGCGCTGGTCATGACGCTGGGGCCGGCGTTGACGGGCGAGACCTTTTCCGTGTGGGTTTACCGGGGTCTGGTCTTTCTGGTGGCCTCCTGCCCCTGCGCGCTGGTGATCTCCATTCCCCTGAGCTACTTCGGCGGCATTGGCGGGGCTTCGCGCCAAGGCGTGCTGGTCAAGGGCGGCAATTATCTGGAGGCGCTGGCTCACGTGCGCACAGTCGTGTTCGACAAGACGGGAACGCTGACCTACGGCAAATTTGAGGTGGCCGGAATCTATCCGGCGGACGGGTTTTCGGAAGCGGAGGTGCTCGAGCTGGCGGCGCACGCCGAGATGCACTCGTCGCACCCGCTGGCGAAAAGCGTGGTGGCCGCTCACGGCGAACCTTGCAGGGAGCGCGTCGGCGAGGTGCGGGAGACGGCCGGGCAGGGCGTGGCGGCGGTCGTGGACGGGCGGCGGGTGCTGGTCGGGAACGGGACGCTCATGCGGTCAGTCGGAGCGGTCGTGCCGCTCGCTCAAGCGGGCGACGGGAAAGGGCTCTGGGTGGCCGTGGACGGCCGTTATGCGGGCTATCTCGCTGTCAGCGACACCGTGAAAGCGGAGGCGGCTCAAGCCATCCGAGAGTTACGGACGCTGGGCGTCGAGCGCGTCGTGATGCTCACCGGAGACACGGAGGGCGCGGCGCGCTCGGTGGCCGAGGCGGTCGGGATCGACAACCTGCATGCGGGTCTGCTGCCCGACGAGAAGGTCGCGCTGATGCAGAGCGAGCGGAAACGGCTGTCGGGCGGCGGCGTGCTGGCCTATGTGGGCGACGGCATCAACGATGCGCCCGTGCTGGCGGAGGCCGACATCGGCATCGCCATGGGCGCGCTCGGCAGCGACTCGGCGATCGAGGCCGCCGATGTGGTGATCATGGACGACGACCTCCTGCGCATCGGCGCGGCCTTGCGTCAGGCGCGCGCCACGCGAACCGTGGTCACGCAGAATATCGTGTTCGCGCTCGGCGTCAAAGCCGTCGTGCTGCTCGCCAGCGTGGCGGGCGTGGCGGCGATGTGGGAGGCTGTTTTCGCCGACGTGGGCGTGGCGCTTCTCGCGATGCTCAACGCCATGCGGCTCATCCGGCGCTAGGACACGCCGCGCAAGTTACTTGACCCCGAGGACTGTTCCGGCGAGCGGCACCGTGTAAAGGAACTCGGTCGGCGCCAGCACGCGGTCGGTGAGGCGCACCTCGTCGATCCAGCCGTCGAAGGCTTGGTCGCCGTTGCCGATCTTGATGTCGCCGCTGTCGAAGATCATCGGATTGACGGTGGCAACTTCGTACACCTTCGCGTAATCCTTGTACAGTCTGGCCGTCTTGGTGGGGTAGTCGTAGGTCAGCGCCACATGGTGCCACTTGCCGTCCTCCATAAAGGCCGAAGACTCCAGGGTCTGGTTGAAGCCGGTCGTGCTGGGAGGGGTCTCGCTGTCGATGCGCGAGCGGAGGTTGCCGGAAGCGTTCATCCCGAGAGACCAGCTATAACCGCCGGTGAGAGCACGCGTTTTTCCGACGACCTGCGGGTAGTTCACATGACGGTTCACCCGCACGAACGCCTCGGCCGTGAAATTGGTCATCTGCGCAGGCAAGCTCGAACCCGCAACGGTGACCTGCCCGCCGCTTGCCGAATTGGTGTTGGCGGGCAGCCCGGCGTTCACGAAGAAGAGAGAACCGTCGTTCATGTTGACAACAGGGCCGCCTTTGCCGTTTGAGATGCGTGCCGACGTATTGGGAGGGCGCTCAGAGGAGAAGGTCGGCTTAGCGCCGCCGGCCGCAACGGCCGTGCCATACAGCAAAGGCGCATAAAAGGTGTTGGTCAGCACGTTGGCCGTAGTGCCGTTCGCGCCGTCGTCGAACGTCCAGTAGCCGCGCGTGGAGGTCGGCTCGCTCACTGTCATGAACTGCTCTGGAGTCAGTACGCTGTCTGTGATGCGGATTTCGTCGATCCAGCCGTCAAAGGCGCGTGCGCCAGCGCCTTGTCCGATGCGCAGTTGACCACTGTCGTAAACCAGGTTGCTATAGGAAGTGCCGGTGGCGCTCAGTACATAATCCACATAGAGCCGCATCGTCTTGTTCGTGTTCGCGTAGGTGAAAGCCACATGGTGCCACTTGCCATCCTCGACATTGACGGCGGCGGTCCACGACTGGTTGAATCCGGGCTCGCCGTTCGTGAACGTCACGCCGGAGTCGATGCGGACGCGGGGCTTGCCCGAATTGTCGAAGTCGAGGTTCCAGCTCGTGCCTCCCGAACGCGCCTTGCCGACGACCAGCGGCCAGTTCACGCGGCGGTTGACCTTGAGGAAGGCCTCGACCGTCAGGTTGGTGGCGTGCAGCAAGTTGCTGTCGGCTACATAGGCGCAGCCGCCGTTGTTCGAGTCTGGGTTTCCGGGGAGAAGGGCATTCACGAAGAGCAGCGAAGCGCTGTTGGTCGTATTGAGCAGTGAGCCCGTGAATCCGGACCAGACGCGCGCGCCGGGCCGGTCTGAGCTGAAGGTTGGGATCGCGCCGGAGGTGTTGACGGTGGCCGTCGCGTTCAGCGAGGGCGCGTTGGTCTCGGTCGCAAGCGTGGCCGCGTTATTCGTCGGCACCCCGTCGTCGAACTGCCAGTTGGCAATGGTGTCAGCGAATGAAGTTAAGGCGCCGCAACAGCAGGCGAACAGCGTCAGGACACATTTTTTATTATTCATTTTGGACTCCACTTGTTCCCTCAGGTAAAAACAAAATACCACATAAGGAAAAATAGTACCTGAGTCGCCGGGTGGAAACAAGACTTATGGCAGCGGATGTCGCAAAAGGGTTGGGGCCAGACCCCGCTTACTTCATCATCACGTAGAAGAGCACGCAGATGAAGTGGCAGAAGGTGCCAGCCAGCACGAAGAGGTGCCAAACCGCGTGGTGGAACGGCATGAGCCGCCACAGGTAGAAGACCGTGCCGAGGGTATAGAGAACGCCGCCGAGCACCAGCCAGACCAGACCCGGCAAGGGAAGGGCCTCCATCAGAGGTTTGATGGCGAACACGAACATCCAGCCCATGCCGATGTAGGCGAGGGTGGAGACGAAGCGCCATTTGCCGGTGGTGAAGAGCTTGAAGATCACGCCCGCCACGGTCAGGCCCCAGACGATCCCGAAGACGGTCCAGGCGAGGACCGGATGCGACGTGCGCAGGGTGACGAGCGTGAGGGGCGTGTAAGAGCCGGCGATCAGAAAGTAGATCGCCATGTGGTCGCACACCTCGAGGATCTGTTTCGCCCGCGGGTGCGTGACCGCGTGGTAGACCGAAGAGACGGTGTAGAGCAGGATGATGGACGCGCCGAAGACCGCGCCGCTGACGATCTTCCACGACACCTGCGTGCCGCTCTGCGCGCCGAAGACGACCAGCAGGGCGAGCATAGCCGCACCGAGATGGCTCCCGAGCGCGTGGATCGCACTGTGTGAGATCTCTTCGGCGACGGAATAGCCGTCTGGTTCATGACGCATAACGCACCTCAGTCTCTTCAATCCGGACAGGGGATTTCGGCGCGCGTCGCTTCTGTGGTAGGGAGGGTTCCCCGAACCGTCCGCGGACGCCTCGGGGAGGCGACCCTACCCCGGATCCTACTTGCCTGCCAGATACGCGTTGATCGATGCGGCGGAGCGGCGGCCTTCGCCCATCGCGAGAATCACGGTGGCGGCGCCCAGCACGATATCGCCGCCGGCGTAGATGCCGTCGATCGAGGTCTTGCCGGTTTCGTCCACCGTGATGTTGCCCCACTTGTTGACGACCAAACCCTTGGTGGTCTGGCTGATCAGCGGGTTGGAGCCGTTGCCGATGGCCACGATCACGGTGTCGATCTCCATCAGGAATTCGCTGCCGGGGATGGGAACCGGGCTGCGGCGGCCCGACGAGTCCGGCTCGCCGAGCTCGTAGCGTAGGCACTCGAGCTGGTTGACGCAGTCGTTGGCGTCGCCCAAAATGCGGACCGCGTTCTGCAGCATGTGGAAGATCACGCCTTCTTCGCGGGCGTGGGCGACCTCTTCGACGCGGGCAGGCATCTCCTTCTCGGTGCGGCGGTAGACCAGATGCACCTCTTGCGCGCCGAGGCGCAGGGCCATGCGCGCGGCGTCCATGGCGACGTTGCCGCCGCCGAGAACCGCGACCTTCTTGGAGTTGTAGATCGGCGTGTGGGCGTTCGCGGTGTCGTACGCTTTCATGAGGTTGGCGCGCGTCAGGTACTCGTTGGCGGAGAAGACGCCCACGAGGTTCTCGCCCGGGATGTTCATGAACTTGGGGAGGCCCGCGCCGGTGCCCACGAAAACGGCGTCGAAGCCGTCGACGTCAATCAGGTCCTTGAGCTTGCGCGTGCGGCCGACCACGAAATTGGTTTCGAGTTTGACGCCCATGGCCTGGAGCGTGTCGATCTCTTTCTGTACGATGGTCTTCGGCAGGCGGAACTCGGGGATGCCATAGATCAGCACGCCGCCCGGCTTGTGGAAGGCCTCGAACATGGTGACGTCGTGGCCTTCGCGGCGCACGTCGGCGGCCACCGTGATGCTGGCCGGCCCGCTGCCGATGACCGCCACCTTCTTGCCGGTGGGCGGCTTCACCTGGGGCGTGCCCTGCTTGCCGCTCTCGCGCTGGAGGTCGGCCACGAAGCGCTCGATGCGGCCGATGGCGACAGCTTTGTCGGTGTCCTTGAGCGCCTTGCCGAGCGTGCAGGGCATCTGGCACTGGGTCTCCTGCGGGCAGACGCGCCCGCAGACGGCGGGCAAGAGACTGTTCTCGCAGATGATGTTGGCGGCGTCCTCGAAGCGGCCTTCGGCGGCGGCCGCGAGAAAGTCGGGGATGCGGATGCACACCGGGCAGCCGGCGACGCACGGCGCGTTCTTGCACTGGAGGCAGCGCGCGGCTTCGAGCTGGGCCTGTTCAGCGGTGTAGCCGAGGGCCACTTCGCTCATGTTGTGGCTGCGCACCGTGGGGTCTTGGGTGGGCATCTCCTGTGCGGGGATGGCCATGCGGTCGCGGGGCGTCAGTTTTTTTCCGGAAAGCTCCGCCAGCTTGGCGGCGGCGGCCTGTTGGAGGGTTTCGGGTGAAGTGTGCATAAGAGAAAGGAGAAGTTAGGAGTTAGGAGGGTCGCCCGTACGTAGGGGCGAACCTGCGTGTTCGCCCTTATCTGTTATTTGTTTACCAAAGCGTTGGCGGCCTCTTCGAGGTGGCAGTGGTGGGCTTTGTGGTCGGCGTCCTCGCGCGGCTTGTAGGCGCGCAGGCGCTTCATCATGTTGTCGAAGTCGACCAGGTGGCCGTCGAACTCCGGGCCGTCCACGCAGACGAACTTGGTTTTGCCGCCGACGGTGACGCGGCAGCCGCCGCACATCCCTGTGCCGTCGATCATGATCGTGTTGAGCGAGACGACGGTGGGTACGGCGTATGGGCGAGTGGTCTCCGCGCCGAACTTCATCATGATGGGCGGCCCGATGATCACGGCCATGTCCGGCTTGGGCGACTGCTCGCACAGCTCCTTCAGCGGATGGGTCACGAGGCCCTTGCGGCCGTAGGAGCCGTCGTCCGTGACGATGATCAGCTCGTCGGCGATCTTGCGCATCTCCTCTTCCATGACGAGCAGCTCTTGGGTGCGCGCGCCCATGATGATGGTGACCTTGTTGCCGGCGGCCTTCATGGCCTGGGCGATGGGGTGGAGCGGCGCGACGCCGATGCCGCCGCCGACGCAGACCACATGGCCGAGCTTCTCGATGTGGGTGGGCTGGCCGAGCGGGCCGAGCAGGGCCGGAACCGAATCGCCGACCGATTTCTCAGCAAGGATGTGGGTGGTCTTACCGACTGTCTGAAAAATGAGGGTGATGGTGCCCTTCTCCGGATCTGCGTCAGCGATCGTGAGGGGAATGCGCTCGCCGATGGCGTCGTCGATCTGAAGGATGATGAACTGGCCGGGCTTGCGCTCGCGGGCGATGAGGGGTGCCTCGATTTCCATGCGGAAGACCTCGGCTGAGAGCTGTGTTTTTTTGACGATTCGGTTCATAACAGGTGTCGCTTTGCTTGTGTGCGGATCTGCGGTAAGACGGGACAACCTCGACCCAAAATGTGGAAAGACAAGCAAACAAAATAGCATATTTACGGTTCGTCCGCAAGAATCGCCAGCGGATAAAACTGCGGTTAACACCGTCGTGTCAATTCGCGTTGCGGCTGCGGGGTCGATGGGATAAACTGAAAGCCATTTTTGGAGGTGAGCATGATGAAGGCGATGGCTGCGTGGGCTGGGGGGCTGGCGCTGCTGGCGGCGGGGGCGTCGGCGGTCGAGGTGAGTCTGACCGACCTCGACATCTCGAAGACCAAACAGGGGTGGAAAGAGGCGGCGTGCAATTTCAATCTGCTCGGAAGCCGCCTGAAGGTGGCGGATCAGGTCTATACCAACGGCATGGCCACGCACGCCCTCTCGGAACTCTATGTGGAGCTGCGCGGCGCGCGGCGCTTTCTGGCCGAGGTCGCAGTGGACGACACCAGCGACCAGCTCGACAAGTGCTCGGTTTTTCAGGTGATCGGCGACGGGCGGCTGCTGTGGAAGAGCGCGCCTTTGCATCGCGGCATGACGCCCGTTCCCGTCGATGTCGATCTCTCAGCTTATCAAACGGTGCTGCTGCGCGTGGATCCGTGGAGCGACGGCAACGCGGCGGATCACGCCGACTGGCTCAACGCGCGCTTCGTCACCGACGGCAATAACAAGCCGCGCACGGTCGATTCGCTCGGCTGGGCCAACGCGTGGCTTTCTTCCCTCGACACGTCGTTTGTTTCGCCCAAAGACGCGTGTTGTGGCGCACCGCTCTCCATCGCGGGCGTGACCTACGCCGAGGGCATCGGCTTGCGGGTGCCATCTGAGCTTTGCATTCTCAAGGGGTCGGCCATCCACTTCGCCGGTAAGGTCGGCGTGGATGATACCGGTACGTCCGCCAGTTTCATCATTTATGGCGACGACAAAGTGCTGTGGCGCAGCGGTCCGATGAACGTGGGCGATGCGGCGAAACCCTTTGATGTGAGCCTCGCAGGCGTCGGTCTGCTGCGTTTGGTAACCGAAGGCCCAAGCGGTGTGCGCGCCGATTGGGTCGAGACAAGTTTCGCGTTGGACGGCGGGATGAAGCCTTGCGCCACCTACAACCCCGCGCTGTTCGATAGCCGGCCCGAATGGGAGAACCCGCACGTTTTCCGCGTCGGCACCGAGCCGGCCTCCGCCACGCGGATGGTCTTCGATTCAGTCCAGGCGGCCGCTGAAGCGCAAGGGCGCGAAGCCTCACCCTTTTTCCTCTCGCTCGACGGCGCATGGAAGTTCTGCTGGGTGCCGCATCCAGACCAGCGGCCCAAGGATTTCTATCTGCCGTCAGCCTCTGTGGCGGACTGGCATGAGATCACCGTGCCCGACAGCGTGGAAGTGCGCGGCTACGGGACTCCCCTCTACAAGAACTTCGGCTACTATTTCAAGGTCGATCCGCCTTTTGTGATGGGCGAGCCCGATCCGCGCTACACCACCTTCAAGGAGCGCAACGCGGTCAGCTCCTACCGCCGCACCTTCAAGGTTCCCGAGCGGTGGAAGGGCCGGGCCGTCTACCTGCGCTTCGACGGCTTCGCCTCAGCCATGTCTGTCTGGCTCAACGGCGAGCGGCTGGGGTACGCCGAGGACGGGCGACAGGGCGCGACCTTCAACGTCACGTCGGCGCTGCAGCCGGGCGCGAACACGCTGGCCGTGCAGGTCTACCGGCTGTGCGACGGCTCGTACATGGAGGATCAGGACTTCTGGCGCCTCTCGGGGCTCACCCGACCGGTCTATCTCTGGTCTGAGCCTCAGATGCACCTGCGCGATTTCTTCGTGCGCACGACGGTTGGCACGGAAGGCGACTATGCGGGCGCGTGGAGCTTGAAGGTCGAGGCGGAGGTCGAAGGCCCGTCCCAAGGCGTGTCGCTGGAGGCCGAACTCTTTCCGCACAGCTTCAGCGGCGGACGCGTCGCCCAAGGGCAGGCGCTACCGGTTGGCAGCGCGTTCCAGCTCAACATCCCCGTGTCCTCGCCGCGCCTGTGGTCGGCCGAGTTGCCCAATCTCTACACCTTGGTGCTGACCCTCAAGGATGCGCACGGCAAGACGCTGGAGGCCATTCCGCAGAACGTGGGCTTCCGCCAAGTCGAACTCAGGGGCGGCCGGATGCTCGTCAACGGCCAGCCCGTTCTGATCAAGGGCGTGAACCGCCACGAGATGGACCCCGACCACGGCTACGCGGTGCCGCTGCAGCGCATGGTGCAGGACATCACGGTCATGAAGCAGTACAACATTAACGCGGTGCGCACCTGCCACTACCCGAACGATCCGCGCTGGTACGACCTCTGCGACGAGTACGGCCTCTACGTCATGGACGAGGCCAACATCGAGACGCACGGGCTCTCCGACACGCCGCGCAACCCGGTGATCGACCCCGCTTATCGCGCCGCCGCGATGGACCGCGAGATCGGCATGGTCGAGCGCGACAAGAACCACCCCTCGATCATCTTCTGGTCACTGGGCAACGAGAACAACGTGGACTCCGATTTCTTCGGCCAGGCCTACGCGTGGATCCGCGCCCGCGATCCTGGCCGGCTGATCCAGAACCAGCGCAACGGGCCGCGCGACACGGTCGATTCCATGTACGCCCGCGTGAGCGAACTCGAGGCGTACGGCAAGCGCAAGGACACCACGCTTCCTTTCATCCTGTGCGAGTACTCGCATGCCATGGGCAACTCCTCCGGCAACCTCGCCGACTACTGGCGCGTGATCAACGCCTACCCCAACTTGCAGGGCGGTTTCATCTGGGACTTCGTGGACCAGGGGTTGCGCAAGCCCATTCCGACCGAGCGCATCCGCCACGGCGGCCCCGNGGACTTTTGGGCGTATGGCGGCGACTATGGCGATTTCCCGAACGACGACAACTTCAACTGCAACGGCCTGGTGCAGCCTGACCGCCGTCCGTCGCCGCAGTTCGCCGAAGTGCGGTATTGCTATCAGACCATGACGGTCGAGGCGGCCGATGTGACCCGCGGCCTCTTCACAGTGAAGAACCGCGCGTTCTTCACGAACCTCGCCGACAACGAATGCCTCTGGACGTACGAAGAGAACGGCGAGGTGATCGCCAAGGGTTCGCTGGGAAGGCTCGACGTGCCGCCGCAGACCCAGAAGCAGATCGCCCTGCCGCTTTCGATGGTGCGCCGGCCCGCCTACGCCGCGTTGGTCAGCACGTGGAACTTCACCTTTGTGACGACCCGCAAGACCCTGTGGGCCGACAAAGGGCATGTGATCGGACAGGACCAGGTGGTGGTGCCCGCCGATCCGCAGTCGGCGCGCCTGGTTCGCACGGTGAGCCGCGAGGACGTTCAGCTCGCTGAGACAGAGGCGGCTGTGAACGTCACAGGCTCCGGCTTCTGCGTGCACATCAGCAAGGCGAGCGGCGCGATCGACTCATGGAAGGTGAAGGGCGAGGAGCAGATCCTATCGCCGCTCGCGCCGAACTTCTGGCGCGCGCCGACCGACAACGACCGGGGCAACCAGATGGCGGAGCGCCACGCCCTGTGGCGGCATGCGGCCGAGCGGCGCGAAGTCCGCGGTGTCACTGTCCGGCGCGAAGTGGACGACACCTGGCTCGTCGAGGTGAGCCTGGCTTTCCCGGATGCGGACGCCACGACCGGTACGCTGATTTACACGTTCACGCGGGGCGGCGATATCCGCGTGACCTTCAAAGTGGAGCCCAAGGGCAACGGGTTGGCGTCGCTGCCGCGCATCGGCATGACCGTGCAGATCCCCTTCGCCTACGACCAGGTGGCCTGGCTGGGCCGCGGTCCGAATGAGAACTACGCTGACCGCAGGGCTTCGGCCTGTTTCGGCAAATACGCGCTCGCCGCCAAAGATTTCTTTTTTCCGTATATCGAGCCGCAGGAGTCCGGCAACCGCATGGACACCTTCTGGGTCACCTTCACGGACCGGGCGGGCAACGGCATCAAGGTCACCGGCGACCCCAAGGTCAACTTCAGCGTTCTGCCCTACACGATCGAGGAGCTTTCGGTGCGCAAGCATCCGTGGGAGCTGAACCCGTGCGGCAACTGGATCGTCAATCTCGACTACGGCCAGATGGGCCTCGCGGGCGAGGACAGTTGGGGCGCCCTGCCCTGGCCGGAGTATCAACTGCTGCCGGGCCAGACGTACAGCTACGGGTTCGTGCTATCGCCTGCGAAAGGTCAATAAGGGCACTTTGGTTTCTTCTCTTTCGTTTCCGTTATTGCGACCCCCCCGGTTCTTCGGTAATATAAACACTGTTCCACTGTGTCTTTGTGCGCTTGTCGAGCGACGGGCGGAAGGCACGCCGAGGTCTTGCACTTATGATTCGGACAAACACGTTCCTTTTTCTGACCGCGTTCCTGCTGGCCGCATGCGGCTGCGGATCTCACTCCGGGCAGAGCGCCCTCAAACAGGGGCTGGCCGCCTTTCAGGAAAAGAATTACCCGGTCGCCATCACTCAGTTGACTCACGCCACGAAGCGGATCACCGACTCCCCCGACCTCTATTACAATTTGGGGCTGGCCCACCTGTATCAAGGCAACATCGAGCCCGCGCAGGCGGCCTTCAAAGCGGCGCTGGAGCTGGCGCCCGGCCACGTCGAGTCGACCACCTGCCTGGGGCAGATCGCCTATCTCCAGAACGACTTGCCTAAGGCGCAGGCCTTTTTTGACAAAGCGCTCGCGGGCGCCCGCACCGACGAGATCCGGGCGCGCATTCTGACCGCGCTGGCGCTGACGGAGTCGGGCCGGGAGCACTACGACATCGCCCGCCTGCACCTGTTGCACGCGCTGAAGCTGAATCGCCTCTACGCGCCCGCCTACTACAATCTCGCCAGCCTCTACCGCGACAAGTTCAATCTGCGCGAGGAGGCGCTCGACAACTTCGAGATGTTCGCGCGGATCGCGGATAAGAACGACTCTCACAACGGCAGCGCGGCGAACAACATCAAAAGGCTCCGGCTGAACCTTGAGAGGACGCGCGCCGAAGAGCTGGACGGCGTGCGCCGCGATCCGGCGGCTGCCGCCAAGCTGCTGCAGGACGGCATGCGCCTGCAGGTCGCCAAACAGAACCCCAAAGCGATCAAGGCCTACCGCGACGCGTTGGCCGCAGACCCCTTCACCTTCAGCGCGGCGTTCGGCTTGGCCATGGCCTACAAGGCGCAGGGCCAGCGCGCCGAGGCCATCGACGCGTTCAAGCGCGCGACCGATATCAGCCCGAACCATCAGGACAGCTACGTTCAGGCTGCGGAGCTGGCGATCCAGCTGAAGCACTACGCCGAGGCGGCGAAGATTCTGGACCGGGCGATCGCGCGCAGCCCTTTCAATCCTGCCAACGACGAGCTTATGGCGCGCATCCGCTATGAGGAGACGCGCCTGCCCGAAGCCCGCGCGTACGGCGAGTTCTACCTCCTCCTCCTGCCCCCGGGCGACAAGAACCGCGCGGCTTATTCGAAATGGGTGAAGTCGCTGCCGGAGAAGTGAGGCTAACACGATGCCCACGTTCCTCAAAGAGATCGGCTGGCTTGACGGGCTGGCGCTCGCGGCGGTCGCCTTTCTGGTGATACGCGGCTTTGTGAGCGGCTGCTCCGGCGAGCTGGGCAGGCTGGTGGCGCTCGGCGCGGCGACGGCGCTCGGTTACTTCGGCTTCGCCCCGGCGTCGCGGCTCGTGCTTTCGGTCAAGCTGTTCAGCGCCAACCCCTACGCGGAGCGGCTCACGGTCTTCATCCTGCTCTTTGTGGTCTGCATCGCCCTGTGGCTGGGGCTCCGTAAACTGCTTTCCGAAGCCATCCGGCTGGTGGTCGCCCAGCCGTTCGACTCCATTCTGGGCGGCATCATCGGCGGCATGAAGGCCTTCATTCTCGTCGCGGTCTTATGCACCTTCGGGCTGCTCAACCCGAACGCGGCGGCACGCAAAAGCCTTCAGGAAAAATCCTTTGCTGCCCAAAAACTCTCACCCCTTCTGAAAAAGATCACATCCCCCGATAACTAGAGCGGGGATCTATGACCTGGCACGCTCAATTGACCGACCTGGACGACGCGACCCTGATGTTCCGGGTGCGCGACGGCGACGACCGCGACGCGTTCGCGGTGCTCGTGAAGCGGCACCAAAAAATGCTGCTGAACTTTTTCGCGCGATCCGGCGTTCAATACGATTACGAGGACTTGGTTCAACAGACGTTCATGAGGCTGTACCGCTACCGGGAGCGCTATGTCGCGACCGCGAAATTCACGACCTTCGTCTTTTTGCTGGCGAGGCAGGTCTGGATCGATGAGCTGCGGAGGCGCAAGCGCCATGAGCGGCTGGTCGACGGGCTCGCGGCTGAGCCGCCGCCGGAACACGTCGCGCCGACGGCGGCCGAAGCGACCGCCTCCGGCGGCATGGACTTGGAACGGGCGCTAGCCGCGCTGCCGGAGGGCCTGAGAGAAGTTGTGGAGCTGGGCGTGTATCAGGATCTGCCTTATGCGGAAGTCGCGGAGATCCTGGGCATCCCGGTGGGGACGGTCAAGTCGCGCATGTTCAACGCGCTGGCCAAGATGCGGGCGTTTTTGGAGAAAAAATGAACTTTTCAACACACATGAATGAACTGGCCCCAGCGGACGCCGCAGCGTTCAGCGCTTTGGCCGGATGCTTGCGCGCGATGTCCGGGCGCGAGCCGTCGGCAGGGCTCACCGACCGCATCTTGTCTGCTGTCGATACCGAACGCGGCCGCGACCGCCGCCGCTTCCGCGTGCCCTCGCCGTGGTGGGGCACGCTGGCCGCCTCGCTGATCGCCGCACTTTCGTTGCTCGCCGTCTATCAGCAGCGCACCCGCGCACCCGCATCGGAACAGCCGGACGGGGCTGCTTGGCTTGCGGCGAGCCAGGAGCCGGATGGCACGTGGAGCCCCTCCAAGCACGGTGGGGCCGAGGCTTATCGCCCGGCTCTGACCGCTTTGTCGGCACTTGCGCTCGACCGCGCGCCCGGCGGCTTTGCGCCGCAGATTCAGCGCGCCTGTGATGCGCTGGCCGCGCTGCAGGGCGCGGACGGCGCGTTTGGCGGCGAGGGCCGCGCCCGGCTTTACAATCACGCGATCACCACTTTCGCGCTGGCCACGCTCTGCCCCAAACACCCGGCGCTCAAACCGGCGCTGGAGCGTGCGCTCGCTTATGTCGGCGCTCAGCAGACCGCGCAGGGCGGGTGGGACTACGAACCGGGCTCCGAGGGCAATGCGGCGATAACGGCGTGGCAGGTGCGCGCGCTGGCGTGCGCCGAGGCGCAGGGATTCGAGACTGCGAAAATCCCGCTGCGGAAAGGGCTGCGCTGGCTGCGCGGCGTCGCGCGCGACGACGGC
>TBL_comb47_HYPODRAFT_10004849_pt1 | contig 15303 bp, 10 predicted proteins | sample TroBogypolimnion_40_FD_10682 | JGI IMG/M metagenome (IMG submission 10682)
TACACCAATTGATCAGTATAGGCAATACAAATATGCACGGGTGCATATACGCTAATCGTTCTGCCGCTTGCTTGTGCACTACTTAATAAGAGACTTCCTGTTCGTGCAATTAATTGTTCGCAATAAGTGATGCTTGCTTCACAATCCGCTAAATCATTGCCTGTAATATTTTGAAAACCTTTTTCGAATAATTTGGTTTTCAAATCTTCTTCCACACAATAAATTTTCGACCATTTTCTTTGTGCTGCCAAAAGATTTAACTGAACAGCTAACTCTGCTTCATTGGCACAAAAAGAAAATCGTCCTTGCAATTTGGCAAAGTTTTCAGCAAACTCGATTTCTAATTCTTGTATAGATGGTTGAAAAGGAAAAGGATTATTTTCTACTGCAGGAAAGGGAACAGGCACTGGTTTTTTCAGTGCCTGCTTAATCCTGTTTAATATTTTATCTCTAGAACTGTTTAACATGTTCTACTGATTAATTTAAGGAAGAATAGTAGTTGGTGGTTCTTCTTGATCATTGCTTACTATTGGAATAATCGGCAAATCCAAAGGAACCGGCGGAATAGGAACTTCCAAAATTTTCTTTTCTTCAAAAGGTCTTTTCCCAATTAATTCTTCCACATCCGATTTATGCAACACTTCTTTATCCAATAATTCTTTAGCTAACAATTCAACCTGTGCTTTTTTCTCTGTCAATAAAGCAATCGTTCTTACATAAGCATTAGCTACCAACTTACGAACTTCATCATCAATCATTTTACCAGTCTCTTCACTAAATGGTTTGGTGAAGGTATTTTCCTGTGAAGGATCATAGAAACTGATATTACCAATCTTATCGTTCATTCCATAAGTGGTTACCATGCTGTAAGCCATCTTAGTAATTTGCTGTAAATCGTTTGCTGCACCCGTAGATATTTTACCGAAGAAAATTTCTTCCGCGGCTCTACCGCCCAATGTCATGCACAATTGGTCGATCAACTGCTCTGTAGTATATAAGTATTGTTCTTTAGGTGTATACTGCGCATAACCCAATGCTGCCGTTCCTCTTGGCACAATCGTAACTTTTAATAATGGATAAGCATGCTCTAAGAACCAACCACAAATAGCATGTCCTGCTTCGTGATAAGCAATTACTTCCTTTTCGTCTGGAGAAATGATTTTATTCTTTTTCTCCAATCCTCCTATCACCCGATCAATCGCATCCTGAAAATCGCTCATGTCAACCGCTGCTTTATCTTTTCTTGCTGCGATCAATGCTGCTTCATTACAAACGTTCGCAATATCAGCACCTGCAAAACCTGGAGTTTGCTCTGCCAATTTATGAATATCTAAAGTTTCAGAAACTTTAATCACACCTAGATGCACTTTAAAGATGGCTTCTCTTCCTACAACATCCGGTCGATCTATAGAGATCTGACGATCAAAACGACCTGGACGAAGTAATGCCGAATCCAATACATCCGGGCGGTTGGTTGCTGCTAAGATAATGATACCAGTATCTCCACCAAATCCATCCATCTCCACCAATAACTGGTTCAAAGTATTTTCACGTTCGTCGTTGCTCATCATGGCATTTCTACCACGTGCTCGACCAATTGCATCAATCTCATCGATAAAAATAATACAAGGCGCTTTTTCACGTGCTTGCTTAAACAAATCACGCACACGGCTTGCACCCACACCCACAAACATTTCCACAAAATCACTTCCACTCAAACTAAAGAAAGGCACTTGTGCTTCTCCTGCCATTGCTTTAGCTAACAAGGTTTTACCTGTCCCTGGAGGTCCGATTAACAAAGCACCTTTTGGAATTTTACCACCCAGAGCCGTATATTTTTTAGGATTTTTCAGGAAGTCAACAATTTCCATCACTTCCACTTTAGCCTCATCTAATCCAGCCACATCAGAGAAAGTAATATTTACTTTAGCGCCTTTATCAAATAAAGTTGCTTTTGATTTTCCAATATTAAATATGCCGCCAGGGCCGCCGCCGCCAGGGCCACCACCGCCCATCTTGCGCATCAACAATACCCATGCAGCAATGATAATCAATAAAGAAAGGATGGTGTTAGCTACTGGTCCAAACCATTCGCCCTCATCCATTGGATTAGTTGAAACTTCACCTATATGATTAGTTGCATAAAACTCTTTCAGTCCATCATTAAAGCTTTTCCAGTCAGTTACTTTGAACTCGAATAAAGGAACACCTTTATATTTTTCTTTAGCTAGTTTGGTTTTAAATTTAACAGTATAGTACTCTTTTTCAAGACTATCTGCTTTAATATAAACCCTTACCACTTGCTTATTGGTAACCAGATCCAAACGATCCACATCGCCTTTAGCAAGCATCTCTTTTTTGAATTCCTGTTCACTAACACGACTAATATCGGGCGTCATTTTCCAAAAATTGGCTGATAGTAATACCATACCAATGATGCCATAAATCCAGTAAATACTGAATTTTGGACCTTTACGTGGAGCATCACCTTTATCGTTCTGGATGTTGAATTTTTTATTTTCCTGTGACATATCTGTTTCCTCTATTATAAATAATGTTTCTTTAAATATCCTTATTTGGTTTTTTCTACTTCATCATGCATCACAGAACCCGCATCGCTCCACATTTCTTCTAACTTATAAAATTTTCGGGCATCGGGCTGCATGACGTGTAAGACTACTGTTACATAATCTATCAATCCCCATTGTCCTGTTACTCTTCCTTCGTGTTTATAAGGGTTTTCAGAACAAACAATTTGCACCTGCGCTTCTACAAAATCGCATATCGCACGAACCTGTGTTGTGGATGTTGCCTCACATACAATAAAAAAGTCGGCTGCGGCTTCAGGTATATTTCTAAGATCCAGACTTACTATATTTTCCCCCTTCTTATCCTGAATGGCTTTAATAATGGTCTTAAAAATTTTGGAATTCCTATTTATCCGAGTAATACGAGTACTAGTTGCAGTAGGGAGTTTGTTGAGTACGGAGAGCGTTGCCAATAAATTAAGTTGTTTAAGTGTGATTGATTCAGTGCTACCTTCGTCAAAAATAGTAATTCTTTGTTACCAATAAATGCTAAAACTCCTATTGGAGAACCATTTTTCGAATTACATGAAGTAGATAGTACCAATATCTATGCCATTGACAAGGTTCAGTCTAATTTGGCTGCTCACGGTTCGGCATTCTTTGCAAAATCACAATTTGCAGGGAAAGGTCAGCGCGGAAAGACCTGGATTTCCGAGAACGGTTCAAATATCATTTTATCGGTAGTAATTGACCCCTCTTTTCTGCTAATCAATCAACAGTTTGCCCTCAGCGTGATGGCATCACTAGCTGTTTTTGATTTTTTCTCATCCTATGCAGGCGAAGAAACCAAAATAAAGTGGCCAAATGATTTGTTTTGGCGTGACAGAAAGACAGGAGGTATTTTAATTGAAAACCATATTCAGGGCACTAAATGGCAGTATTCAGTGATAGGAATCGGGATAAATATTAACCAAACCCAATTTTCGCCCCTCGTACAACATGCCGCCTCTTTGAAGCAAATTACCGGGAAAGATTATCATCCCTCTGAATTAGCAAAAGAATTATGTGCTTATTTAGATAAAAGATACGACGCATTAAAAGCAGGTCATCAATCTGATCAATTAAAAGAATACAATCTGCACTTATTTAAAAAAAACGAGATCGTTAGATTTAGAAAAGAGAATATCGCTTTTAGCGCGCAGGTTGAATCTGTCAATGAAATTGGAGAGCTATTATTAAAAGATGGATTGGAAGATCGTTTTCATTTTGGTGAGATTGTTTGGATAGTATGATGGTTGAAATCCGATTCATTTAAACTTAATTTGCAAAAATTAAATAATCGATAAGATGTCTGAATTCCGTTTAACCAAATTTTCGCATGGCGGTGGTTGTGGCTGTAAAATTGCACCTTCTGTTTTAAGTAGCATTTTACAATCAGACACTATTGTTCCTGAAAATAAAAATTTACTCGTTGGCAATGCCAGTAATGATGATGCGGCTGCTTACGACTTAGGTAATGGAACTGCACTGATTAGCACGACAGATTTTTTTATGCCAATTGTGGATGATGCATTTTCTTTTGGCAGAATAGCATCTGCAAATGCTATCAGCGATGTATATGCCATGGGTGGCAAACCCATCTTAGCAATTGCAATTTTAGGATGGCCCATTGATAAAATTCCGGCATCAGTTGCACAACAAGTATTGGAAGGTGCTCGAAGCATTTGTTTAGAAGCAGGAATCCCTCTTGCAGGAGGACATAGCATTGACAGCCCTGAACCCATTTTTGGATTAGCAGTGAGTGGATTGGTTAATATCGAACACTTAAAAAGAAATAATACCGCAAAAGAAAACGACCTACTTTTTATCACCAAGCCTATTGGTGTAGGCATCCTGGCAACAGCACAAAAAAGAGAAAAAATTTCAGAAGCACATTTACAACAATTACTGAAACAATTAGGCACGCTGAACAAAGCAGGTGAAGCATTAGGAAAAATTGCAGGTGTGCATGCAATGACCGATGTTACTGGATTTGGCTTATTGGGGCACTTAACAGAAATGGCCGAAGGAAGTGGATTGAGTGCAGAAATTGAATATGCAAATATTCCTATTTTGGAAGCAGCTTTGGAATATCAAAAACAAAAAATAGGACCCGGCGCAACCGCACGCAATTGGAATAGTTATTGTTCAAAAGTTTCTATTGCCGGTAACATCAATGAAGAAGAAGCATTACAATTATTACCAGATCCACAAACCAACGGCGGCTTATTAATAGCGGTAGCTCCGGAAGCAGCTCATGAAGTAATAGCCGTATTTGAATCATTCGGAATTGCTGCTTATGCAAAACCAATTGGAAAATTAAAAGCGAGAACAGATAAAGTAATTCACTTTATCTAGCTATAGCTCCTAAAAAACCATATTGCCTTTATTCTTGATCTGCTCATTGGTAAGCTCAACAACCAGCTGCACACCAGCAATATTGTTGATAGTTTGTTTGATCCAGGTACATTTTTCATCATCCACAAAATCTCCTTTCATTAACCAAAGGAAATCCATATGCCTAAATTCGGGCAACAAATATTCACCATCATATTGGTTATGATATACATAGTGACTTAAAAAGCTATTGGGTACAATTGATTCATACACAGAAAAATAATAACTCCGTTCTTTCTTGCGCAAATGAATTTCAATATCATTGTTTAATCTGAATTGATATCCCAATAAATTATTTAAATGCCAGCAAAATTGGTAACTCTTAATAGGAGCTGTAATACCCAGCAGACGAGTGTCTTCGAAGAAATCTTCGTTCAATTCATCTACATTCAAACGGAGTTTTGACATAACTAATTATTTAAATTCTATGTCATAAGTTTTTTCTTCTTTACCTCTTAATGTCCGCAACTTAGTCTTATCCCCTTTTTCGAATTTTCCCAATGCACCCATATAACTTTGCACATCCACAAATTTAATTTCACCTAATTGAAGTAATATATCCCCAGCTTGCAATCCAATTTTTTCGGCTAATTTACCTGGACTAACTCCATCAATTCGCATCCCTGTTCCGCTAAAACCATAATCAGGAATAACACCCAGACTCACTTTGAATTTAGTGCTGCGACCAGCAGCTTGTTCTCGTGTTTTTGTAAAAACTAATTTGCCTTTACTATCATTATCAATGATCAACTGATGTACAAACTGAACAATATTTTTTTCTCCTTCGTAATTTATTTTTTGCCAATCATCAGTTGCTTTATGATAATCGGGGTGGCTACCTGTAAAGAAAAATAATACGGGCATATCTTTTCTGTAAAAACTGGCATGATCACTAGGTCCGCTACCAGAACTATCAAACTTTAAAATCAATTGATCATTCTTTAATGAAGCAAAATATTCGCCCCAAGTTGGTGAAGTTCCATAACCTCCGATAGTTAATTTATGTGCGGTATCATATCGCCCGATCATGTCCATATTCAACATATAATTGGGAGTAATGGCAATGGTAGGATCATCCAGCCAATGCTTACTACCAAATAATCCTAGCTCTTCGCCAGAAAAATGAATGATTAAATAATTGTTGTTTTTAGGAGACGACTTAACCAAAACTTTTGCTAGTTCTATCAAAGCTGCAGTTCCACTTGCATTATCATCGGCTCCATTATGAATAATATGCCCGGTATCTAATGCATTTTTATCTTCCCCATATCCTAGGTGATCGTAGTGCGCACCTAAAATAATGGTGTTTGCTGCATGATTATCGATATAACCAATCACATTGCTACAATTTCTTTTTTGTTCTACAATTTCAACTTGTGCGGTTAAATCCAAACTTGCGGCATTATCGAAAAAATAATGTTTGAATCCTTGCTTGGTAATATAAATAACAGGTATTGCTAACGAAATAGTAGTATCATTTTTATTGAACTGAACATTATCAATTGCTGAAGAACTATTATATAAAAATAAAGCGGTTGCACCTTTGGAAGCTACAGCAGTTGCTTCTTTTCGAATGATTTCATCAATGTCGAAATGCGGATTTGTTTTGTTTTCTTCTAATACATCTTTCAAATCTTTAAACCAAGGCTGCCCTTTTTCATTTAATGCCATTGCAGGAGTTCCCTTAATAGATTTTTGTGCACTATAACTCAATGGAAAATATTCAGTATTCTGTTCTAATACATGATCATTAATAGTAAGATTAGTAGCAACTGTTATTTTCTTTCCTTCATTAATTTCAAAAGTCTGAACATAACCCTCTTTTCCTTTAGGCTGCAACCCGATTTGCTGATATTGTTGCACGATATAATTTAAGGCCAATTGCTCTCCTTTAGTACCTGTACGCCTACCTTCTAATTTATCATCCGCTAAGTATTGAATATGTAATTTTAAATTAGCCACTAGTTCCGTGCTGGCTTTTTCTTCAGCCAATCTTTTTTTCCTTTTACTTTGCGCCTGAGCAACAGTTGTAAATAGTAACACAACCAACAGTAGCTTTTTCATATATTGTTCTGAATTTGTGCTAACAAAAATAGACGATTTATGCATCCATTATAAATTAGTATGAACTGTTTACTATGATTTTGATAGGATTCTCTTCCCAATCTCGTAACAAAGCACCCTTATAAGACTATACTTTTGCGTTCAATTTTAGAATTTGTCGAAACAGGAATTACATATTGCATTAGTGGGAAACCCCAATAGCGGAAAAACTTCGCTGTTTAATGCATTAACAGGTCTAAACCAAAAAGTTGGAAATTTTCCAGGCGTAACTGTTGACAAAAAAACAGGCACTCTTGATTTGGGTAATGGTACTCAAACCCAATTAATAGACCTTCCTGGTACTTATAGTTTATATCCAAGAAGAGCAGACGAATGGGTAGCTTATAAAGTGTTGATGAACGCCGACTTGGAAGTGAAAGCAGATATGGTATTATTAGTAGCAGATGCCAGTAATCTTAAACGCAACCTTCTTTTCTGTAGTCAGATCATTGATTTAAAAATACCGGTGGTAGTTGCTTTAACGATGAACGACCTGGCTGCAAAAAAAGGAATCATCATTGATGTGAAGGGTCTGGAAGCTGAATTAGGTGTTCCTGTGGTGCTGGTTAACCCAAGAAAAAATAAAGGTCTTACAGAATTAAAAACCGCATTAGCAAAGTACGCAAAGAACCCTACCGCATTTAGTAAGACCGATTTTATTGAAAACAAAAAAATGGCACCAGCTGCTATTGCTGCTGTTCAAATACATTTTCCCGCACTGAGCGATTATGCCGCAGTTCACTATTTGATCAATCATGAAAATTTTCCGCTCTCCGTTCAGATGCAGAAAAAGATTGAACAAATAGAAATAGACAATCAATTCAATCCTACTAAAACTCAGGCTGAAGAAATTGTGCAACGATATGGACATATCAGAAAGATCATGCAGAAAAATGTAAATGAGCCAGATCCTTTGGAACAAAAACATTTTTCAGATAAACTAGATGATCTTTTATTACACAAAATCTGGGGCTACCTGATTCTGTTGGGAGTTCTTTTTTTATTATTTCAAAGTGTGTTTTGGCTGGCACAATTTCCAATGGATGGTATTGATTGGTGCTTCAAAGAAATTAGTTTCTGGTTAACGCATAACCTTCCTGAAGTTTGGTGGAGTAATCTTTTAGTAAATGGTTTCGTTGCAGGCATGGGAGGCCTATTTAAATTCGTACCTCAAATCATGATTCTTTTTGGAATCATTACTATTCTGGAAGATACCGGATATATGGCAAGGATTAGTTTTTTGAGTGATCGATTAATGCGCAAAGTTGGATTGAATGGAAAAAGTGTGATGCCTATGATCAGTGGCTTTGCATGTGCTGTTCCTGCAATTATGAGTGCGCGGAATATTGAAAATAAAAAAGAAAGATTACTAACCATTTTGGTAACCCCACTCATGAGTTGTAGTGCTCGATTACCAGTTTACACAATTTTAATTTCATTAGTTGTTTCTAATAAATATTATTTTGGATTTCTAAGTTTACAAGGTATCGTTATGATGGGTCTATACTTATTAGGTGTTGTAATGGCCTTAATTGTAAGCTATACCATGAAATGGTTGATTAAAATTCAAGAGAAAAGTTTTTTCATCTTAGAATTACCCATTTATCGTGCACCTAGATGGGCCAATGTAGGAGTTACCATGGTTGAAAAAGCTAAAATCTTTGTGGTAGATGCCGGAAAAATTATTCTACTCATTAGTATGCTATTATGGTTTTTAAGTTCTTACGGACCAGGAAATAGAATAGAAAAAGTAGAAGCAAAATATGCTGTCTTAATAAAACAGCATCCAATAGAAAAGCAACAACTTACCAAACAACTTTCTTCGGAGAAATTACAAAATTCTTATGCAGGCATTTTAGGAAAAGCAATTGAACCTGCAATTCGACCATTAGGTTATGATTGGAAAATTGGTATCGCCATTATCACTTCTTTTGCCGCAAGAGAAGTCTTTGTAGGTACCATGGCAACCTTATACAGTGTAGAAATGAATGATGACAGTTCCTTACAACAGAAATTGATGGCTGCAAAACACGAAGATGGAACTAAAGTATACACGTTGCCAGCAGCATTTTCTTTGATGATCTTTTATGTTTTGGCCATGCAATGTATGAGCACACTTGCTGTAGTAAAAAGAGAAACAAGATCCTGGAAGTGGCCAGTCTTTCAATTCTTTTACATGACGGGACTCGCTTATCTGATGAGTTTATTAGTGTATCAGGTATTTAAATAAAAAAGCCCCTGAAAATTCAGAGGCCTCTATATACTTTACAAATATTATCCTTCCCAAGCTGCCAAAATCTCTTCTGTATGATTTTTGGTATCGGGCTTTGCAATAATTTTTACAATCTTTCCAGTTTCATCAATTAGAAAAGTAGTACGAGTTGTTCCCATATAGGTACGTCCCATAAACTTTTTCTCTCCCCACAAATTGTATTTATCAACAATTTTTTTATCCTCATCAGAAACCAAAGGAAAAGGAAGTTCGAATTTTTCTTCAAACTTTTTGTGGCTAGCTACACTATCTGTACTCACACCAACCACTTGATATCCTTTCTTAATTAATAAAGCATAATTATCCTTCAAGTTACAAGCCTGTGCCGTGCATCCTGGAGTATCATCTTTTGGATAAAAATATAATATGACTTTTTTTCCTTTAAAATCTGTCAACGAAATCGTCTTGCCATTTTGATCAACCGCTTTGAAAATCGGTGCTTTACTTCCCTCTTTTAATACTGCCATTTTATTTTATTTAGTGTACAATCTATATATATTAACCGTTTAAACCATTTTTTGTTCCAAAAGAGTGCCATCTTCCGAAAAAATTAATCCCATTTTCGCGAGTGGGCCTTACATTTGCACAATTTATTTTTTTGCAATTATGCCTAAAGACAATTCCTTACACTCCGTTTTAATTATTGGTTCGGGACCTATTATTATAGGCCAAGCCTGTGAGTTTGATTATGCAGGCACCCAAGCTGCCCGAAGCCTGCGTGAAGAAGGGATCAAAGTGATCCTTATTAACAGTAACCCTGCCACCATTATGACCGATCCTATGATGGCCGACAAGGTTTATCTGCTCCCTTTGACGGTTGAAAGTATCGAAAAAATATTAGATGAGAACCAGATTGATGCTGTTTTGCCAACAATGGGTGGCCAAACAGCCCTGAATCTTTGTAAAGAAGCCGATGAATTAGGCGTGTGGAGTAAGTACGGTGTTCGCTTAATTGGGGTAGATATTGCCGCAATTGATACGGCTGAAGACCGGGAAAAATTCCGCCAGCTGATGGTTAAAATCGGAATGGCTGTGGCACCAAGTAGGGTTGCCAATAGTTTTTTAGAGGGGAAGGAATTTGCACAAGAGATTGGTTTTCCGTTAGTTATACGTCCATCCTTTACCCTTGGGGGTACAGGCGGGGGCTTTGTTCATACTAAAGACGATTTAGATGCTGCCCTCGATAAAGGATTAAAGGCTTCCCCAATTCATGAAGTATTAGTAGAGAAAGCAGTGCTAGGCTGGAAGGAGTACGAATTAGAATTATTGCGCGATTGTAACGATAATGTAGTTATTATTTGTACGGTAGAAAATTTAGACCCAATGGGGGTTCATACAGGAGATTCCATCACGGTTGCTCCTGCTATGACCTTAAGCGATACCGCTTTTCAGGAAATGCGAAACAAGGCTATCTTAATGATGCGTTCAATTGGAAACTTTACTGGTGGATGTAACGTTCAGTTTGCTCAGAATCCTGAAAATGAAGAATTAATAGCGGTGGAAATTAACCCTCGTGTGAGTCGTTCTTCCGCCTTAGCATCAAAAGCAACAGGTTACCCAATTGCGAAAATTGCAGCTAAACTGGCAATTGGATATTCTTTAGACGAATTAAAGAATCAGATCACAAAAACTACTTCAGCCTATTTCGAACCCGCTTTAGATTATGTAATTGTAAAAGTACCTCGTTGGAACTTCGATAAATTCAAAGGGGCAAATGATACTTTAGGATTACAAATGAAGAGTGTGGGCGAAGTGATGGCTATTGGCAGAAGCTTTACGGAAGCTATTCAGAAAGCATGTCAGAGCTTGGAAAACGAAGCAATAGGCTTGGGCTATTATGGCAAAAGTTTAATGAAAAGCGAAGAGATTGTAGAATATATCAAGACGCCAAAATGGGATCGCATTTTTCGTATCAAGGATGCACTGATGCAGGGTTCTACCGTTAAATCGATTGCACAGGCAACTGGAATAGACCGTTGGTTTTTGTATCAGATTCAACAAATTTGCAATATCGAAAAAGAAATTGCTCATTATAGTATCGACAATATCCCTGCGGCACTTTTAAAAGAAGCTAAGAAGAATGGTTTTAGCGATTTGCAAATTGTACGAATCATGAACAATACTTGCACGGAAGATGAAGTGTACGCAAAAAGAAAATCTCTGGGTATTACCCGTATTTATAAAATGGTAGATACTTGTAGCGCCGAATTTGAGGCTAAAACTCCTTATTTCTATAGCAGTTTTGAAGGATAAGCTAATAATTTAAATATTTCATGGAAAGGCCGCTTGTTAAAGGCGGCCTTTGTATTTACTTTGCATAGCTAGCATCCTTTTTGCTTATATAAGAATACATGGAGCATAAACATTCGGAACAAATTTTTCAAACCAGTAATCCCTCTCGTTGGCAAAGATTTAAATGGGGGGGTCGATTATTGCTTTTTGTCTTGATTTTGATAGTAGCTATTATTACTATCGCTATCAAAACTATGTTTCTACCCAACCTTCCAATGATGCAGGGTCAGGTAATGAAAGAAGTTTTACAAGCTGAAAAACCAAGTAGTCCTTTAGCAAAAAAATATCAGGGCTTCCGGAAATTTATAGATAATAGATGGGCAAAGGGTAAAGGTTGCGGTCAGGCTGATAGTGTTTTAGATCTTTCTAATTCTGCCTATTTTAGTGATAGTCTGGGCATACGTTCTGCCTTCTATGTTGCCTGGGATGCGCAATCTTACTTTTCACTCAAAAGAAATATCTCTAAGCTAAATCTAGTAATGCCAGAGTGGTTTTTTCTGGATCCGAAAGGAGATTCTGTTTATACCAATATCGATAAAAGAGGTTTTGATGTGATAAAAGCATCTGGTGTTCGCGTAATGCCCATGATGACAAATAATGTCAAATCTGTTTTTAGAGGGGATGTAGTACATCGCATCATTAACGATCCAGTTAAGAAAAAAAAATTAATCAATGATTTAGTTAAACTCATCAAACAAAACGGTTTTGTAGGTATCAATATTGATTTCGAAGAACTGATTGAAACCAAAAATGAAGTACTTACTAAATTTCAAAAAGAATTATATACAAGATTTCAGAAAGAAGGCCTTTTAGTTTCTCAAGATGTGATGCCTTTTAATGAAGACTATGATTATCAATCATTAGGTAAGTATAACGATTATCTTTTCTTGATGGCTTATGATGAACATTCCGGTGATACTAAACCGGGACCCATTAGTAGTCAGAAATGGATTGAAGCAGCAGTAGATCAATTATCAAAAAAAGTGCCCAAAAAAAAGATTGTGCTATGTTTAGCTGCTTATGGTTATGATTGGATAAAAGGCGGACAAGGAACTGATGTTACTTATCAGCAAGCTTTAACTATTGCTAGAGAGAGTGATGGAAAAGTAGATTACAATAACGATACCTATAATTTAAATTATCAGTATTTTGATGATAATGAGAAACAGCATGAAGTACATTTTACTGATGCCGCAACTAATTTTAATACACTTCGATTTGCTACTGAATATCCTTTAGCTGGAACTGCGCTTTGGAGATTAGGAAGCGAAGATAGTCGTCTATGGGATTTCTATAATCAACCCATGAGTCGTAAAGCCTTAGCAAAATTCAACTTCGCAGAATTTAATCGAGTAGAAGCTACAGACGATGTAGACTTTATGGGAGATGGTGAAATATTGGATGTTTTATCAACTCCTAAAGAAGGATATATCACACCGGAAATTGATTCTGCTTTGATGTTAATTAGTGAAGAAAGATACGATTCACTTCCCAGTAGTTTCGTAGTGAAACAAATGGGACGAGGGGATCCAAATAAGAAACAACTGGTACTTACTTTTGATGATGGACCTGATCCGGTTTATACAAGTCAGATTCTAGATATTCTTGCAAAGTATCATGTTCCTGCAAGTTTCTTTGTAGTGGGTATTGAAGCTGAAAATAATATCCCTTTAATCAAAAGAATATATAATGAGGGTCATGAACTAGGTAACCACACTTTTACCCATCCCAATATGGCTAAAGTAAGTAAGCAAAGGGCATTACTAGAAATGGATGCAACCCGCTTATTGTTGGAATGTATTACTGGCCATAGTACCATTATGTTTCGTGCTCCTTATAACGCCGATGCACAACCCGAAAAAATGGAAGAGCTAGTGCCTGTAGCATTGAGTAGAACCAGAAATTATTTAACTATTGGGGAAAATATTGACCCTGAAGATTGGGAAGCTAGTGAAGTGCCTCATTTCAACGCAGATACTGTTTATAACCGAGTAATGGCATTAAAAGATCGTGGAAATATTATTTTATTACACGATGCCGGAGGAGATAGAAGTGCTACTGTTGGCGCGCTCCCAAGATTGATTGAAGATTTACAAAAACAGGGCTACACTTTCACTACGGTGGCAGAATTACTCGGTAAGAAAAGAGACGACTTGATGCCGCGTGTTCCATTGGGAAGTGGTTATCGTTTATTACAGTTTAATAGTTTCATTGCTGAGTTAGCTTATTATATCGGCCAGCTTTTATTTGCACTTTTTATTCTGTTTTTAATTCTTGGATCTATCCGTTTAATCATGATGCTTAGTCTTTCTATTTTACAAAGAAGTAAAGAGAAAAAACTAATGCAAATTCCGTTTACTGGCAATCCATTGGTTTCAATAATTGTTCCTGCTTTCAATGAAGAAGTAAATGCAGTAAGCTCTCTTGAAAATTTATTAAGATGTGATTACCCGAATTTTAATATTGTTTTTGTAGATGATGGAAGTAAGGATAGCACCTATGAAAAAGTAAGTACCGCATTTGCTAACCATCCAAAAATTAAAGTCTTTACCAAACCCAATGGTGGAAAAGCATCTGCCCTCAATTTTGGTATTGGGCATACTAATGCCGACTATGTAGTATGCATTGATGCTGATACCAAATTATTGACTGATGCTGTTAGTAAAATGATGCAACATTTTAGTCGCGAAAATGTAGGTGCTGTTGCAGGCAATGTGAAAGTTGGTAATGAAGTAAATATTATTACTCGCTGGCAGAGTATCGAATACATTTCAAGTCAGAATGTTGATCGGAAAGCATTTGCTTATTTAAATGCTATTACAGTAGTACCTGGAGCGATTGGCGCTTTCAGAAAAGAAGCACTAGAAGCAGCAGGCGGGTTTAGTACCGATACCCTAGCCGAAGATTGTGATTTAACCATCAGGATACTAAGATGCGGTTATCAGATTGATAATGAGAATGCGGCTATCGCAATGACAGAAGCACCTGAAACTATCAAACAGTTCATGAAACAACGTTTCCGCTGGACCTTTGGAGTGATGCAGACTTTCTGGAAAAATAGAGATGCTCTTTTCAATCCTCAATTCAAAGCTTTAGGATGGTTAGCATTACCAGATATCTTATTGTTTAAATATATCATTCCATTGTTTGCCCCATTAGCCGACTTTATGATGTTAATGGGATTATTCACAGGGAATGCTAAGAAATTGGGATTTTACTACTTGATTTTCATGATTGTAGACGCTGCCATAGCTTCATTGGCTTTCCTATTCGAAAAAGAACCTCTTTGGAAGCTATTATGGTTGCTACCTCAAAGACTTGTGTATCGCTGGTTAATGCTGGTGGTACTGTTCAGATCTTATAGAAGGGCTATTAAAGGTGAACTTCAGTCTTGGGGAGTACTCAAAAGAACCGGTAATGTAAAAGACGTAAAAGAAGTTCCTAAAACTTAATAAAAACTAAGAAGGGCAGTATTACACAATACTGCCCTTCTTTTCTTTACTTTGCAAAGTATTCAATAAAAGATCAAGGGATGAAATTATCAGAAATTCAAGTTCAGAACGAGAAAGAAACCCGCGGAGGTTTTGGAGAAGGTATCCACGAAATAGGTAAAGAAAACGAAAACGTGGTTGTATTAACAGCAGACCTTGCAGGTTCTTTAAAATTAGGTCC
>TBL_comb47_HYPODRAFT_10004851_pt1 | contig 15302 bp, 16 predicted proteins | sample TroBogypolimnion_40_FD_10682 | JGI IMG/M metagenome (IMG submission 10682)
GGTTTTTGTATTCTAGTGGTAGTATTATTATTTGCTGGTATAACCGGTAGTTCTTGCATGCCTCTAATCCTTGTTCAGTTTAAAATGAAAAAATACTGCTTATTATAAAATCAGCAAATCAGCAGTTTTCGACAACATTGTGCAAATAGAACAAAAAAAAATCATTTTCGTTTACCAAATAAGATAGAAACATAGGCATTTAAGAAGAATTTCTTAGGATCACCCATTACCATGATTGGCATCGTCTTCGTATAGTACTCAGCATTTAATCCTACTTCAAGGGCACTTATCAATTCATTATACCTCCCATAATCGAAGCGTAGGGATGTTCTCGCATATACACCTGGAACAAATTGAATTTCATTGAAACCTTTGCCCAAACTAGAATGTCCTTGTATTAGGGTAGGATCTAAAAAAATGCTGTCATTATTATTGTACTTTATATCTTGGATATTCCCACTGCCATAAGGGTTTTCAACTTGGATATAATAAGGTTTCAATAAACCTGCAGAAAACCCACCTCCATAAATAGCGGATACAGCTACACCATTTTTATTTCCTTTCCCACCAATTAGCTTTTGTTGACCAAATCCAAGCTTTGCATAATAAAAGTTATTTTGCTTCCCGAAAATATAGCTGGAAAAAACTACAAAACCCTGAGAAGTACTAAGAGTAGGTACTTTTTCTTCTTTTTTATCCTTTCGTTCTCCAATTTCTAACCACCATAAATTGGTTTTGGTTATAGTTTTATATTTACCCTTTTCAAAAAAGAGGCCCCAACCATCCGTATTGAATTTAAATCCAAATGCCGATTGCTTTTGAAAAATCAAAGCACCCTCTTCTTCCTGTTTAATAAGTAAATTAATACGTTCCCGCTTTTCGGCCTTTTTCTGGGCTTTATCTTGGGCAGCAGAACTTGGTTGATTTTGTTGCGCAGAAATTACTAGCGTACAAAAAAATGATAAAATTAAAAAGGTTTGCTTCACTTCTTATGATTTGATACAGTAAATTTAGGGCAAAAATGATGCAATGACTTCACAAATTATTTATAAAGGTGGACTAAGAACAAGCGCCATCCATTTACAAAGTTCTACTGAAATAGAAACCGATGCACCCAGTGATAATCAGGGTAAGGGTGAACGTTTTTCTCCTACTGATTTAATGGCAACGGCTCTTGGAACTTGTATGATTACAACAATGGCCATTAAAGCAAATACGATGAATATTGTTCTTGATGGCACAAGAGTAGAAGTTACAAAAATTATGGTTTCAGATCCTCGCAGAATTGGTAAATTAATTGCCCATATTTTTTTTCCGGCAAACTTGAATTTAGACGATAAGCAAAAAGAAATATTAGAAAGAACAGCTAGAACCTGCCCAGTAGAAAGAAGCTTGCACCCTGATATTGAATTAGATATGGCTTTTAATTGGTAAAGAAAAATCGGCACTTCGATGAAATATTTGAAGTGCTTAAACATCTATTGATTTCCAAGTATTGAAACTCCTACTGCACAATTAAGACAATGTTTCTCTTTGCAATAACTTTGATTCAGTTCTATTAAAGCCTGTGAATCAAAAGATGTTTTATTAAAAACTTTATAAGAATTCCATTCATTTGTAATACGATTCCTTTCTGCCCCAAGTTCCATTAACCAATTTATAGCCTTTATCTGAAAGCTACTCTCCTTTTTGATATAGCCATAAGCGAATAATAATGGAATCGCCGTGTTAATTAAGATGGAATTTACCATGGAGATTCCCATCTTTTTCTCTTTATATATTCCAATGTCATCAAACCGATAATGGTATAGCCAATAATCATTGGGAAAGATCATCAGATTTTTTTGTAGCAATGAAATACTTTCTGCATTTTTAAAATAATCGAAAAAATGATTATTCACATGAATCATTTTTGCCAATTGTGCCAGACGTATTGTTGGAAATGAAGCGGGCCGCATTCTTAAAAAAGCAGGTTGGGAAACTATATTTTCTAAACGATATTTGTTTTTCAAATATCGATATTCCTTTTGTAGCATTTTGGGATACTGCTCATCGAATGGTTGATTTAGCAAATTACATTGCCCTATTAATATTGCTTCCAGTTGATGTATTTGATTTCGATGATTTGCCAATATTCTTATGGGAACAGATCGCGCCATTGATACAAATAAATGCTCATTTACTTTAAGTCCCATATTTGAAGCTAATAACCACCAGGTAATCGTTTCCCAATCCTGATTAGCCTCTTTTAAATACTGACAAATTTTCTTAGTTTTTTTTTCTAATCTTTCTAATACCAATCGTTCTTTCCATGCTAACCATTTTAATTGGCTCATGGCGGGTAAATAAGAATAACAGGGTTTCGCAAAGGGATAATCTTGTATTAAACTAACATACTTGTTTAATAAAAGATTAGAGACATAGGGTTGAATACAGAAAGTAGGTAGTGTTTGCCCAGATTGATCTACAATATTCCTATCATCGATCCAAACAACATGCAAAATTATATTTTTAAAATTTGGATCTTTTTCGTGATGGTGTTTGTACCAATCAGATGAATGAACATGTAGCTCAATATTACCTGCCCATTCTGTTTTTGCAAGTTTAATTCGAGCATTTAAAAAATCTGGCCCTTGATTAAAATTATGTACACCAGGATTAATGATCTCTAATAAAATACCATCAGTACAATGATAGGGCTCGGTTCTAAAGAAGCGGTTTTGCCAAATAAATTGTAAAAGATTCTCATTCATAAAAAAAGTTCTAAAGAAAATTAGTAGCCTTTTTTTATAATGACAAAATTTAAAAAATAATTACACTAAAATGTTTTGAAAAGCTTGTACAACCCTACTAATTGGCAGGCCCATTACATTGTAAAAATCTCCTTTTACAGATTTTATTCCCACAACACCAATCCATTCCTGAATAGCGTAAGAGCCAGCTTTATCGTATGGTTGATATTTGTCAACATAAAATTCTATTTGTTCTAATGTAAGCGGATAGAATTCAACATCTGTAGTATCCAAAAAAGCGATTTCGCCNTGCTCATGAAGTATCACTACACCAGTAATTACCTGGTGTTTTTTCCCAGAAAGACGACTTAGAATTTCAATAGCATGCTTGCGATCCTTGGGTTTACCGATTATCTCATTTTCCAATACGACTACTGTATCTGCGGCCAAAATGGGCTTTCGAGCATATAATTTATGATAGGCAGATTGAATATGCTCTTTCACTGCAATAGCTTTCTGTCTGGCTATATACACAGGTATTTCATCAATCGAGAGGCCTTCAGGAAAAATTTCATCGGTTGACTTAACAATTATTTCAAAAGACATCTCTGCCCATTCCAATAAAAGTTTTCTTCTAGGCGACTGAGAAGCAAGGATGAAGTCTTTCATGAGAAAAATGTGAAACTAGTTATTGATAATACCTAAAAAAAATCATAGAAAGTATTCCTGCAAACATTACCATTTTTATTATGATACTCAGTTGATGAAAATCTGAGGCCGTATTTGCAGAAAATAGTTTTTTGAAAACATAAAACAAAGGTACAATGATTAGGATAATACAATAGATAATACTTAGCCACCATCCAAGCTGAATTACATAAAGCTGAAGAATAATAAGGGTAGTAATGAGTACAATTAACCATACCGAAATAAATACTTTACTAGCATTAACTCCCCAAACAATTGGCATGGTTCTACCTCCATATTTTCTATCCCCTTCCATGTCTTCTAAGTCTTTTACTACTTCCCTTATTAAAGAAATTACAAAAGCAAATCCTGCATAAAGAATTGACAAACGAAAGAATCGAATATTTTGATTGGATGTGTAATTAGAATTCGGGAAGTTGTTCAAAGGATACTTTGAAAAATATAAGATCCCGATAACCCAAGCAGTCATTAATGAAATAAGTACATTCCCAATTAATAATTGTTTTTTTAGCGAAGTACTATAAATCCAAAGAAAAATAACACTACACATATTGGCTAAAATCAAATGCCAAAATTCTGTAAAATGCAATGCAAACATGGTACAATAAATTCCAATTAAGCTAAGGAACATATGCCAAAAAATGACCCATCTCCTATTGATCACAGAATTCACAACCACTTTTTCCGGTTTATTAATCTGATCAATATCTAAATCAAAGTAATCATTAATAATATAGCCAGCAGCCGCAATTAAAACAGATGCAATTATCAGTAAATAAAATGATTGATAAGTATGTATATCATTAGTGAAAACTCTTTCATAAATACAATACTCAAATAATATTTGTGTAAGTGCTATGAATACGAGGTTGGGCCATCGTATTAGCTGAAAAAAAGCAATGATTAATTTCAAAAAAAAATGATTAATTATTAAAACATCTTATTGAGCCCTTATACCAGTATCTGAATCCCAATCACCCCTCAACTTCATGACTTTCTCAATAACCTCCCTTACACAACCTTCTCCACCTTTATAAATAGAAATATAGTCAACTGAATTTTTAATATCGATAGCAGCATCTGCAGGACAAGCTTTCAATCCAACCATTCGCATTACCGGCAAATCAGGAATATCATCCCCCATATACAACACTTCCGATGAAGGAATCTGATTATTTGATAACCATTCTTTTAATATCGAAGCTTTATCTGAGACTTGCATCCATACTTCAGAAATGCCCAATTTAGATAAACGGTCTTTAACTTCCGGGGAATTACCTCCCGAAATTACCAAAACACGATATCCTTTTTTTACAGCTAACTGCAAAGCATATCCGTCTTTGATATTCATTTTTCTTGCCATAACTCCATCAGGCAATACTAAAAGAGTGCCATCTGTTAACACTCCGTCCATGTCAAAAACTAAACAAGAAATGGCATTAAATTGTTTTAATATATTCATAAGTCATTATGAAATTAAGACAAGTAAAGGAGGTTTTGCCAAAAAGAACACAAAGTTATTTCTGATTATCGCGCCATTCATAAACCCAAGCACTTTGAATCATTTCTAAATGGCCTTCTGTACTTTGTTCTTTAGTTCCTTCAAATCTGGGTATTTCCAATATCCATTCTAATAAGTCTGTAAAACGGATTCGATAAATTTTTGATTCAGTGAAATCGTCGCCGAATCTTTCATACAGTTTCATGGCAATATCTTCATGATCATTCCAGTGAATGGGAGGTTCAAAATGCGTCATACTTGTAACTATTCAGTAAAATTAAATGAAATTATTCTCCTAAAAATTGAGACTGATCTGGTATCGTTATCTTAATATTCCCACTTCCTTTTTCTAATACACACTGACAACCTAAACGGGAATTGATACGAGGATTAACCGCACGATCGATGAAATCTTCCTCTCGGTCTGTTAATTCCTGAATATGCTCAGCCCCTCTGTCAATATATAAATGACAGGTACTACAAGCACAAACTGCTCCGCAATTATGATGCAATTCAATTCCGTTGTCAAGACAAACTTCTAATAAACTATCTCCTTCTTTAACTGAACTAAGGGTAACTGGTATTAGTCCCTTTTGTTCAAACTCTATTGTGATATTATACATGATATCCCTATTTGCTGCAAAAGTATCGGTTCAATCGAATAGATACTCTTCGAAATGCGAAATTTCTTATAACTGTTTATAATTGATTGAGGAGTCCTTCTATCCTCACTATATTTGCGAATTATATGAAAATGAAATTATCTCAGCGGTTAGCAATCACTTATTATAAAACTAAGATTCATACAATTGGGCTAGTGTCGCCAACAAAAGCTGCAGAAATGGCATACAAGCTTTTCTGTACACCAAGAAATCAGAAAAAAAAACTTAATGAACCTCCACTTTTTCATAAAGCAGAAAAATTGGAACTATTCGTATCAGATATAATCATAAGAGGTTTTCGTTTTACACCTCCTCAACCCAATGGTAATAAAATATTAATTCTACATGGTTTTAGCAGTTATAGTTACAAATTTGAAAAGTATGTAAGTCTTTTTAAAAAACAAGGTTTTGAAGTGATCACTTTTGACGCCCCCGCTCATGGTTTAAGTGATGGAAAACTGATAAATGCGCTTATCTATAAAAAGGCAATTTTAAAAATTGAAGATAGTTTTGGTCCATTTTACGGTATTATGGGACATTCCTTAGGTGGCTTAGCAGGATCCTTGGCATTTAAAGAGCTTCCGAATCAATCCAGAAGACGTTTAGTATTAGTTGCCCCTGCCATAAGAACTGACAGAGCAATTGAACATTTTTATAGCCTATTTTCTCCAGATCAGAAACTGATCAATGCATTTGAACAACTTATCAAAGAAATGACACACGAATCAATTGAAAACATTTCAGTGGTTCAAGCTATCAAGCATATTAGTGCACCTATATTATGGATACATGATAAGGATGATAAAATTTGCCCATTTGTAGACGTAATTCCAATTTTAAATGAAAACCGTTCGAATATTCAATTTGTAATAACCGAGGGACTAGGCCATAGCAGAATCTATAAAGAAGCATCAATCAGCAATACGATTGACCATTTTTTTAGGGATGGCCTAAATTGATATTTTTTGGAATTTAAAGGTTTGAACTAATATTGCATCCGAACTAGCGAAACTTCTAAAGAGTTATTGATAGCAGTTGGAAGAAAAAAACATATAGTAAAAAAATCATCAAAACACCGCCCATGGCGGTTTTGAGTAATATGGCAAAAAATCTACTAATCGTTGAGTCACCTGCAAAAGCTAAAACAATCGAAAAGATCCTTGGATCTGATTTTGAAGTAAAAAGCTGTTTTGGTCATATTCGGGATCTTGAAAAAGACGATATGGGGATTGATGTTAATAACCATTATTTACCCAGATATAAAGTTCCGGATGACAAGGAAAAAGTGGTTAAGGAACTCAGACAATTGGCAAAAAAATCAACTGAAGTATGGTTAGCATCGGATGAGGACCGTGAAGGGGAAAGTATTAGTTGGCATTTGGCGGAAGTATTAGGTCTTGATCCAAAAACTACGAAAAGAATTGTTTTCCATGAAATAACAGCTCCTGCCATTAAGAAAGCGGTAGCCAATCCCAGACTTATCAATATGAATTTGGTTAATGCGCAACAAGCCCGACGCGTATTAGATAGATTGGTGGGATTTGAGCTTAGCCCCGTGCTTTGGCGCAAAATAGGGATGCAAAGAAGTTTGAGTGCTGGTAGAGTGCAGAGTGTAGCTGTAAGATTGGTTGTTGAAAGAGAAAGAGAAATCAATCAATTTATTTCAGAAAGTAGTTTTAAAATTGAAGCTGAATTTTCTGCATTGGATATTAATGGGAAAAAAGTGGGCTTTAAGGCTGAAGGCCCTACAAAATTTGCTCAAGAAGAAGCAGCAAGAAAATTCTTGGAAACTTGTAAAAATGCTAACTATAGGGTTACAGATATACAAGTAAAACCAACGAAGAGAACACCTGCTGCCCCTTTTACTACTTCAACCTTACAACAAGAAGCATCTCGTAAAATGGGTTACAGTGTTAGTAAAACCATGTTACTAGCTCAGAAATTGTATGAAAGTGGTAAGATTACTTATATGCGTACCGATAGTATTAATTTAAGCGATACAGCCCTGGCAGATATTCAAAATGAAATCACCCATGCATTTGGTAATAACTACCATCAGCCTAGGAAATTTAAAAATAAAAATGAATCGGCTCAAGAGGCGCACGAAGCAATTCGTCCAACTTATATGAACAATCATACCATTGCAGATGATGAAACCAGAAGGCTTTATGAGTTAATTTGGAAAAGAACAATTGCTAGTCAGATGTCTGATGCAGCTTTTGAAAAAACAACAGCCAATATTGAAATAAGTACCAATAAAGAACCACTTCAGGCAACCGGAGAAGTAATGAAATTTGATGGTTTCTTGAAAGTTTATTTGGAAGGAAAAGATGAAGATGAAGAAGAAGACACAGAGGGAATGTTACCTCAACTTGCAATTAAACAATCACTAAATTTAAATCAACTAACTGCCAGCGAAAAATTTTCTCGTGCCTCGGCTAGATATACGGAAGCTTCATTAGTTAAGAAATTAGAAGAATTGGGTATCGGCCGACCATCTACATACGCGCCAACCATTACCACAATTATGAAGCGTAATTACGTAGAAAAAAGAGATAAAGATGCTATAAAAAGACAAAGCACCGTTTATACTTTAAAACCTTCTAACGAAATTGAAAAGCAAATTCTTTCAGAAAATACAGGTGCAGAAAAATCAAAATTATTCCCAACTGATTTAGGGATGGTTGTAACCGACTTTTTAAAACAACACTTTACCAAAGTAATGGATTTTGGTTTTACTGCTAAAATTGAACAAGAGTTCGATGAAATTGCTGCTGGGAAGATAGTTTGGAGTAACATGATTGATGGATTTTACAAACCATTTCATTCAACGATCGAACATACACTTGAAACAGCTGAGCGAGCTAAAGGTGAAAGGGAATTAGGTATTGATACTTTAAGTGGGAAAAAAGTAATTGCACGTATGGGCAGATACGGCCCAATGGTTCAGATTGGAGATAGTAGTAATGAAGAAGAAAAACCACGTTTTGCTAAATTAAAACAATCTCAAAGCATCGAAACAATTTCTATGGATGAAGCCATGCAATTGTTTGATTTGCCTAGAACTATAGGTGAATACGAGGGGCAAGAATTAGTAGTAAATATTGGCAGATTTGGGCCTTATATTAAATTGGGTGAACAGTTTATCTCTATTCCAAAAGGTGAAGATCTACATACGATGGATCTTGAAAGGGCCATCCTTTTGATCAATGAAAAACAATTGGCAGATGCACCGATTGGTTTTTTTGAAGAATTACCTGTCACAAAAGGCAAAGGACGATTTGGGCCTTTTATAAAATGGAACGATCTCTATATTAATATTCCAAGAGCTTACAACTTTGATGAATTAAGCCAGAAAGATATCAATGAACTTATTGAAAAGAAGATTGATAAAGAGGCCAATCGTTTTATCAGACAATGGCCTGCGGAAAAGATTTCAATTGAGAATGGCCGTTGGGGCGCATTTATTCGATTTCAGAAAAAAATGCTCAAACTGGGTAAGAAAGCTGACGGCACTAAGTTCTTACCTGAAGATCTTGAGGTTGTTGAATTAGAAGAGATCAAAAAAATGATTGAAGTGCAGGTTCCTGGGGCATTTACTAAAAAAGCAAAAGCCCCAGCTAAAAAAGCTGCTAGTAATACTAAGAAATCACCTGCAAAAAAAGCAGTGAAGAAAGCAATTAAAAAGAATTAGATTAAGCTCTTCCCATACTACGTAAGAAGCGAACATGTGCTACAACAGCTCTTCGCATAGTAGGGTATTCTATATATTTTAATTGATATTCCGCACAAATTTTGCGAACAATTTTGCTGATCGCAGGATAGTGAACGTGTGAAACTTTTGGAAATAGATGATGTTCTATTTGAAAATTCAACCCTCCTACTAACCAACTAACGAGTTTATTTCTTGTTGCAAAATTAGCAGTCGTTTTAATTTGATGGGCCGCAAATTCATCGGGCAGCTTATGTGATTCTATATCAGCAATTGGAAATGCAGTTTGCTCAACTGTATGTGCTAATTGGAAGACGATACTTAAAACAAAGCCAGCAACAACACTCATAACAAAGAATCCTACTAACCAGGCTAACCATCCAACAGCATATATTGGTATTACAATAAAGAAAGCTATATGATATAATTTCACACCCCAAAATTCAAAATGATCAACTAAAGTCATTTTTTTTAAAGGCACATTTCCAATCTTTTTAGAAAAATACTTTTTGTAATCTGTAAAGAATATCCAAAATAGGTAGAGTAACATATACAAAAACCAAAAGTAATATTGTTGAAATTTGTGCATTTTAAGACGTTTCTGAGTTGGCGCCATCCGCATTAAAATACCAATTTCTATATCATCATCTACCCCATCTATATTGGTAAAACTATGGTGTATCATATTATGTTTCATATTCCACATAAAATGATTGGCACCTAGCATACTTATAGAAGAAGCGGCAACCCTATTGATCCATTTATTGGTGCTGAAACTGCCATGACTCCCATCATGCATCACATTAAACCCTATAGCTGCAACCAATCCACCTAATATAAAACTTTCAAAAACACCTAAATACCATACAGGAGTCCATACTAATAATTAAATATATAAAGCAATAAAAGCAATAACCATAAATATGGCTTTAGTAAATAGCCGTGGCGTTCCTGTGGATTGTATACCTCTTTCATCAAAGTAGGCTTGCACCCTTTTTTTCAGTTCTGCATGAAGAGATTGGGTTACTACTGGAAATTTAGGTATAGCAAAATCGACCATAAAAAACTAATTAATATTCAAAAGTAAACCTTCTGTTTTGATATGGTTGTTAAAATTAAACTGTTCGAACGATGGAAAGAAGAGATTATTATGTGCCAAATGAGCGAAATTTCCACACCTATAGAATAACTAAATTGTTGTTATTCAGTTAAAAAATATTTAGTTTGATATAGATTAATCACAGATAATGGTTGAAATCTATTGCTGTCATTTTCAAAATGGTCCTTATGCAAAATACCAAAGAGATTACTGCATTGTTTACGCTGATAGATGATCCAGATGAGGAAGTCTATTATACTGTTTCGGAAAAAATTGTTGCTTATGGGAAAGCTATTATTCCCAATTTGGAACATCTTTGGGAAACAACCCTGAACGATGCACTTCAGGAAAGAATAGAAATGATTATTCATAGGTTGCATTATTGCGACCTTACAAATGATATCATTGATTGGAGAGATAGTGCTTACAACGATTTATTATTAGGTGCACTATTGGTTGCAAAATTTCAATTTCCCGATTTACAAAGTACACCTGTTTTGCAAGACATCGAAAAACTGCGGAGAAATGTTTGGCTGGAACTAAATAATTTTCTTACCCCTTTGGAACAGGCAAATGTATTATCAAGTATCCTATACAAATATTTCCATTTAAAGGGTGTTGAGATCAACCATGAATGTCCTGAAGACTTTTGTATTAATAAAGTCCTTTCATCGAAAAAAGGGAATGCAATTACCAATGGAATTATTTATCAAGTAATGTGCGAGCAATTAGACATCAATGCCAGGGTTATTAATATTCCTAAACAATGTATTATCGCATTTTTTCAATCAGATTACGACCCTGCAACTCAAATTGGGAATCCCCAAGAATTTATTCAATTTTATATTGATAGTACTTCTGGACAAGCTTTTTCTCATAAAGACATTGAAACCTATTTTGAAAAGATAGGGCAATTACCAAAGGCAAGCTTCTTTAAACCTTTATCCCATAAACAGATTATACAATTATTGATAAAGGAAACATCAAAATGTTTTGGTACTACCATGAACGGGTATAAAAAAGCCGAATTGTTGGCGCTATCTGCTTTGTTGGATTAATTAAATTAACTTGAGTAAACATTTTGAAAACTGATGAGTGAATTACATTTTACCTATTATGAAAGTCCGATTGGACTTTTAAAAATTGGCGGAACTGACCAATATATAGGTGAGTTAAGTTTTGTAGACGAATCAGATCAGATGGAACATGGAGAGCCCGGAATTACAGAAGTAATGCACCAATGTACAGAAGAACTCATTGAATATTTTCATGGCACTCGAAGAAACTTTACCATTCCTGTACATCAAGAAGGAACTGATTTTCAGAAAAGAGTTTGGAACGAATTGCTGGGTATAGCTTATGGTAAAACAATTAGCTATATGGATCTTGCCAAAAAAATGGGAGATCCCAAAGTAATCAGAGCAGCAGCAAGTACCAATGGAAAAAATAAAATTGTAATTATAGTTCCCTGTCATAGGGTAATTGGAAGTGATCGATCTCTTACAGGTTATTCAGGTGGAATGTGGCGAAAAAAATGGCTACTCCAACAAGAATTTAAAGTTGCACATGGCGTTCAGACCCTTTTTTAAGGGTTAAGTTTGCTTAAACCAAGTTTAGGTTACTGCAAACTTAACATTTTCATAAAACTGAGGCGTTTTTGACTCTATATCATTTGGTTTTCGCAAATTTGTAAGGACTGAATCCTTAATAATGAAGCGACTATCGATTGTTTTTACTTTTCTATGTATTTATTTACTCTCATTTAAGGCCTTTTCACAGGATGTTCCGAAGGGTTGGCATTTGCTAGATCCAATTGATGATCATTTTTACGGTATCAGCCTGAATAAGGCCTATCAGTTTTTGAAAGAACATAATAGACAATCGAAACAAGTAATTGTAGCTGTATTAGATTCTGGCGTTGATACTGCTCATGAAGATTTAAAAGACATTCTATGGAAAAATCCAAAAGAAATACCAGGAAATGGTATTGATGATGATGGAAATGGATATGTAGATGACATTTATGGTTGGAATTTTTTAGGTGGCAAAGATGGAAGAAATGTAAAGAAATGCTCTGATGAAAGATCTCGTATTTATCATCGATATAAAGCCGATTACTTAAATAAAAATATTGATACTACATTACTCAATTATGATCAAAAAAATAATTACAAAATATGGAAGAAAGCGGCTGCAGAATTGAATTTCAGTTCAGAAGAACAAACAGAACTCATGTATGTAGATATTACTGCTAAGGCCATTAAGAGACATGATAAAATTTTAAGAAAAGAATTAGAACAGGAAGAATATACTATAGAAACACTCGAAAAATTTGAACCTAATTCAAAAATTGGAAAGGATGCGAAATTAGGATATCTCACTTGTATGAAGATTTTAGGAATAGAACCGGAAGAAACAAATAAAAGTACTATTGAACAATTAGACGAATACATCGACGGAAAAAAAACAGCATTCGAATCTAAAGAACTGCCACCGGTTGACTATCGTTCTCAAATAGTGAAAGACAATTATGCAGACTTTTCAGATAGTCATTATGGTAATAATGATGTAATGGGTCCAAATTCGACCCATGGCACACATGTTACAGGAATCATTGCAGCAAAGAGAAATAATGGTATTGGCATGGACGGTGTGGCAGACAATGTTCGAGTAATGATGGTTAGAGTTGTTCCCGATGGGGATGAATATGATAAGGATGTAGCTCTTGGGATTAGATACGCTGTAGATAATGGTGCAAAAGTGATTAATATGAGTTTTGGTAAATCTTTTTCTCCGGAAAAACCATGGGTAGATAGTGCCATTCGTTATGCTGCAGCCAAAGATGTATTAATCATTCATGCAGCAGGTAATGATGGTGCAGATAACGATGTGAAAGACAATTTCCCTGCCCCTTATTCACAAAAATTTAATAATACAGCAGAAAATTTCCTAAGCGTTGGAGCAAGTAGCGATCCAAAAATTTCAAAAAGCATATCAGCTGATTTTAGTAATTATGGTAAAGAGTCGGTAGATCTATTTGCGCCAGGTGTTAAAATTTACTCTACGTTACCAGGGATAAACAAATATGGCAATTTACAAGGAACTAGTATGTCAACCCCAATTGTAACTGGCCTTGCCGCGTTGATTCGATCTTATTATCCAGAATTATCTGCTGTGCAACTAAGAAAGATTTTGGTGGAATCAGTGTTGGTACCAGATACAACCCTAGTAAATTTAAAACCAGGCTCTGAACCAACGCCAATAAGTTTTGCATCATTAAGTAAAACAGGAGGAATTGTAAATGCCTATTATGCAGTATCTGCTGCGGATCTTTTAAAACCACTTACTTTAAAAGAGTCAAGTAACCAAAATACAAAAACAGCAAAATTAAAAAAATAATGTCCAGACCTTTAGATAATGAATACGGAAGCTTTTATAAAGGCTATGCTGATTCAGCAACTGGAGATACTTTACAAGATGTTTTAGAAGTGCATCCTGCATTCATAAAATCAAGTATTTTAGAATTGCCTAATGAAAAAAGCGATTATCGTTATGCACCTGGTAAATGGACAATCAAAGAATTGCTGCAACATATGATAGATACCGAAAGGGTATTTAGTTATCGTGTTCTGAGGATATCTAGAAATGATAAAACACCATTGGCAGGATTTGATGAAAATTATTTTGCAGCTAATGCACCAGTAGCGCATCGGAATTTGGAAGATTTAAAGAAAGAGTTTTTATTGTTACGTGAAGCCACCGATTTAATGATCAGTAGTTTTGAAGAATCTCAATTAAATTATATAGGAAATGCGAGCAATACTACTATAACCTTAAAAGCGCTTTGTTTTATTATCTATGGCCATAATTTACACCATTTAAAGATCCTTAAAGAAAGGTATTTATAAAAAAAGCCCCATCTATATTAAGATGGGGCTTTTTTTATAAAAGGATAATAATTATTTTGTACCAAAAATATGGATTGCTAATTGTACGTCATTAGAAACCATACCAGCACCATAATTCAGACCTAATAAAGTTCTGTCAATACTTAAAAAAGCTTGAGCAAAGAAACCTTTATCATCAGCACTACGGATATTAGCTACAAATTTTACAGGAACAGAAATACCTTTAATATTCAAGTTTCCAGCAACATCTGCAGTTTGATCATTAGTATATTTAACTGAAGTAATTTCAAAAGTCGCTTCAGCAAATTTTGCAACATCAAAAAAGTCTGGGCTTTTTAAATGTCCGGCTAAACGGTCTCCACCACTAGCATCTACTTTCACACCTGCTAAATCAATGATAAATTTTCCTCCAGTTAATTTTCCTGCATTTACAGAAACTGACCCGCTTTTAATTGGGAAAAGTCCAGTATGAAAATCCCCCTTTTTAGATGCGATCCAATCAACTTTACTTTTTTCAGCATTAACTGAATAATTAACGACATCACTTTTTGAATTAATGGCAACAAATGATGATAACCCTAAAATAAGGGCAAAACTAGTGATAGCTACGATTGCTTTTTTCATATATATTTTTATTAATAGAATACAAAATTAAATAAATTAATGTTACAACATTGATAAATTATCTACAAAAATTATAGACTAGTTTCGCCTATCTTCGCAAAAATTTTTACTGTATGAATCTGCATGAGTATCAGTCGAAGGAATTGCTAAAAAAATACAATGTTCCTGTACAAGAAGGTATCGCTGTAGATACCGTTATGGCTGCTGAAGAAGCTTACCGCCAAATCAAGACACAAACCAATAACAATTTTGCGGTTATTAAAGCCCAAATTCATGCTGGTGGTCGTGGAAAAGGTAAAATTGTAGGTAGCGAACAGCGTGGAGTTGCTGTAGGCAAAAGCCTAGAAGACATTAGC
>TBL_comb47_HYPODRAFT_10004852_pt1 | contig 15302 bp, 14 predicted proteins | sample TroBogypolimnion_40_FD_10682 | JGI IMG/M metagenome (IMG submission 10682)
AGGTGCTCCAAGACCATTCAAAGGGCCCGGTTCATTTTGCTCTTTGAATTTTAAATTTTACACTTTTAATTTTATTGGCCTGCGATTTAGACTAAAAGCCTATCAGCCTGCAGCCAATAATTCCTGCATGTTATATTGAATCGATCACCTGGGCACTTTGATCCGGTAGCTTGTCGAAACTTGCCCTTTTGTAATATCTGATAATTTTCCTTTGAGTATCCTTTTTTTGAGTGGCGAACAATGATCAACAAACATAACACCCTCAAGGTGATCGTACTCGTGTTGTATTACACGGGCCGGGAAGCCGGTAAAGACTTCGTTGTGCTCCTTCAGATCGGTATCAAGGTAGCTGATTCGAATAGTATCGTATCTCAGGATCTCCTCGCGTAAACCAGGAATACTTAGACACCCCTCTTCCATCAGTACTTTTTCTCCATCCTCTTCGATAATCCGCGGATTAATAAATGCTTTTTTGAAATCTTTGAGTAAAGGTTCATCTTCACCAAGAGCAGAGAGATCAACCACAAAAATACGGCAGGTCAAACCAATCTGAGGAGCTGCAAGGCCCACTCCTTCAGCATTGTGCATCGTCTCAAACATATCATTCACCAGTTTCTCAAGTCCTTTAAATTCCCAATCAATATCGGTAGTTATTTTTCGAAGAACGGGGTCTCCGTATACTGTTATCGGATAAATCATGCTTATTACTTTAAAAATTTCTTTCCTTCAAGGTACGATTGGAGGATAATTGTTGCACTAACACCATCAATAGTCGATTTGTTCTGTCTATCCTTCTTTTTAACTCCGGCATCGATCATTGTCTGAAATGCCAGTTTGGAGGTAAACCGCTCGTCCATAAGTTGCAAAGGCATAGCCGGATAAAGAATTTGAAACTTTTTCAGGAACGGATTGATATACCTGATCGCCTCTGAAGGCAGGTTGTTAAGTTGTTTGGGATATCCGACCAACACGAGTTCAACCGGTTCACGTTCAAAATAATCAGTTAAAAATTTCCATATCTCCTCTGCAGGTACCGTAGTCAGCCGGGTTGCAATCATTTGCATCGGATCAGTCACTGCTAATCCAACCCTTTTATTCCCGTAATCAATGGATAATACCCTGGCCACACTTCGTTATATTGTTGAAATGCAAAGATAAGTGAATTATTTGGATTGAAAACAGGAATCGATTATCTGATCTTTTCGATGCATAATATTGACTAATTATCACTAACTTTGGATTGATGGAACTTGAATAAATGCGATTTAAAGATGGCTATTCCAACGTCGCGCACATCAGAGAGGGGGGAAATCTGCATTGACCAAATCAGATGCAACGGTTGCGGACGATGTGTGGAGGTTTGCAAGGATTTCAACTTCCGGATTAGCGCCGGAAAGGCAGAAATAACCAGTAACCCGTTGTTTGGATGCGTTGCCTGTGGTCATTGCATGGCGATTTGTCCTACAGATGCTATCAAAATATGTGGCCGGGAGTTATCGGCAGACGACCTTTTCATCTTGCCAGCCAAAGAGACGAACGCAACCTATGAGCAATTACTTGCCTTACTTCAAAAAAGGAGAAGCATCCGGGAATTCGCCGACAAACCTGTTGAGCGGGAGATAATTCAGAAAATTTTAGCTGCAGCTTCTACAGCACCTATGGGAATCCCTCCGTCGGATGTTCATCTGATGATACTTGATTCCCCCGGGAAGGTGAGAAAATTCTCCGAAGATTTCTGCAATTTTCTGTTAAGTTTAAAATGGTTAGTTTCCGGGTGGTTTTTGGCAGTCATGCGCCCCGTCTGGGGAAAAACCATTGACCAGATGATGAGAGAATTTGTAAAGCCAATTATCAGGGTTTACACCGAAAGTATGACCCGGAGGATCGACCTGGTGACCTATGATGCACCACTGGCTATCTATTTTTATGGCTCGCCCTACACCGATCCCGCCGACCCCTTGATTGCTGCAACTTATGCCATGATTGCGGGTGAATCGCTTGGACTGGGAACCTGCATGATCGGAGGTATCCACCCGTTCATTCAATACGGGGGAAAGGCAAAGCAATTGAGAGAGAAATATGGAATAAAATTCAAAAGCCGTGAGGGATTGTTTGTTATCTTCGGTTATCCAAAGGTTAAATATTTAAAAGGGATTAGAAGAACATTTGCTTCGGTTGATATCCGAAATTAGTATTTATTTCCCTGTCTTCACTATAAACGTAAGATCAACCCACCATTTTTTGAAACTCAAATTTGTTTTCGCGGCTTATACTCTGTTTAAATAAGTACTACCCCCAAATTTGCATTGATTTTTATAATACGTTTGTTAAATCCAAACGAGGATAACAGTGTTTAGATTCATTGAATAAAAAGATGATCAACTTTAAAAATATACAAACTGAAATAGACGCAAGTTTTCTTTACCAGATTCTGGCAGATCATGAGGCGGATCCCAATGTTGCCCATGTATTCCGGCAAATGGCTGAAATCGAAAAGGGGCATGCAATGGCTTTTATGAAGGTTAATAATTTAGATACGACTCATCTGCCTCCCCCTTCACTAAGAGCCCGTATCCTGAACAGAATCGGCAAAATTCTTGGATACGACTACATCCTTGGAGTGCTTATGGATACAGAAAAGAACATCTCTTTGTCGGTAATCAATTCACGGAAAAACGTGAATGCCGACAGATCGCTTTCAGATACCGCACATGTGACGATATTGCAAAATATTTGTGCCAATCATCCGAGCGTTTCAGGAAATTACCTGGCCAGGTTTGAAAAACGACATCGTTCAATCGGAGGGAATGCACTGCGGGCTGCAGTCCTTGGAGGCAATGACGGACTGGTATCCAATTTCAGTCTGTTGATGGGTATTGCCGGAGCAGCAAGCGGCCAAAGCACCGTATTGCTCACCGGACTCGCCGGATTGCTTGCCGGCTCACTATCGATGGCCCTTGGTGAATGGATATCTGTGACAAGCTCCAAAGAGCTCTTCGAAAATCAGATGCAGCTAGAATTGGAAGAGTTGGAAAACAACCCTGATGGAGAAGAGTGGGAACTGGCTTTAATTTACCAATCGAAAGGAATACCAGAGGAACAGGCCCGGAAAATGGCCAAGGAAGTTATTTCCAATAAAGATCTCGCACACGAAGTGTTAATCAAAGAAGAGTTGGGCATTAATAAAGAAGACCTGGAAGGTTCTGCAATGGAGGCGGCGGTTGCTTCCTTTATCCTGTTTGCCGTGGGTGCGGTTATCCCGGTAATCCCGTTTTTCTTTATCGGAGGGTTCAGGGCGATCATCCTGAGCACCCTATTTAGTGGATTCGGATTATTCATAATCGGGGCTTCAATCACCCTTTATACTGGAAAGAGTGCCTGGCATTCAGGATTCAGACAGGTTATCTTCGGACTTGCTGCAGCGGCTATTACTTTTGGGATTGGCAGGCTAATTGGGGCCTCGGTGATGGGATAATAAAAAGTGAGGGAAAGATGAAGTGAGGGAGAGACGGAGAGTCGCACAGCGTGCGTCTGGAGGAGGGTGAGATGGAGTAAGGGAGTGAAAAATGAAGAAATGAAATAATTATGGAAATAATTGAAGGATATATTAAAATAATGCTCAGCAGTTCTGCTGTTTACCTGTTTATTATCATAGCGATAAGGCTATTTGGCAAAAAGGAGCTGGCACAGCTTTCTATCATCGATCTGGTTTTTATTTTATTGATCAGTAATGCGGTTCAGAATGCGATGGTCGGCTCAGACTCCTCCCTCTCCGGAGGCCTTGTTGCAGCCACAACCCTTTTTATCATCAATTATCTGTTCAAATTTCTGCTCTATCGTTTTCCAAAGCTTGGGAATTATGTACAAGGCAATGAAATGCTCCTGATTTACAAGGGTCAGCTCATCAAGGCCAATATGGACAAGGCGCGGATTACCCATGAAGAGTTATCGGAAGCAGTCAGGGAACATGGGGTAGCCGAAATCCGGGATGTCGATCTGGCAGTTCTCGAAATAGATGGAAACATCAGCATTATCTCAAACGATTTTAAACACAGGACTATCCGGAAACGAAAAGGGCGGAACAAGGTGATGAAGAATCAGTAAGATGGGGATATATTCGTATAGTCATCTTTTGGGAATAATAGATGAAAACTATGGTAAGCATTCGGTGAACCACGTCTTGTTTTGCTGAAAAATCCAGTTACATTTTCAGAGTTATGGTAATATGTTCGGAGAACTTTGAAAGTTTTAGCAGAGGTTTTTGTTACAATCTTGGTTTTTCCCCTTCCCCTCGTATGCAACGAGGGGGAGGTTGTTTGGAGTTTGCAACTCCCTGGAATGTTCATCCAGTCTTCAAATTATATTCGTCTGTCAAAATCGTTAAAAACGATCAACCACTTCCCCCTCGTTACTAGCGAGGGGGATTGATCTACAACTCTTTTTCAATATTCACCATCCCTTTCGTTCCTGCAAAATCGGTTGCCGAGCTAAAAAGATAGTCAAAATCATTTTGTACAATTAAAGCCCTTACCGGATTCTGATGGATATAGTTAATCTTTTGATCGATCAGATAATCACTATCCAACAGGATTGGATGACTGGTATCCTGCCAGACTTTATAGTTCTTAATCCGATGATCATATTTTCCGGCATAAGCAAACCGGTAGATTAACCACTCTTTGCGGCTCTCAGGACCTTCATTGATCATTTCTATGATCCTTTTGGCTGTAAATTTCTTGAAATCCCGAATGATATCGCTTAACTTAAAACTTTCATTCACCCTGGCAATCAAATGAAGGTGGTTCGACATCAAACACCAGGAAAAAATAGACAGTCCCTTATTCATTATGCAATAGTTTAACGAGTCAACAATAATTAATCTGTAACAACTTCGGGTAAAAACATCAACCCAATCCGTTATTGTAAAAGTCAAAAAATAAACGGCATTCTGATCGGTAATAAAATAGTCTTCGGAAGACATTGCTTATACACTTATTAGCTGTTTATTAAACTGGATTCGGAGTATCCCCCTTGTTTGTAACGAGGGGGTAATGGTTTGGAGTTTGCAACTCCATGGAATCTCCATCCTGTCTTAATTAAAGTAATCGGTCAATATCGTTAAAAACCAATAACAATTTCCCCCTCGTTACAAACGAGGGGAGTGAATATATTCTACGATTCTGGAGGAGATACCGGTGCCGGATCAACACTTTTATGTTTAGCCGAAGCAACATTGACAATAGACCGCCCATTTTTATAGGAGTTGTAAAAATCGGATTCTTTAAATTCCCACGGTTTGACTAAAACATCAATCGTATCGTAAAGCAGCAGATCGATCTGCGAAACAGCATCTTCAAGATTTTTTGTTGAGAGGGCGCTCTTGCTTTTCTGGGTCTGTCGACGGGGAATCAATTGATTGAAATTGTCGGCAAATTCTTTTAATTCGGTTACCTCCTCAGACGTGGCAAAGGGCTCCAGTTTGGCGGCATAAGGTGCCGCATTGCCATAAATGGAATAACTAAGCCCGAACAATTGCATATCCCGTTGCCGCTTAATCTCCGAATCGGTTAAAAGAAATTTCTGCCTGTTCGATTTAAAAACCGGATCGGCAGAAACAGTCGCACTTGCTGCCATCGCAGCACAGATCTTGCGCAGAGAGGTTTCAAGCGCTGTGCGTGCCTGATTCTTTAATCCGGTCAGCTCTGCGCCCGTGTTGCGCTGATCCTGACTGTGCCGCTCTGTTTCTCCGATCAAATGGTCGAGCACATCCTGTGCCTCTGTTAACCCTGGTGTTTTAGTCACAATTTCGGGATAAACATTTAAAATTCCCGAAACCGTCCGGCTCATCTTAATCTTGCTCTCCTGAATCTTTTGCATGATCATCTGAATTAGAAATGTAACTTATCAACATATCCCACCGAATATACAAAATAATCTGTTCATTTTTAGATATTTATTCATCAATGTTTTATAGAATAAGAGGCATTGACGAACCGCGAACCGCCATATTTCAAATCACAAATGCCATTGAACGACATTTGATCGTCATTGCACGAGTTCAAATCATCATTGAACAATCCTTAGGTGCCATTGAATAACCATGAAGCGCCATTGCACAAAAAAAATGACATTGAGGCAGATGCAGATAACATTGAAGAGGAGGAATATGACATTGAGGCAGTCCATCCCCCTCGTTTGCAAAAGCCTGTCCCGATCTATCGGGGAGGGGGTAGTGGTCAGGAGTTTGCAACTTCGTGGAATTATTGTTCCAAGTTCAAAATATTTATTAAAAATCGTTTCAAACGATAAACCATTACCCCTCGTTGCAAACGAGGGGGAGAACCACAATTTTAGGGCACAAAAAAAGGCGCCTCACAGCACCTTTTTTTATTTAATGTTCGAATGAACCTATTGTTTTTTCAGATTTGCCTGAGCGGCAGCCAGACGAGCGATTGGAACCCTGAATGGGGAGCAGCTCACGTAGTCAAGACCAACACCATCGCAGAATTCAACTGAACTTGGTTCACCACCATGCTCGCCGCAGATTCCCAATTTGATGTCAGGACGGGTTGAACGACCTTTGGCAACGGCCATCTCAATCAACAGGCCAACGCCATGCTGATCCAGAATCTGGAAAGGATCTTGTTTTAGAATTCCCTTGTCAAGATAAGCAGGCAAGAACTTACCGGCGTCATCGCGCGAGAATCCCATCGTCATCTGAGTAAGGTCATTGGTTCCAAAGGAGAAGAATTGAGCCTCCTTGGCAATCCCTTCAGCAGTAAGGGCGGCACGGGGAACTTCGATCATCGTTCCGACAAGATAGTCGATCCTGTCGCCACGTTCAGCAAACACCGCCTCAGCAGTTTTATTGATAATATCAGCCTGATTTTTGAACTCAGCGACCGTACCGATCAATGGAACCATGATCTCAGGACGGGCATCGACACCTTTAGCTTTTAGGTTCATTGCAGCTTCGATAATTGCGCGTGCCTGCATTTCCGTGATTTCAGGATAGGTGATTCCCAGACGGCAACCGCGATGACCCAACATCGGATTGAATTCTTCCAGTTCAGCCACTTTAATGCGAATCTGATCGATGGAGATTCCCATCTCCTCAGCCAGCTCCTTTTGTGTAGCTTGTTGGTGAGGAACAAATTCATGTAAAGGCGGATCCAGTAGACGAACAGTTACTCCGTATCCTGCCATTGCTTCAAAAATTCCTTCGAAATCCGAACGCTGATAAGGCAATAATTTAGCCAACGCCAGTTTCCGTCCCTTTTCATCAGAGGATAGAATCATTTCGCGCATTGCCTTGATTCGCTCACCTTCAAAGAACATATGTTCTGTACGGCACAAGCCAATCCCTTTTGCACCAAACTGACGGGCAATTGCGGCGTCTTTGGGGGTGTCAGCATTTGTGCGCACCTTCATGCGGGAAAATTTATCGGATAAGTCCATTAATTTGGCAAAGTCAGAGCTTAATTCAGCCTCCTGAGTTTTTACTTTACCATCATAGACCTCACCTGTCGAACCGTTTAAGGAAATCCAGTCACCCTCTTTATAGGATAGGCCACCGGCTTCACAAGTTCTGGTTTTGTAATCGATGCGCATTGATCCGGCTCCGGATACGCAGCATTTACCCATTCCGCGGGCAACCACGGCAGCATGAGAGGTCATCCCTCCACGAGCGGTCAAAATACCCCTGGCGATAACCATTCCTTCAAGATCCTCAGGAGATGTTTCGATACGGACAAGGATAGAGTTTTCATATTTCCCAGCCTCATCAGCAAAGAAAACGATCTGCCCTGTTGCTGCACCCGGAGATGCAGGTAGTCCTTTTGCAATAACTTTAGCAGTTAACAGCGCTTCAGTATGAAATACCGGGTGAAGTAATTCATCCAGTTTATTTGGTTCAACGCGCATCAGTGCTGTTTTCTCGTCGATAAAACCTTCGGCAAGCATATCAACGGCCATTTTAACCATCGCAGCACCGGTACGTTTACCGTTACGTGTTTGCAACAACCAAAGTTTGCCATCCTGAATGGTAAACTCGATGTCCTGCATATCGTGGTAGTGATTTTCGAGTTTTTGCTGAGTCGCCAGCAATTCGGCATAAGCAACCGGCATTGCCTCCTCAAGGGAAGGGAATTTTGAAGCACGCTCTTCTTCGCTAACATTCTGCAACGTAGCCCAGCGGTGCGATCCTTCAAGTGTAATCTCCTGTGGGGTACGGATACCTGCAACAACGTCTTCACCCTGTGCATTGATAAGGTATTCACCATTGAAAATATCTTCTCCTGTTGATGCGTCACGCGTAAAAGCAACACCGGTAGCGGAGTTATTTCCCATATTACCGAAGACCATTGCCTGAACATTTACTGCAGTTCCCCACTCAACAGGGATACTGTGAAGCTTACGGTAATAGATTGCCCGGTCGTTCATCCAGCTTTCAAAAACAGCTCCCACTGAACCCCACAATTGTTCCCATGGATCAGATGGAAATTCCTTACCGGTTTTCGCTAAAACGGCCTGTTTAAAACGAAGAACCAGCAGTTTTAAGTCGGCAACAGTAAAATCAGTATCCTGGTGGATTCCGCGCTCTTCCTTTAACCCTTCAATAATTTCTTCGAAAGGATCGATATCTTCTTTGCTATGTGGTTTTAAGCCTAGAACAACGTCACCGTACATCTGAACAAAGCGGCGATAGGAATCCCATGCAAAACGCTCATTTCCTGATTTTTTTGCAATTCCATCAACAGCCAGGTCATTTAATCCAAGGTTAAGGATCGTGTCCATCATACCGGGCATTGAGGCCCGAGCTCCTGAACGAACAGAGAGTAAACAAGGATTTTCTTTTGAACCAAATTTGGTGTTGGTGAGTTGCTCAACAAGTGACACTGCATCCTGTACTTCCTTTTTGATCATTTCGAAAGCTGCGTCTCTCCCTTTCTCAACAAAGATCGTACAAACTTCGGTGGTAATTGTAAATCCCGGAGGAACCGGAACACCAATCAGGTTCATCTCTGCGAGGTTGGCACCTTTACCTCCAAGGAGATTTTTCATCCCTGCTCCGCCTTCAGCCTGTCCATTTCCGAACGTATAAACGTACTTGGTCATAATTAAAGTAATTAATTTAGAATACTATGAAATTTATATTTTGGGGAGCAAATTTAAAGTTATTTTTCAAAACTTCGAATGATGATCGTCAGTAGTTTCGATTTTGTATCTATTAAAAGATAATTTTGCAAAAAAAAAATCGTTGCAAATGAGAATTTGTTTGATTGGAGCAGGAAACCTGGCAACGCAACTCGGAATGGCTCTTTCAGAAAAGGGGCATCAGGTTGGTCAGGTTTGGTCGCAAACATCAAAAAGTGCGGCAAAACTGGGAACGAAACTCAATTCATCCTATACGACAGAAATCGATTCCCTAATTTCAGATGCAGATATTTATATCATAGCCATCAGGGACCAGTCAATCGCCCCCTTACTCGCAAGTTATCAGTGGGGAACTAAATTGGTGGTGCACACGGCGGGTAGTATTCCAATGAGTATTCTTGAACCGTATTGCCAGAATTTCGGTGTTTTCTACCCCTTTCAAACCTTTACCATTGACAAAAAAGTTGATTTCGAACAGATTCCTGTCTGCATTGAGGCCAGTAATTCCCAAAATCTGGAAATTCTTAGCCAGCTTGCCTTGTCTGTCTCACAAAATGTCAGGCATATTCATTCCGGGCAACGGCAGCAGATTCATCTTGCCGCTGTTTTTGCGTGTAATTTTGTAAACCATTTTTATACTATAGCAAAGGAGCTAACTGAGGAAAAAGGGATTGGTTTCGATATTCTAAAACCCCTGATTCTGGAAACAGCACAAAAGGCAGTAAATCAAACTCCAAAATCATCCCAAACCGGACCTGCAATACGAAACGATAAGGCGGTGATGGAGAAGCACCTTGAGATGCTGGCCGGTCACCCTGATTTGCAAAATATTTATTCACAGATCAGTCAACGAATAATTCACACCCATAAATTGTAAGAATGGCATTTTTTAAAGAAGAATTGTTAAAAGTTAAAGCATTTGTATTTGATATAGACGGTGTTATATCGGCCGCAACCCAGACACTTACCTCTGAAGGGGAAACAGTGAGAACATCAAACCTGAAAGATGGATTTGCCCTGATGTACGCGATCAGAATTGGTTACCCGGTTTGCGTGATCACAGGCGGAAAAACGATCGATGTGATTAAGCGGTGTGAAAAAATTGGGATTAAAGACTTATATACCGGTTCTCTTAAAAAATTCCCCTGCTTAATAGATTTCCTCGAAAAACATAACCTTCAGGCTGATGAGGTAATGTATATGGGCGATGATCTGCCGGACTATCCTGTGATGATGGCCGTTGGAGTTCCGGTATGCCCCAGGGATGCTGCACAGGAAATAAAAGCAATTTCCCACTATATTTCAGATAAGGACGGCGGTCAGGGTTGTGTACGCGATGTCCTTGAACAGGTACTGCGGGCACAGGGAAAGTGGATCAACTGTGAAACGATGAACTGGGACTTGTTTTAAAGAATTACAACCACATTAGGCACAATAGGGCTCATTAGAAAACATTAATATCAGGTCTGAACTGCTTCATTGTTGTGATTTATTTTAATAAACTATTGTGTTCTATTGCGCCTGTTGTGGTGTTTTTAATCTGAATTAAAATGCTAAAAGACTATAAAATAATACTTGCCTCTAAATCGCCCCGGAGAAGACAATTGCTTGAGGGATTGGATATTCCTTTTGAAGTGATTATCCACGAAGTCGATGAGGTTTTTCCCGACGGATTATCCATGGAGGAGATCCCTGTTTATTTGGCAAAACTCAAAGCTGAACCTTTTGCCGAAGAACTGAGTCATGACGCACTTGTCATCACCGCTGATACTATCGTCTGGATCGATGGAACTGTCCTTGGCAAACCAAATGATTATGAACATGCAGCTCAAATGCTCCGGCAATTATCGGGGAAAAAGCATGTTGTTGTTACCGGGGTTTGCCTCACCTCCAGGGAGAAGCAGATCGCTTTCTCTGCCTCTACAGACGTTTATTTCAAAGAGTTATCGGATAGTGAAATAGATTATTACCTCGAAAATTACCGTCCATATGATAAAGCCGGGTCGTATGGCGTTCAGGAATGGATTGGTTATATTGCGATTACAAGAATCGAAGGCTCCTATTTTAATGTTATGGGACTTCCGGTTCAAAGGTTACACGAAGAGTTAATGAGATTCTAAATAACCTCTGATGTAACCTGAAATTTCGCGCAAAGTCGCAAAGCAACGCAAAGGATATTCAAAATTTTATCTTTGCTCCGTCAATTGACGGATTGCGTTCTTGGCGCGAAATTTTAAAATTATTCGTTTACGGGCTTTCTAATTTCCATAATGAGGGTTTATAAAGGAATCAGTCAATTAAGGTTGAAAAATGCAATTAAGAAGAAGATTAATATGACTATAACTATTTCAATATGTTAAGACACCTGTTCATTTTAACAATCCTTGCCGCTGCATCCTTATTCGTGTCCGCGAAAGAGGGGATGTGGATTCCCACCTTGCTCCACAAGTACAATATCGAAGAGATGGCTCAGATGGGATTTAAGCTGTCGGCAGAAGATGTTTACAGCGTAAATCACGCCAGTCTGAAAGATGCAGTGGTTCTTTTCGGTGGAGGATGCACCGGAGGGGTCATCTCTGCCGACGGGTTGCTGATTACCAATCATCACTGCGGCTTCAGTCAGATTCAGAAACACAGCTCCGTTACACACGATCTCCTGACAGATGGCTTCTGGGCTATGAACCGTTCTGAGGAACTCTCCAACCCGGGGTTGACAGTTCAGTTTCTGGTGAAAATGGAGGATATTACCGACAAGATTGTTAAAAAGGTAAACGGTAAACCTGATATGGCTACCGAAACGGATACCACCAAGCAAAATTTTGAAAAAATTAAAAAAGGGTATCTCACAGGAACAACCTATTCGGCCGACATCAAACCATTATTTAATGGAAATCAATATTTCATCTATATCTACGAAGTTTTTAAGGATATCCGGTTAGTGGGCGCCCCTCCGGTTTCTATCGGGAAATTTGGTGGAGACACAGACAATTGGATTTGGCCACGACATACCGGCGACTTCTCCCTTTTCAGGATCTATGCCGGGAAAAACAATAAAGCTGCCGCCTACTCGCCCGACAATGTGCCCTACCATCCCAAAAAATTCTTTCCAATCAATTTGAAAGGGTGCAAAAAGGACGATTTTACCCTGGTCTTTGGCTACCCCGGAACCACGCAGCGAAATCTCCCCTCTCAGGGAGTCGATCTAATTATGAATCAAAGCGATCCGTCCAAAGTAGCAGTCCGGACCGCGAAATTGAATATTTGGGCAGAACAGATGAAAACTGATCCTAAAATAAGGATCCAGTATGCCAATAAATATGTTTCGGCAGCAAATGCCTGGAAAAAATGGCAGGGTGAAGTGAAAGGTTTGAAACGGCTTGATGCCGTAAATTTAAAGAAGACCGGGGAGGCCGAATTTCAAAAGTGGGTCGCTGCAGATCCTGTTCGACAGCAAAATTATGGTTCAATTGAAGCCGATTTCGCAAAGCTATATAACGAACTCCTCCCCTACCAGGCTACCAATGATTACTTTTCGGAATGTATCAAGTACGGGTCAGATATCTTCACACTTTCCGCAAAGCTGGAATCTGTCGAATCGATTACTGACCAGGATAAACGATCCAAGGAACTTCAAAGACTAAAGGATTATCTTACAGGCTACTATAAAGATTATGACCGGACAACCGATCAGATGGTCTGGTCGGAACTCTTGAAAATTTATGTAAAGAATGTCGATCGAAAATTTATGCCTGAAGAACTGGTAAAACTGATCCCTGAAATTGGTTCAGACAAATTCATCAGGAATACCTACCTGAAATCTATACTGACAGATAGTCTAAATACCAATCAATTAACTACTGTTTTTGATCAAAAGGCGATCAGGAAATTACTCAAAGATCCAGTCTATTCCCTCTATAAATCGATCAGTCAGAATTACCGGTCAACTATTGAACCTACCTATAAGTCTTTAACCGCCTCCATTGTGGCGGTACAGAAAAAATATACCGAGGCCCTGATGGAAATGAATTCCGGGAAAAGGATGATGGCCGATGCGAACCTGACCCTGCGGATTGCATACGGAAAAGTAGAAGGGTACGAACCTGCTGATGGTATAGTATTTAATTGCATTTCAACATTAAAGGGAATTCTGGAGAAAGATAATACCGGGAATCCGGATTATAAGATTCCTGAAAAGCTGCGAAACCTTTACTATACCAGGGATTTCGGCCCATATATGAACGAGTCAGGAGAAGTTCCGGTTGGCTTTTGCGCTTCAAATCACACAACAGGAGGAAACTCAGGAAGTCCGGTTTTAAATTCACAGGGTGAACTGATTGGAATTAATTTTGACCGTTGCTGGGAAGGGACGATGAGTGACCTGGTTTATGACCCGGATCATTGCCGCAACATCGCATTGGATGTGCGGTATGCCCTTTTTATTATCGACAAATTTGCCGGAGCAGGATATTTATTGAAAGAGATGAAGATCGTGAATTAAATATTAATGATCTTACATCAGTAAATTTAAGGCAAACAATGTAAAAATCAAAATCTTACACAGTCAAAGATTTCCTGATTAAATAAGTAATTCCGGGCCCGACTTAAAGTCGGACCCGGATTTGCAGCAAAAAAAGAATTTAAGAATTTTTAATTCGGTATATAAATATATATCTTTGCAAAGGTGATTTGAAGTAAATATTGTTATGAAATCTTCAGAATTGCATAGAAGAGTGAAAAGGAACGGTTGGGTACATACCAGGACGGAAGGAAGTCACTACATCTACGAAAAAAATGGCGTATCTTGCTCTGTACCATTTCATGAGTCAAAGGAGATAGGAAAAGGTTTAGTAAATGTAATTATCAAAGAAATGAGGCTTAAATAGTCGCATTTAAAATAATATCAATAACTCATGGAAACAATTAAGGTAATTATTGAGAAAACAAAGGATTTGTATTCTGCCTATGCAGAAAATACTAAAGGTATTTATGCAGCAGGAGATACGGTAGACGAAGTAAAACAATCGGTTTTAGATGCTATACGGCTTCTGAAAAAATACAATACAGAGAATAACATCCCAGACATTTTAAAAGGGGACTATCAAATCGTGTATCATTTTGACACACAAAGTTTTTTAAACTATTACAATAAAGTGTTCACAAATGTAGCACTTGAGCGATTAACGGGTATAAATCAAAAGCTATTACACCACTACGCCACGGGTCTCAAAAAGCCCCGCGAACCCCAAAGAAAAAAAATAGAAAATGCCTTGCACAAATTAGGTTCGGAGCTTTTATCCCTGGAGTTATAATTATGATTCAACCGTTTCTTTTTTAACAGAAGTTTCCTTAGTATTCTGTTTGCAGGCATGACGGCCTCATGCTATTGTGTTAGCTTCAAAAATATAGGTAACCAATTGATTGTAAATAGGTCTGTCAGTATTTTAGTATTGGTTGCCTGATCCAATTCATTGAACATTTTCCATTCGAAATTAATATTTCGGAATTGGAAATTAATGGAAATTGATTGTAAGTAGTTGAAAATCATTGACTATGAGTGCAAATATAATAGTTTCCATTTTAAATGAAAACTATTATATTTGATGTTATTAACACTCAAAAGATCTGGCTTAAAGTCTCTCCATCCCTTAGTCTCTCCATCACGCCCTCTTTATTTCTCATCCCAGCTCCACAATCGTAATCCCCGAGCCCCCGAATTGTACATGTTCGTCGCGACAATTTTTTACTGCAGGCTCGGATCTGAGGTAGTTTTGGATCAGTTCGCGTAAGATCCCATTCCCCTTTCCATGAAGGATCCGAAGTTCACTGACATCAACCATAATTGCCTCATCCACAAATTCCCTGATCTTCTGGAGTGCCTCTTCAGCACGCAGGCCACGGACATCTATATTTGGTTTAAAAACAAGTTTTCGTTCACCGATATCCTGATTAATACGGCCGATGGTATTGTTTACCACCTTTGTCCGTTTTACCTCTGTATGCGAAACGGACTCCAATTTATTGCGGTTAACCACCGATCGGAGGTGTCCGAATGCCACGGTAATCTTATTGGACTTGATCTCGAGAACTTCGCCAAGGGTATCCTGTCCTGCTAACCGAACCCATCCCCCCACGGCAATCTCTGCCGG
>TBL_comb47_HYPODRAFT_10004853_pt1 | contig 15299 bp, 12 predicted proteins | sample TroBogypolimnion_40_FD_10682 | JGI IMG/M metagenome (IMG submission 10682)
AGCAGTCAATTCCTGGTTGTCCTCGTATAATTCAGCAGGAACCGGAGGCCTCATTCCACCATCGTACCAGATCAGGTCAACCGGTGGGCGCGACCCGTTCGCAGGATATTTAAACCTGACAGAACAAGCCATTGGAAATGAAAAATCGTTTTTAATCTGAAATGCAGTGGAATCTTTCAATCCGCAAACGTGACTTAAATTGGGTTCAACAATTGTTGGAGATGTGAGTTGAAGCGCTTTGAATACTGTCCATAGGCTGTAATGCCCCATATCGGCCATCGAGCCTCCCCCAAAATCGTACCATCCCCTGAATACCATATTTGTATAATTCGGGTGGTAAGGACGGTTGGCCTCAGGACCTAACCACAAATCCCAGTTGAAATCTTTCGGAACAGCAGGTTTATCGGTTGGCAAAGTTGGGTATTGAGGCCAGACAGGCCGGTTCGACCAGTTATGCACCTCTTTCAATATCCCGATCTTTCCTTCATTGATCCATTTCATCACAAGTTCCATCGATCCGTTATAATCCCAGGGAATAAGATGGGTTGTCACTTTGGGGTTATTCCGTGCCAGGTCGATTACTTTCTTACCTTCAGATAACCTGTTTGATAATGGTTTATGGATAGATATATGTTTTCCTTTTTTAATTGCTGCGGTTGCAAGCAAGCCATGAAGGTGATCAGGGGTCATCACTTTAATTGCATCAAGATCTTTTTCCTTTTCGAAAAGTTCCCTGAAATCGGCATAGGCATTACAGCCATTGACCTTTTGTTCGGGCTTGAATTTATGGTAGTACTCGTCAACAATCGATTTTGCGTTATCACGTCCTCCCGGGATCGTATTGTCACCCCCTGAAACCCAGCCAGGGTTTTTAAGTTTGGTACGGATTTCATCCCGAAGCCCATTTTTCGACCAGTCAAAATAACCTGTGGCCAGCTTTTGTGGGTCACAGACTGCAATTATCTGTAATTCAGGCAATTCAAGAAGTGGCAACAATTCACGTGTCCCCTGTGTGCCACACCCGATATAAGCCAGGGTGGTTTTATCATTGGGGGCAACAAATCCAATTCCACCCAGCACATGACGAGGAACAATTGTGAATGCTGTTGCCGAGGCAGCCATTGTACCTAAAAAATTCCTCCGGTTGACATGTGGAGTTTTTACTGCCCCATTGTCGTCTCCTGTACCCACAAGTCCCTGTTTTGCATTTTGATCCAGTGATTTTTCCATGATAATTAATTTTGGTTTGAATTGAAATCCAAATCCAAAATTAAATTTAATGCACCTGAAATCAAAAGATTTGATGGATAATAATTTAAAATCGTATTTTCGTCAGTCTTGAATTTCCAATTTTGAAAATTCCGGCAACAGGAATATAATTGTTCGAAAATTGATGGATGCGATAAATAACAATGTGATATTGAGCAGTGCGTATCTCGCACCAGTACAATACTTTACAAAACTGATGAGCTATAGTCGGGTCTATCTCGAGAATTGTGAAAGTTACCTGAAACAGACTTACAGGAACCGAACCATCATCCTTACTGCAAATGGTCCGGTCCAGCTATCGTTACCGGTGGTTGACGGCCCAAGGGCGAAAGGACCCATCAGGGACATTCAGCTCTCCTACGACCATCAATGGCAGCAAATTCACTGGCGTGGAATATCATCTGCTTACAATAATTCACCTTTCTTTGAATATTATTCAGACGATTTTGCTCCCTATTACTTCGAAAAAAAGTGGAAATATTTAATTGATTTTAATCTGGATATGCAAAATACAGTACTTGACAGTTTGGGGTTCCACCCTGATCTAAAATTGACAGCGGAATATGTGAATGTCGGGGAGGTTTTCGGAGATTTTGATGATTTCCGGTATGTGATCCACCCCAAAATTCAAAAGCAAACTTTTGATGAACATTTTATTCCTACCCCCTATACTCAGGTATTTCAGGAAAAATCAGCATTTATACCAAATCTGAGTATTCTTGACTTGTTGTTTAACGAAGGGCCCGAAGCTACGGGCAATTTGAAGTCTTGTATCCGATAAAGTGAATAGAAAACAGATGAAATGATCGTAGAGATGAATCGACTAAACTTTTATTTCAGTAAAACATCCGCGTTTACAGTTTCTCTTTCACAAATTTTCGGATGATTTCGGCATGGTCGAACGCCATTTCCGGTAATGAAATGATTGGGAACCATTTTGCTTTTGCTGCATCATCGCCCCCTGCTACCGGAACGATTTCGCTGATCCTTCCGTAAAAAACAGTTGTGATTGTACGATGTCTGGGGTCGCGTTGAAGAGCATCAAAAGTAAAAAATTGCTGAAGTGACACATTTCCTAACCCTGTTTCTTCAAAAAGTTCACGGATACACGCTTCTTCCAATGTTTCCTCCATCTCAAAAAAACCTCCTGGCAATGCCCATTTTCCGACATATGGCTCATATTTCCGCTGGATCAGTAATACCATATCCTGACAATGGTTGCCTGCTACAACTATGGCATCAACAGTCATCGCAGACCGTGGATATTTGTAACAGAATTGTAAATCTTGATCTGACATAAAATAATTGTTTTGGTAATGAGCTACTTATCCTTTTGCTTATCCGAGTTACGATAGACGATATAAACCACAACGATAATTGCAAACAAATAACCCAATATTTCAAGATGTCCCATAATAATAAGCAGTTAAGATTTAAATGTTATTCCGGAAACCTTCAATCAAATTTTAGTCGCAAATAATCTTCCGCATCAGTCGCATCTGATGTGTGTATCGTTTAGTTTCGACATTGAAAATACCAAATTGATCGACTTTATCAATCCGTACTTTCCCAAAGGAGTGAATGATTTTTTTATCCTCCCAAATCACACCAACATGGACAATTTCACCCTCTTCGTTGTCGAAAAAGGCAAGGTCGCCAGGAAGTGCCTCTTCCACAAAACTGAGATTTTCACCGACAAGTGCCTGCTGGGCAGCCTTGCGTGGCAATGAAATTCCTGCCATTTTGTACAATACCTGAGAAAAGCCTGAGCAGTCGATGCCAAAAGGTGAACGGCCTCCCCATAAAAAGGGTACATTGATAAAGTTCAGGGCATTTTCAATCATTCGGTCGCGAATATTTTCCCTGGTTGAGGCTTTTCTTTTGGGATTTAACCGATAGCCCTGCTTCCATAGCTTAAAAGTATGGACAGATGGCTTGTAATTTGGCAGTGAACTTCCTGCAACAATAAAGAAGCTACTGGTTTGAGACTTGAATTGTACCCTGTTTACCACCTCGTTCGTCACGAAGTGTGGAACTTCAGTCAGGCGCAAAAAATACTTTTCATCAATTTCATTGACCATTTTCAAGTCAATCCAACCCTCGTAACCATCCAAAGCAAGCTTGATCAGGCACCATTTATCCATGAACTTGGTTATTGTATAGTGCTCACCGAAAAGTACTTGCGAACACATTTGGCTCTCTTCGCGCGGTTCTGTCCGCATTGGAACAATGCTGAGGTTGGAAATCCCGTATCTCATTAAAAATAACTACTTTTGATTTAAGCCAAATATATAAAATAATTGGTTTCGGCTTTTAATAAGAGTAAAGAAAAAAAATTATGCAACTGAAAAAGAACAATTGGTTTGAAAAACCAAGCTGGCACTCAATTTATTTGACTTTAATTTTTGTAATTACAGGTGTGGTCCTCTATTTTGCATTGCCACAGGAGGGAAGGTTCAGGTACGAATTTCAAAAAGGGCGCCCTTGGATGCATGCCACACTGATTGCACCATTCAATTTTGCGATTATAAAGTCGGATGAATCGATAAAGCAGGAACGCGATTCGCTCCTTAATTCGCTTATCCCCTACTATGTCCTGCATGATTCTGTAGGTAAAGAACAAATCAATGCACTTTCACTTAAAATAGACGAAATTACCCTTAAGTCAAACACCGAGATCCTCTATTCGAGAATCATCAAAAGTAAGGTCGCAACCATATTCGAAAAAATCTATGGTTCAGGTATTCTTGAACAGGGAATTAACAACTATCCGCCGCTTACCGGAAAAAGGGAATTGTTCCGAATCAATCATAATCTGGCGGATAGAATTGCCGTTGGGCAACTATTTTCATTGAAAACTGCTTATTCAGAGGCAAATACAAAACTTGATCTGCTCAGGAACAGCGATCCCGACTACAAAAAAATCATCGACAAACTTCATCCGGAAGAATTTTTATCGGCCAATCTGACCTTTGACAGTGATAAGACCAAAACCGAAGAACAAAAAATCCTCGAGAACCTCTCAACAACCTATGGTGTGGTCCAGGAAGGTGAACGTATTGTATCACAGGGAGATGTGATCTCACCGCAAACCTATATCATCCTCGATTCACTTAAATCGGCATTTGAAAAAAGCCGTGGCGATTTCACAAAATACTACCTGATTATAATTGGTAAAATGCTATTCATTAGCATGTTATTGTTGACGCTTTTCCTGTTTATCTACAATATCCGCCGTAAGTTGCTCTCATCAAAACGTGACATCACATTTACTTTGCTGATGATGACGCTGATGATCTTTTTTTGCCGGCTGATCGTTTCGGCCAATAGTTTCCCGGTTTATATTGTCCCGTTTACAGCGTTGGCCCTGATCATCCGTACCTTCCTGGATGCAAGGCTTGCGATTTTTGTCAACACCATCACCGCCATTATTGTTGGATTTATGGTCCCAAATGGTTATGAGTTTATGCTTCTCTCGATTCCCGCAGGAAGCATTGCTGTGATCAGCCAGAATAACCTTCAACGGCGCGACCAGTTGATCCTCACTTCGATCATTATATTTTTTGTTTATGCATTTACCTATGTTGGCATTTCGCTGATTCAGGAGGCCAGTTTTGCGGCCATCGACTGGGGCATGATGAAATGGTTTTTGATCAACGCAGTACTTACCCTGATCACCTATATTGTTGTTTTCCTGATCGAAAAATCGTTTGGGTTTGTTTCGGATGTTACTTTAATCGAGTTGTCGTATTCGAACCAGAAATTGCTCCGTAAATTGGCTGAAGAGGCACCCGGAACGTTTCAACATTCACTCCAGGTTGCCAATCTTGCCGAAGAAGCCATTTTGAGACTGGGTGGAAATCCCCTGTTGGTCAGAGCGGGTGCACTCTATCACGACATCGGAAAGCTTATCTATCCTCAATATTTTACAGAAAATCAAGCAATTGGTATTAATCCTCACGATCAGCTATCCTTTGAGGAGAGTGCCCAGAAGATTATGGAACATGTCCGGTTGGGTGTCGAACTGGCCCATCAGCACAAGATTCCCGATCAGATCATTGATTTTATCTCTACTCATCATGGGACAACCAAAACCGGATATTACTACATCGAACTGAATAAAAAAGGTAAACATGAGATCGATGAGGCCCGATATACCTATCCGGGACCCGTCCCTTCAACACGCGAAACCGCTGTGGTGATGTTGGCCGACAGTATCGAAGCAGCGTCACGAAGTCTTGACAAAAAAAATAATGAAAACTTTGTCAAATTGATCGACAATATATTCAGGCAGAAAATTGAAGCCGGCCAACTCAACTATGCTCCGATCACATTCAGGGATATTACTTTGCTCAAGGAGATTTTTCTTGAAAAACTGCACAATATCTACCATGTCAGGATTACTTATCCCGATAAAACACATTGATTGCCCGGGTTAAAAGATATACTGACTTCATTGGGCACGAAAATTGTTAGAAATTTCTTTAAATTTCATTCAGTCAATATGAAAAAACTTAAATTTTCAATCGTTATAGTCTCTCTCCTGTTCATCTGGGGATGCAAGAAAGACAACACAATAAGCCCGGTTCAAACAATAGATCCCAAAGTCCAATTTACTGCAGATACATTTAACGACATGTACCTTTGGTACGAATCGATCCCAGCTGTTGACCTGACAACCTTTACAACCCCTGCTCAATACATCGACAAGATCCGGTATATCAAGGATCGATGGAGTTTTACGATGAGTTATACCGACATGATGAACCTGCTTCAAAATGGTGAAACGACCGGTTGGGGGCTCGGATTGGGATTTGATGATCAGAAGGCTCTCCGTGTCTTTTATGTTTACGACAACAGTGCCATGGGAAAAGCTGGTGTACGGCGTGGTTGGCAGATCAAGTCGATCAATGGGAAAGTTGTCTCTTCAATGACCGATACAGAGATCAATACTGCAATTGCCAATGCGACAGCTTCTTTTGGATTTATTAAAAACGATGGGTCGGAGACAACAATTCAGATGAGCAAAGGGGCAATTGTGATCAATTCAGTACTATATTCCACTGTTTTCAATCGCGGAAGTAAGAAAATCGGTTATTTCGTTTTTAGTGACTTTTTGGGAAGTTCTGTCAAAGAGCTCAATGCAACATTTAATAGCTTTGTTAGTCAGGGAGTTACAGATATTATCCTTGACATGCGTTACAATGGTGGGGGGACTCTCGATTGTGCTGACTCGCTTGTTGCGATGCTCGCAGGAAAGCCTGACCAGGATAAGGTTTATAATACCCTGACCTACAACAATAAACATACAAGAATGGGATCCCAATCCAAAATTGGGCTAAAAAGCAACAGTATATTGTTGGACAACCTTGTATTTATTACGACCTCTTCAACGGCATCGGCAAGCGAATTGGTTATTTCGGGACTGAAACCCTACCTGAAGATTAAACTCATAGGATCAAAGACCCATGGAAAGCCCGTTGGGATGAATATTGAAGGGGACACCAATCTCAATATTGCTGTTGCGCCAATCAGTTTCCGGAATACAAATTCGGTTGGCTTTACGGACTATTTCGATGGGATTGCAGTTGATTTTGCAGTAAATGACAATGTTGGCCAGGATTGGGGAGTCTTAACGGATGCCTGCCTGAATGCAGCGATCAATTATATATCGACCGGTGCCATTGGATTTAGCCCAAAAAAATCTGCAACTTCTTCAAGAGATGTGTTCTATAGGGGGACAGACCATCCGGTCGAAAACCTCTATCAGTCAGGCTCAAATGGTATCCAATAATTTAATTGACAAACCGGAAAAATCATGTTGTAATTCAATTGATTTTTCTATTTTCGGGGTCAAATAACACACGATAAATTTATTATGCAAACAACAAAAAAAGTATGGTTTCTTGTACTGGCGCTTTTTCTGGTTACAAGTTTTTCGTTTGCCCAAAAGGCAGATGAAAGTGGTTATAAGTTTGAATTAATCAAGGAGTTACCTCATACTCCCGTTAAAAACCAATACCGGACAGGAACTTGCTGGTCGTTTTCCTCCATGTCGTTTTTTGAATCTGAAATGCTCCGAATGGGGAAACCGGAAGTTGATTTGTCAGAAATGTTTTTGGTCAGCGAGTGTTATCGCGATAAAGCCGTCAAATACGTTAGGATGGTCGGTAATACAAGTTTTGGGCCCGGTGGTGAACTATTTGATGCACTTTATGTCGCCAATAATTACGGACTTGTTCCTGAAAACGTTTATACCGGACTGAAATACAATGAAGACAAACATGTTCACGGAGAAATGGACGAAGTTCTTCGGAAGATGGTAGAGGCCGTGGTTGAGAATAAAAACAAGAAACTAACCCCAGTCTGGGATGATGCAGTGAACAGAACCATTGACAGTTATCTGGGCGAAATTCCCCAGGTATTTGATTACATGGGAAAATCATATACTCCCAAATCGTTTGCATCAGACTATTGCGGCATTAAGGCGGATGATTACATACAGCTTACTTCATTTACACACCATCCATTTTATCAGCAATTTATTCTTGAAGTGCCCGACAACTGGATCTGGAGCAGTTACTATAATGTACCACTCGATGAACTTATCCAGATTGTCGATAATTCACTCGATAAAGGATATTCTGTTCTTTGGGCAGCTGATGTCAGCGAAAAAGGATTTGCAACCAGCCAAAAAGGGATTGCAGTAATTCCTGAGAAAATTCCGGCCAACATGACCGGGGTCGAAATCGCAAAATGGGACAGTCTCTCCGACAAAGATAAGGAAGCTGCAATCTACAAGTTTGACAAACCCGGAAAAGAAAGGGTAATTACTCAGGAAATCAGACAAATGGCTTTTGATAATCTCGAAACAACCGACGATCATGCCATGCACATTATCGGATTGGCCAAAGATCAGAATGGTACCCCTTACTACAAGGTGAAAAATTCGTGGGGCAGCTACAACAGTCTAAAAGGGTATTTTTATGCTTCCCAGCCTTATTTGCGTTACAAGACCACTTCAATTTTGGTCAATAAAGCTGCTTTACCGGAAGCGATCAGAAAAAAACTAAAACTGTAATGTTGACGATGGCCATAGGCTGTCCGCAACTGACAAAAATTAGATTTTTTCTGTAAATTTATCATTTATAAATAGTTACAGAATTTACTCTACAGGGTTTAAGTATCATTCACAAAATAATTGTTTTTGTGGATTACTTAGACCCTGCCTCGATTTTAGGGAAAGTGCAATATGATCAATTTTATGACCAACGTTTAACCGGGATATTGCCAATCCTTCAAAATAAAAATCAAAACCGATTTATATCGCCTTAATCGATTCGTATTGAATAGGCTTTCTCTTTTTGCATGGCCTTCATCTCAATAGATATATTTTTTCCCTGAATCTATTTTTTACAAATTAATTTAACTACTTTTGCGGCCAGTTCCGTACGCAATCTCTGACAGTCAACGATTAGACACTGTGAATATTGCGTTCGTTAATAATATCGTTAAAATCAATCGAGATGGATCTGATTAAAATTGCAGAAAACGCGTTTTTAGGTGAACCTAAAGAGTTACCTACATTTCACGCTGGCGACACGATTACAGTTCGTTACAAGATCGTGGAAGGTGCCAAGGAGAGAATTCAGAACTACAAAGGTACTGTAATTCAAATTAAGGGTACCGGAACAACAAAGACATTCACCGTTCGCAAAATGTCGGGAAATATTGGTGTTGAAAGAATTTTTCCAATTTTTTCCCCCTTTATTGATGGCATTGAAGTCAACCGCATGGGTCGCGTACGCCGTGCACGGTTGTTCTATCTTCGCGATTTGACTGGTAAAAAAGCCAGGATCAAGGAAAAAAGATTCTAAGAACAAAGACTTTTTAAAAAGGGTTCCACAATTGGAATCCTTTTTTTTTGTTAATTTTAGAAAAAATTATTGACAGTTTATGTTGTGGTTGCCAAAGGAAAAGTTGTTTACCAAACAATGGTTTGTTGACTATGGGTTTATCACCATAGGTTCATTGATTATGGCAGTGGGATATGTTTTTTTTGTAACCCCTCATAAAATTGTTCCCGGTGGTGTTTACGGATTGGGGATTATCGTTTACTATCTGACAAAAGGTATGGCGTTCTGGCCGGGCGGATTTCCGATCGGTTTATTTAATTTATTGGTAAATATTCCTTTAACCTATTTTGGAATAAAACTTCTGGGCCCAAGGTTTGGAATGAAAACCATTTACGGGTTTGTATCCTCGTCGATTTTTATGGATGGGATTACCATGTTGCGCGAGGTTGGGGATGCACCATTGGTTACCGATGTCTTACTCTCAAGTGTTTTCGGGGGTGTTTTAACCGGTGTTGGGCTCGGTTTGATCTTTAAGGCAAAAGCAACATCAGGGGGGAGCGATATTATTGCAATGATCATCACCCGTTATACGAGAATTCCGATTGGCCAGATGCTCATCTGGGTGGACACGGCCATTGTACTTGTTGCCCTTGCGGCTTTTAAAGACTGGCAAATACCCCTTTATAGTATGATCACGATCTATATAACCGGCCGTGCGATTGATTTGTTGCTCGAAGGTGCCAATTATAACAAAGCATTGATCATTATTTCGGACCATCATGAGGAGATCCGGCAAAAAATCATTGTCGATCTTGAACGTGGCGGAACCTACCTTCAGGGGAAGGGAATGTTCACAAATTCAGAAAAAAACATTATATTCACAGTTGTCAACAGGAGAGAGGTCGCTGTTTTGGAAGAATTCATTAATGATGTTGATCCTCAGGCTTTTATTACCATAATGGATGCCAGTGAAATACTTGGTGAAGGATTCAAATCGTTGAAACACAAGATTGAAGATTTGTAATCTTTAAACGTTTAGTTGAACTGACAACCAAGGGTCCGGGGAGAAATGGGACAAGACAGACCATGTGAAGGAAAATTGAAACAAGTAAACCACCTGTTTTAAAATAAACTTAGGACTATAAACCATGAAAACCATTAAGTGTTTAATACTATTGTGTGTATGTCTTTTCCCATTAAAGGGGCATTCCCAAAAAGTTGGACTTGTGCTTAGCGGTGGAGGTGCCAAGGGTCTTGTCCACATTGGTGTAATAAAGGCACTTGAAGAGAATAATATCCCAATTGATTATATAACAGGGACTTCCATGGGTGCAATTATTGGCGGTCTCTATGCATCAGGATACACACCGGCAAAGATGATTGAGCTCTTTAAGTCCGAAAAATTCAAACTTTGGTCAACTGGCAAAATACCACCAAAATATGTTTATTATTTTAAACAACTCGATGAAAATCCCTCCTTCATTGACCTGGACTTTGCCAGAAAAAATGAAAAGATGAAATTGTCACTTCCGACCAATATTGTGCCACCCAGTCAAATGGATTTTGCTTTTATGGAGCTTTTTAGTCCGGCAAATGCTGCAGCCAAAGGTGATTTTGACCAACTAATGGTCCCATTCAGGTGCGTGGCAACAGATATCTACCGTAACGAACCGGTGGTCTTCAAAAAAGGTGATCTTGGCCTTTCAATCAGGGCCTCAATGACAATCCCTTTTTACTTTAAACCCATAGAAATTGACAGCGTTTTGCTTTTTGATGGAGGATTGGTCAATAATTTTCCGGTCAATGTAATGCGACAGGATTTTAAACCCGATATCATCATTGGCAGTGCGGTCGATTTTAAAAACAAAAAACCCAAGAAAGATGACGTATTGCTTCAACTTCAGAATATGATGGTCCGCAAAACAAACTATCGCGTACCTGATAGTTTGGGTTTCCTGATCAAATCATCAGTTGACCATGTTGCACTTCTGGACTTTGACCGGATTGACGAGGCCGTTAAAATTGGTTACGAGACCACGATGCTACAAATGGAAGCAATTAAAGCAAGAATAGCCCGAAGGTCCGATCTTGTAAGTCTTCAACAAAAGCGTGATGAATTCCAATGCAATAGTCCAACCATGCTTTTCAACAACATCCAGGTTTCAGGGGTTGACGGATCTCAGCGATACTATATCATCCGGTCGATCAGGCATAAATCAAAAACCTTTAATCTCGACGAACTTCGTGGCGAGTATTTTAAAATCCTGGCTGATGACAAAATAAAGGCTCTTTTACCTACTGCCGATTATGACCAGGAGACTGGATATTATGATCTTTTGCTTGAAGCAGAGCAAAAAAATCCTCTGGCCGTCCGTGTGGGTGGATATTTTTCCTTGTCTGACATCAATCAGGGTTATATTGGACTTGACTACCGGCTATTTAATAACCTTCCGATTACGATCCAGTCGAACCTTCATGTTGGCAAATTCTACAGTTCCTTTCTGCTTGGAGCAAGACTGAATTTTACAACAAAACAACCATTTTCGCTCGAAGCCTACTTTATTAAGAATCGATGGAACTATTTCTCAGGCTCGACCCAACTTTTTTTTGAGGATAGCAGGCCACATTATGTGGTTCGAAACGATGATAACCTGCAATTGGACATCTGTTTCCCCTCAAAAACCTCATCAAAATGGGAAGCAGGGATTAACTTCCTGAATCAATCGGATGACTATTTTCAGACCTCGACCTACACAAAGAACGACGATCCGGACCGCACAATTTTTACTGCCGGAAATTTGCATGCCCGTTTTGAGGCGAAAGCTTTCAATAAAAAGCAATATCCAACTGAAGGCAAAATGTTGAAATTTGAGGCCGATTATCTGTTTGGGACTGAAAAAGAGACACATGGGACAACAAGTGCGGTACAACCCACTTTCAGAAAAGACCATCAGTTTTTTCAGATGGAATTAAACTATGAACGATATTTTAAAACAGCAAAATGGTTTACTCTTGGGGTGAACATGGATTCTTACTTTTCAACAAAAGGGCTCTTTAACAATTATACTTCATCGCTGATTTCTGCAAGAAGCTATTCCCCAACAGTCAACAGTTCAATAAGGTACCTGCCCTATCTCAGGGCAAATAACTTCATTGCAGGAGGCTTGACAGCGATCTTCCCTGTTTCACCTTCATCACACATACGTCTTGAAGGTTGTTATTTTCAACCGATTAAAGAGTTGCTGAGCGACCAGAACAACCGGCCCTATTACAGTAACAAATTTTTCAGTTCCAACCAGTTAATTGGTTGTGGAGGCATTGTCATCCATACTCCATTCGGACCCGCAAGCTTGTTGCTGAATTATTTCAGCAGCAGTGATCCAAAGTTTTATTTACAGGTTAGCTTTGGCTATTTGTTGTTCAACCGGCACGAAAATTAGCCCGGACACTTTTATATTTTAATAAATGACTGAATTCTAATAATATAAATACTTAATAATGATTGATATCAATGATCTCAACAGTAAATTCGGAATCGAAGGGGAATTGAAATTTGCAATTTCAGAAAGCGGTTTTGTGATTGCGAATATTTCAAATAGATATGCCCAATCCGAAATATCGCTTTATGGGGCTCATGTAATGAGTTTCCAACCCCAAAATACCCAGGATATTTTGTGGATGAGCCCGGAAAGTAGTTTTGAAGCCGGAAAACCAATCAGGGGTGGTATTCCTGTCTGTTTTCCATGGTTTGGACCACATCAGTCTGATCCGATGAAACCACAGCATGGATTTGGCCGCTTAATGGAATGGGTGGTCCTGGAAACAGGAACAACTGCAAATGGTGAAACAATGCTTACTTTACAGTTATGTTCCTCGGCCGAAACAAAGGTGTTCATTCAGAATGATTTTTGCGCTAAAATTGTGGTTGTTGTCGGGTCAGGCCTTGATCTGAGCTTAGTCGTTACAAATTTGTCGGATCTCCCTTTTGAATATTCCTGTGCTTTACATTCCTATTATCACCTATCGGATATCGAAAAGATCACAATATCAGGACTACAGGGTGACCCATACCATAGTCAGCTCGAACCGGGAGAATTTATTCAGGAACTTCCCGAAATTGAGATCCATAAAGCAGAAACACGTCATTATCACAATACTTTGTCAACCTGCGTAATCACCGACCCAATCTTCGGCAGGAAAATCATTGTGGCAAAATCAGGCAGCAAAATTACAACTGTGTGGAACCCGTGGGCTGAAACTTGTGCCCAAATTGGCGACCTGCCCGATCATGGTTACAAAACCTTTGTATGTATAGAAGCTGTCAACGCTTTTGATGATATGGTCTGCCTTGCACCAGGTGAATCTCATACCACTCAGGCTTTAATCGGAGTCGCAGTATAAAAATTTAATAACAATCCAACGAAATTATCGCAAAAAAAATAAGGCTGAAGGAGCAAACCTTCAGCCTTTGTTCTGATTGAGCTATTTGTTGGGACTCCCAACCTGTGATTTAATAATTGAAAATATCTTTCAACGTTAGTTCAGTAACAGGGCCAACTTTTTTTAATTGGTCCGGTTCTGCATCCTTCTTGTTTCCAATTATGACGTAGGTATATTTTTTATCCTTAAATTTTTCATCAAAAAACTTTTGGATATCGCCCATGGTGACTTTCCTGGCATTGTCGTAATAATCTTTACGGATATCGTAATCGATACCTAACTTTTTATTTTGAAGCCAATTGTAGAATATATTGCTTTTGATGATCCGTTCAGTCTGGATACTTTTTATTACACTCTCTTTGGCAATATTAAACGATTTTTCATCGACAATCATTTTTGAAAATAGCCCGTTCATGGCTCCGATTGCATCCATCATTTTATTGGCCTGGGTATATACAGCGCCATAAATGTAAAACGACTCTTCCTTCTTTGAAGGGCGGTTATAGTTTGCCCAGGCAGAATAGGCCAATGCCCTGGCTTCGCGGATCTCCTGAAACACCACCGAGCTCATCGAATTTCCGTAGTATTCATTGAAGACCCTTGATCTGACCAAAGTTTGCAGATCAAATGGAAGGTCGCGCGACATCATAATGATGGCCACCTGTGATTTGTCATAATCGACGAAAAATACCTTGTTCTGGTCTGTAACCTGCTCTTTGAAAACTTTTGGCGCAGGAATCGGAAGGACGTTGGCACCTAAATGGTGATTCTCCACAACAATACCCTTTGATGCGACAAAATCAGTAGGCCCATAATAGAAGACACGGTGGGGATAGTTGCAGAATTGATGAACCAGTCCGGTCAGGGTTGACGGATCAATTGCCCTTAGATCAGCCTCGGAAAGAATGTTGGAGAATGGTGATTCTTTCCCATACTTCCCATAATTGAACAGGGCATTTGAAATTTCGTTTTGATCCTTCTTTTTGTCTTCCCGTTCTTTAATGATCCCGTCAACAAATTTATTGTAGGCTTCTTTATCTGGTTTTGCACCTGCAAGCAGCTGCTCGAGCAATTTTATACCTGCTTTACTGTTCTGATCCAATCCACTGATCGTTACAGAAGAACGGTCAATACCGGTATTTACATTCAGCGAGATTCCAAGTTTGTAAAGTTCCTTTTGGAACTGTTCAGCGGTCATCTTATCGGTCCCCAGAAAAGGAAGGTATTTAACTGCAAGTTCCAGTTTTGGATCGTTGTTGCTCCCGATTTCTGTGATATAATTCAGCGAAAAGAGTTCGTTTGTTGTATTTTGAATATAGTCGAAATTGACATTGTCATTCAACTTTTCCTCTTTGATCGATTCTGGATAATTCACAAAAACGGGTTCAAGTGGTACAGCAGCCTGGTTAACAAATGATTTCAGGTACTCTGACTGATCGGCACGGTTAATGACGATTGGCGTAATCGTTGGCTTTTCGACCTTAACAAGACCTTTGGCTGCGCCGTTTCTTTTGAAAACGATCACATAGTTATCTTTGTAGTTTTCGTTTGCAAATTTAACAAGCTGTTCTTTTGTGATTTTGGCCAGTTCATCATTGTAGGCGAGTTCAGAAGCCCAGTCCGATTTTTTAATAAAGGCTTCCAGCAATGTAAATGCCCTGTTATTGGTCTCATTTCTACGCATTTTTTCCAGTTTAAGGTTGTTTACCGATGCCTGGATCATCCAATCATCGA
>TBL_comb47_HYPODRAFT_10004855_pt1 | contig 15297 bp, 13 predicted proteins | sample TroBogypolimnion_40_FD_10682 | JGI IMG/M metagenome (IMG submission 10682)
CCCGCCGGGTCCTCCGGGAGGAGCGTCGCCGCAAGGCTGTTGAGGAGCGTCGCGCCCGCGAAGAAGAGGAGCGGCGTCGAGCCGCTGAGATCCAGGTCCGCAAGGAGCAACTGCGCCGTCAGATCCTTGCGATCTTGCGTGATGACTTCCTGGCTGCCGACGAGGAATTCGACAAGCACCGCGACAGCGGACTGGTGTCCGAGGAGGAGTACCAGACGCTCAGGACGGCCTTCGTCCGCGATTGGGTCCGCGCCGAGCTGGACCTGGAGCTCGATCTCGAACAGGCTGCCGCTGTCGCCGACACCGCGGGCCATGTGCAAGTCGTCGCCCGGGCGGGGAGCGGCAAGACCCGCACGCTGACCACTCGTGCCATCTTCCTCCAGAAGCATTGTGGCGTCTCGCCTTCTGAGCAGTTGCTGCTCGCCTTCAATAGGAGAGCCGCCGACGAGATGCGCGTCCGCCTGCAGGCTGCTCTTGGGAGTGACGTGCCACACGTCATGACATTCCACGCTTTGGCCCATGCACTGGTGCATCCAAAGGAGCAGTTGGTCAGCGACGACATCGACGCCGATCACTTCGGCTACACAGCCGACGTTCAGGCGGTGATCTCTGAGCACCTAAGTGCTCCTGGAGCGGACGCTGCCGTGCGAAATCTCCTTCTCGAGTACTTCCGGAGCGACTGGGAGTACGTCGCCGACGGCACCCTCCAGATGACCATGCCGGAACTCCGTGAGTACCTGGACTCTCTTCCGCGAGTGACTCTCAAGGGGGACCACGTCAAGTCATTCGGGGAGAAGACCATCGCCAACACGCTGTTCGAGAACGGTGTCGAGTATCGCTACGAGAAGGCCTTTCCCTGGGACCAAGGAATCTATCGCCCCGACTTCACCGTGCCGGTCGGCAACGATCGTGAACTGATCATCGAGTACTTCGGCCTGTTGGACGACCCTGTCTACCGTCAGCAGGCCGACCGCAAGCGCGCCTATTGGGACGTGAAGGGGCCGCGCTGGAAGCTCATCGAATTCCAGCCTCGAGATATCACCCAAGGGGGCGTCGCGACCTTCCAGCGCATGCTTCTGTCTCGTCTCACGGACGAAGGCGTCGTCATCAGACCGCGGACCGACGAGGAGATCTGGGAGCTGACGCGCGAAAGGGCCATCCGAGGCTTCAGTCGCACTGTTGGGGCCTTCGTCGGGCGCTGCCGGAAGAAGAATCTGAGCCCACAGCAACTCGAGACGCTGATTGCTGGTCATGCCAGTTGTTCGGACCAGGAGCGTGCGTTTCTGGAGATCGGCGCTCGGATCTACCGAGGCTACCTTGCGAAGGCGCAATCTCAAGGCAAAGAGGATTTCGACGGGCTCGTCTGGCGCGCGGCAGATGCCATGTCGGGCGGGACGTCGCAGTTCGTACGGGATGCCGGGCAGGAGCGGGGCGACGTTGCTCAGTTGAGGTTCGTCATGATCGACGAGTTCCAGGACTTCTCCGAGATGTTCTGGCAGCTCGCCCTTGGCATCAGAACGCAAAGCCCTGAAGCCAGGTTCTTCTGCGTCGGAGACGACTGGCAGGCGATCAACGGGTTCGCGGGCTCAGACTTGACGTACTTCAGGGACTTCAGCGTGTACTTCCCGTCGGCCCACACGAGGCATGTCGGGACGAACTACCGCTCGACGCCTGTCGTCGTAGAAGCAGGGAACGTGTTGATGGACGGACTTGGCTCCCCGGCCGTTGCTCATGAGCCCAGAGGGGGCGAAGTGACCGTAGCCGACCTCGAGTGCTTCGAGCCAACGGAGATCGAGGCGAAGGTGTGTCCGAGGGAGGAGTTCACTCCTGCTGTGCTACGACTGATCAGACGGTCACTCAAGCGAGGGAAGAGGGTCACGCTGTTGTCACGCACGAACATGCTGTCGTGGGACATCAAGTATCGCGACCACGAGCTTGCGGCCGGCAACTCCCTCCGGCGGCTCGCGAAGCACCTGCACTCGTTCCTCGAGCCGGACGTCAGGGGTCGAGTCGCCGTGTCAACCGTGCACAAGTACAAAGGCCTGGAGCAGGATGACGTGATCCTGATCGATGCGGTGTCACAGAAGTACCCGCTTATTCATCCCTACTGGGTCTTCACGCGGGTCTTTGGCGACACGGTCAAGGCCATCGACGCCGAAGAGCGGCGCCTCTTCTACGTAGCCCTGACGCGCGGCAAGCAGAACGTGTGCGTCCTGACATCAGGTAGTGTGCCGAGTCCATACTTGGCGAGCCTAGGACTGCCGACACTTGGCTGGCATAGCCTTCCTGCAATGCCGACACTCGGCAAGGGTCGGCTCGAGGTCAGGGTCTTCAGCGCCTGGGCTGCCCGCGAGCACTTGACGCGGCTCGGTTTCGAGTTCGACTTCGCCCTCAAGTGCCGGTGGATCCTCGTGCCTCAGGATTCCTTCGACCTGGGCGACTTCTGCAGCCACGAGTGGTTCGGGCCTGGAGTTCGGGTCGAGGTGTACTCAGAGACAGGCGAACTCTTGGAGACGAGGATCCGGCAGGCTGATGGCCACTGGCGCGTCGTTTGACGTGGCAGGTGAAGCGGGGCCGCCACTGCCCTGCCTTCCGTCGCCCATAACTGGTAGGTTCAGATTCAACATCTGAGCCTGCGCGGCCGATGGAGACGGCGAGCAGGCTACTCGGTCTGCGGGACTTCCTCGGAGGGGCCTAGCCGCATGGCACGTCTTGAAGACCTGACGCCTGGCGCGCGCAATACTGGGGTGGTCGCGGGCTCGGCGGCGGTTGAAGGCACACTCAACTACTTCACACAAGTTATCGAAGCCACCTACAGTGCCTCGTGGCGTCTCGCGTCTTGTGGGTTCTTCCGAAGGTCATGCACGACAGGCACCTTCCTGTCAGGGTGATTGCTTGCCCGACCAGTCGGACCGGACAAATGACCTTCACTTGGCGTGAAGTACCCAACAGTGCGGCAGCCAACACTGCTGTCCGCGGTTCGATCGGACTGCTTGGCCACGCTCACCGAGAGTACGTCCCGGGCTGCTTGTATACTCAACTCAATGGTCGCGCCTTCGCAAAACACGGAGTCACTGATAGCCCGGCACGGTCTTCGGTCGACTGTCGATGCCGTTCATGAGCGCATACAGCAGGTGTACTGCCAGTACCCGCAGCCCCTGGTCGTGGGGTACAGCGGCGGCAAGGACTCCACGGCCGTCTTGCAGCTCCTATGGAATGCGCTCGCGGCGCTTCCTCCGGCGGCCCTGACAAAGCCCGTCTACGTCATCGCCTCAGATACCGGAGTCGAGACGCCCCTGATCTCGGATCTTCTGGGCCGCAACATGTCTAGACTTCAGCGCGCGGCTGACGAAGCGAACTTGCCCATCCAGGCTCGGATTGTGAGGCCGAATCTCGCTGATTCCTTCTGGGTCAATCTCATCGGCCGCGGATACCCTGCTCCGACCGCCAAGTTCCGGTGGTGCACGGATCGACTGAAGATTCGCCCGGCGAACATCTTCGTGCAGGACCGGGTGGCCGAGTTCGGTGAGGTCATCATGGTGCTCGGGGTTCGCACTGGTGAGAGCAGCACTCGAAGCCAGCTGATGAATAGCTACAGGGTCTCGGGCCACCATCTCCGGCGCCATAGCACCCTCCCGGGCGCCTACGTCTTTGCGCCGATAGAGCACTTCACCGCGGATGATGTTTGGACGTACTTGCTTCAGGTCCCGTCGCCGTGGGGCGGTGACAACGCCCAGCTCGCGGCGCTCTATCGCGACGCCAGTGGTGGTGAGTGCCCGCTGGTCATCGACACCACGACGCCCTCTTGCGGGAACACGCGTTTTGGATGCTGGGTGTGCACGGTTGCAGTGAAAGACTCGTCGATGGAGGCGCTCGTCGACGGCGGTGAGGACTGGCTCGCGCCGATGCTCGAGCTGCGGGACCTGCTCGCAAAGACGACCAACCCGGAGTTGAAGACTCAGTATCGAGACACCCGGGCTCTCAATGGTCGCGTGTATCACAAGAAGGATGGGTCGCTGATCCCGAGAGCGTACAAGTTCGAGTTCAGCGTCCACGTCCTGGAAACCCTTCTGACGATCGAGGCTGGCCTGTTTGCGCTTGGAAGAGGCGGGGAGCATTCACTGATAAGCGTGGAGGAGCTGGGCGAGATCCGCCGGATCTGGCGCCTTGAGCGCCAGGACTGGGCCGATACCCTGCCGGCCCTCTACCTTCGCATCAGGGGCGACCACTTCGAGTGGGTTCGTGATGACACCCCCGACCTAGGCGGGCCAGCGAAGGCCTTGCTTGAGCGCGCCTGCCACGAGCGAGACGTTCCAGCCGAGCTCGTGATGCGACTGGTGGATGTGGAGCGACGCTACGCGAACATGACCAGGCGGCGAGGACTCTTCCAGGAGCTGAGCTCTCTAGTGTCCCAGGACTGGACTGCAGATGCCGAGGCGACAGAGTCCGATGCTCCCAGCCAGATGAGTCTCGACGCATGCGAGTAGTCGCCGCAGAAGTTGAAGATTTCGGCGTCTTCTCGGGCGTACATCGTTTCCAGCTCGTGGATGGTGAGGCAGCTGCTGACCATCCGCCACGAGCCCTGATCGTCGGACACAACGGATCTGGGAAGAGCACCCTGTTTCGCGCGATCAGTCTGGCTCTCTACGGGCCCGTCGCCATCGGCAATCGGCTGAGTCGGCAGGCCTATCAAGAGCAGCTGCGGGGTTTGGTGCACCATGGCCCGGGCGGTGCGGCCAGCGCCTCCACCACATCGGCGAGGGTGTCCGTCGATCTCGAGTACGTTCGTCTCGGCATTAGCGAGACCCTGCGCCTCCAACGGTCGTGGCAGTGCAGCGACCGTGCTGTGACCGAGACAGCCTCCGCCTATCGGCTCGCAGCTGACGGCAGCATCATGGAGGCAGTTGAGGAGCAGGCGGTTGCAGAACTCCTGCCGCCCGATCTCCGAAAGATGATGCTCGTTGACGTTGCGCTTGTAGATGAGCTCACTCTTGCACTCCAATCGCCGGGTGCGCTGGAGCGCATTCTGCGTGAGCTCAGCGGCCTTAGGCTTATCGAGCGTCTGCGCGATGACCTTCTGACTGTAGACGCACAGGCCAAGAGGGATACGCCTGCGGGACGAGACGCGGAGAGCCTCCAGCGATGGACCACGCGAGTACGCGAGATCGATGCAGCTCTGGAAGTCAAGCGTGCCCAGGTCGAACAAGCGTCGGTCAGGGTCGCTGACATTGACCACGAGATCGCTGAACAGGAGCGGGAGCTGATGACCGTTGGAGGCGGGCTCGCTGAGAGTCGGCCCGCCCTGCGGGAGAGACTGCTGGCTACGGAGTCCGAGCTCGAGCAGTCAATCAGTGAGCTAAGGGACTTGTGCAACGGCACGCTGCCCTTTGCTCTTTGCCCGACCGTGTGCCTCGAGCTCGATGCGCAGCTACACGAAGAGGCATTGGCGGCTGGCGCAGAGTCACTGCTTGCATTCGCGGACGAGTGGATCGACGAGCTCTGCGACGAGCTCGTTGCGGATAAGGATCTACGCGAGCTTGTTCCACGAACGGAGCAGCGGCTTGCAATATCGGAGCACCTGAGACGCACTGCTAACAGATCGCTTGAGTCCCGGGTGCAGCCATCCAAGCACATGCCGGTGCACGATCTGTCTGAACGAGATAGGGCCGCGCTTCGCGCATGGATCGCGGACGCAGTGGGTCTAGTGCCGAGCCGCGTTGCCGCGCTGTCATTGGTGCTCGACAGGCTCGAGGACGCGCGCGAGCACACCAGGATGGAACTGGACCGCGTGCCCGACGAAAGCGGCCTGAAGGCTGTGCAGCGGAGACTCCAGGGGCTTCGCGAGCGGCTGATCAAGGCGAGCTCCGAAGAACTTCGCGGTCAAGATCTTCTGGATGCTCTGGAGGCGGAGAGGCGTAACGTGATGTCGCAGATCCGCGAGGTTGAGGAGATGCTCGCCGAGACAGCGGCTGGAGATCGGGCCGCAGAGCTAGTTCATCGTACGCGGCTGGCCCTCGCCGACTTTGAGCAAGATCAGTTGCAGCAGCGCGCCGCCGAATTCGCCGACGCGCTGGTTAGCATCTTCAATGGCCTCAGCCGCAAACAATCCCTCCTGGCGGGCGCTACGTTCGATTCGGCGTCCGGCGCGTTCAGTCTCGTTGACGGCGACGGTCGTCAGCTCGACCTCTCGAAGCTGTCTACCGGCGAGCTGCAGCTGTATTCCATGGCGTTGCTCGAGAGCCTGAGGGTGACCGGGGGGAGAGACTACCCGCTGCTTGTGGACACGCCACTTGCATACCTTGACGAACAGCATCGTGAGGCACTGCTCTCCGATCTTTTGTTTGCCAGTCGCGGCCAGGTCGTCTTGTTTGCCACGGATCAGGAGATTGACTCCAACGCACTTGAGCGCTGGGCGCCGGATGTTGACCGGGTGTATCGGCTCAGGTTCAACACGGACGCACAGTCCTCGGTTGCGGCGACGGAAGTCTCGGGCTCCACGTCGGCCGAACTGAGCGGACAGGTGGCCTAGCCGTGTTCACCAAGGTGCATCTGAGTGAAGGCGTCGACTTTCGTTTGCGAAATCTCAAGGCCAAGACGGGCCTCACCCCGAACCTTCTATGCCGAATCGGGTTCTGCTTCTCCCTGGAGCAGCCGGGCGTTCCTGACATGGGCCTCTACGAGGGCGGCCAGCCGAGGGAGTTCAACCGCTACACCTTGACGGGTCAGTGGGATCCCCTGTTCTTCGCTCTTCTTCGGCAGCGACTCATCAAGGACGGTCTCGATCCTGAGTCCAACCTCGAGGTCCAGTTCAAGGCGCATATCAGCAGAGGTGTCTATCTGCTCTCACCGCGACTCAAGAAGCCCTCGGACGTTGCGCGCCTGGTTTCTGAGTCGACAGCGGGGCGGCGGGCTGACCGGGAACCGGGCAACACAACCACGGGGGCTAGTCGTGAGTAGCCTCTCGCGGCCGGTCTACTTGGACTACCAGGCAACGACACCGGTAGACCCCCGAGTGCTTGACGAGATGCTGCCGTACTTCACCACGAAGTTCGGAAACGCTTCAAGCATCGATCACTCGTTCGGGGCGGACGCCGGCGAGGCAGTCGAGTTGGCCAGGAAGCGCGTCGCGACGTTGATCGGTGCTGCCCCCGACGACGTGATCTTCACCAGCGGAGCGACCGAGGCCAACAACCTTGCGATTCTTGGCCTAGCCGAGTCGTTCGAGGACAATCCCGGACACCTTGTGACGGTCGAGACCGAGCATCGCGCGGTGCTGGACCCTCTCGGGTATCTTGAGAAGCGAGGCTGGCGCGTCACGCGCCTTCGCGTGGACGGTCTCGGTCGCGTCCGTCCCGAGGATGTGCGATCTTCCCTGAGGGAGGACACGCGGCTGCTTTCCGTCATGGCGGCGAACAATGAAATCGGAACCACGGCACCGCTTGCTGAGATCTCCAAGGTGGCCTTTGAAGCCGGCGTGCCGATGCACTCAGACGCTACCCAGGCCGCCGGCTACTTGCCGCTCGATGTGATCGCCGATCTCGTCGGGCTTGTCTCGATCTCTGCTCACAAGATGTATGGCCCCAAGGGGATCGGCGCCTTGGTCGTGCGGGGAAGGCCGCTGCGGCGTCGACTTGTTCCTCGGCAGTTCGGCGGCGGGCACGAAAGAGGTCTACGTTCAGGCACTCTGAATGTGCCCAACATCGTTGGCTTTGGAGCTGCGAGTGAGCTTGCTCATTCGGAGATGGCGGTTCGGTCTTCGAGACTCCAGGTCATGAGAGATCGACTCTGGGGACTGCTGCAGCAGACCATTCCTGGCATCGAGCTCAATGGAGATGCAAGTAATCGACTGCCTCACAATCTGAACGCCTACGTTCCCGGTGTGAATTCTCGGGCGCTTCTCGTGCAGCTCAAGAGCGATATTGCGGCTTCAACGGGAGCGGCCTGCGGAAGTGCCAAGGCCGAGCCGTCGCACGTAATCGCTGCTCTCGGTCTGGGGGCGGACCGCGGCCAATGCTCCGTTCGCCTCAGCCTGGGTCACTCCACGTCCGATGAGGACGTTGAGTTTGCCGCGGCCCGCTTCGCCGAAGTCGTTTCAATGCTGCGGTAGAACCGCACGTTGCCACTGCCATCTGTCATCTCTAGCTGCTAGTCTCAATTCAAGAGCGGGGGCTGTCTCGCCGAGACTACCTTGTGAGAGTCACGGGATTGCTCGGTAGGGCAGGCCACTTCGGGAGCCACCCCAAGGAGTGGACCGGCAAGGGGCTCATCTGGGGCTGGGGCGTGTTCTGAGATGCAATGCCAGAATGCTCTTGCCGATGTGGTTGGCAACATGCATCCGAGCTCGGAGTGGTGGGTTGCCGCCGAGGGGGCTGAGCGGGCATGGAGATTGGGTCGTGGCTGACAGACGGTGGTGGCCGTCGCCCTCCGTCTTGGCGTGATACTGAGGTGCTCGGGGGCGCCAGCAGGGGGTCGCTTCAGGCTGTCGTTTGCGAAGTCCGGCTGAGTGTCGTCGCGAAGATGGCCCGGCTTCTGGACGGAGGCTCGCGTGGCTGACACAGGTCTTCACAAGCGAATCTGGAACGCGGCAAGAACGTCAAGCACGCGGGCGGGAGCCCTAGCGCAGCTGCGCCATGCTAGCGGCGAGGCGCTCCCCGACGTGGTCCCTCTTCTCACGGTCAAGGATGAGGGGATTCAATCGTCGCTCAGGTACCTATTCGCCAAGCACCCATCAGAGGCGGCTTCGGCGCTTGTTGTCGTGGCGAAACAGGCATCGCCAGCAACGAGCGGTCTGGCTGTCACTGCGCTAGCCGGCATCGATTCCGAAATCGCCCAAGACGCACTGTTCAACCTCGGCTTGAAATCTGCACGCCCTGTCCGCCTGCGAGCTCTAGAGGCTGTGGGCGAGCGTCGCATCCGTCGGGGCGTGGTGGTGCTGACATTGGCTTCGAGGGACCCCGATTGGGAGATAAGGCTGACTGCGGTCAGGGCGCTCGGGAATCTGGGCGTGGCATCGTGCTGGCGACATGTTGGAAGACTGCTTGACGACCAGCATGTTCTCGTGCGGAGGGCTGCTCTCGAAGCCCTTGACCAGTTGGCCGCTCCGCTAGCAGTTCCACTTCTCGCGGAGTTCGTCGGCAACTATGACTCGATTTCGCGTGATCGTGCTCACAAGGCCATACAACACACGATCATGGAGCACCCGGAGAGCCTCGCTGTTCTGCTCGGCCGAGACGACGAGGACGAGAGGCTCCTTGCCATCGAGCTGATCATCCAAGTGGGGGTAGACATTGGCCTGCTTGCGGAGTTTGCGGGATGTGATGCCGATTCCGACGAGCTTGTCGATTGCGTTCGTGGTTGGCTACGTGACGCGGAGTGGCCTGATGTACTCGACTGTCTCGCCCAGGTCGATGCTGATCAGTACTGGGTCTTCAGGCTTGCCGATGCGCTTGTTGAGGAGTTGGACGGCACTCAGCTACAGGAGCTCGCAGACGTGCTAGGCGATAGCCCCCTGATCAAGGAGCGGATCAGAGGTGAGCTGGGTGCAGTGGATGACTAGCCGCGACGGCCTGATTGGCAAGCCGGCGTCCATCGATTCAATCAAGTGACGAAGAAAATGGCCATGGAGCTTCGCGAGTACCAACTTGAAGGCGTGCGATTCCTCACAGAGCGAGACCACGCGCTTCTTGCCGATCAGATGGGTCTGGGCAAGACCGTGCAGACGATCACCGCCATGCGCGTGGTACACAAGTCGCGTGCCGGCTCGAAATCACTCGTGATTGCCCCAGCGGCCTTGCTGCTGAACTGGGAGGAAGAGCTGGCTACGTGGGCGCCTGAACTCGTTTGTCGCCGGCTGGTTGGGAAGACTGCCGATCGACGAGCGTTGCTCATGCTGCCAGTGTCGGTCCTCCTCGCCTCATACGAAACAGTGCGCCGGGACATCAAGCTCGTAGAACAAGCTCGCCCGTTTGACTTGGTCATCATTGACGAAGCACAACGCATCAAGAACTCCTCCTCGGCCGCAGCGGCTGCCTGCCGTCTCGTGCCTCGGCGGCGTTCATGGGCACTTACGGGCACACCGCTAGAGAACTCACCGGACGATCTAGTCGCGATCTTCCGCTTCGTGCGTCCGGGGCTTCTTGGAAGCGGCATTCCTCCAGCCGACTGCCACGACCTGATCCGTCCGTACTTCCTCCGCAGGAGCAAGAGAGAGGTACTTAGCGAGTTGCCTCCAATTGAGGTGAAGGACCTCAGTCTGGAACTGGGATCATTGCAGCGGGACGCGTATGACGAGCTTTGGGACTCGCGTCAGTCCGTGGGCGGGGGCGGGTCGGCGGATCTGCTCGCCCTTGTGACCCGCCTAAAGCAGCTCTGCAATCGTGATCCGGAGTCTGGGGAATCGTGCAAGCTCGAGGCGCTCCGCCTGGAGCTGGAAACGGCGAGCGCTGACGAAACGAAGGTCCTGGTCTTCTCGCAGTACGTGGAGACTCTTCAGTGGCTTCGAGCGGAACTGGACGATCCTCGAATCGGGATTCTGCACGGCGGCCAAAACGAAGCAGGTCGCGCGGCAGCGATCGCGGAGTTCAAGACTCGTCAAGGCTTCTCTGTTCTCCTTGTGTCGCTCAAGGCGGGCGGAGTGGGCCTGAACTTCAACGAAGCTGGGCTAGTTGTCTTGTTTGATCGTTGGTGGAATCCCGCGAGCGAGGCTCAAGCCATTGAACGGGCTCATCGCTTCGGCCGGCGTGAGCCGCTCTACGTCGTTCGCTACCTCGTTCGCGATTCCATTGAGGAGCGGATCGAGAGCATCCTCATCCAGAAAGGCCAGCTCTTCCGCAACTACGTGGAAGAAGCTCCCGTTGCCGCGGCCGCTCCCTTCGGGGGCGACGAACTCAGGCGAATCCTGGACCTACCGGCAAGAACGCAATCTCAGACGGCACCACCTAAGGAGGTCGACGCATGACAGGCTGGCGCATCGAGGAGATCGCACTGGACGATCTTGTTATCGGCAAGGGCCAAGTACGCAAGCGCGACGTTGGAAAGGGCATCCCCGAGCTTGCAGCGAGCATACGCAAGCAGGGGCTACTCGAACCGATCACGGTTTGCCCTTCTCAGGACCAAGAAGGGAAGTACGAGATCCTCGCTGGGCAGCGTCGCTATCTCGCCCATTGCGAGCTTCAAATGGATTCGATTCTCGCGGTGATTCGGGACGAGCACATAGATGAGACGAAGGCGAAGGAGATCTCCGCAACGGAGAACCTGGTACGCGAGGACCCTGTTGCGGCAGACTATGTCGACTTGTGTACTGATCTCTTTCACCATTATGGCGATCTGAAGACCGTTGCGGCCGAGACCGGGCTGCCGTATGCGAAGGTCCAGCAGTACGTGAAGTTCGATCGCCTGCGCACTGAGATGAAGGACCTCGTCAGAAATGGTGAGGTTGACCTCAAAGTGGCTCTGATTGCGCAGGACGCCGTCCTTGCCTCTGGCGAGTACAAAGCAACGAAGGCTACCGCGTTTGCCTATGCGCTTGCCAAAATGCCCGACTCTCAACGGCAGAAGGCCGCCCGCGTCATCCAGGAAGACCCCAAGGCGACCGTGGAGCGGGCGGCCGAGGTCGCCAAGACTGCCGAGAAGGAGTACAGACTCAACGTCCGCATCCAGCCCGGCGTCGCGAAATCATTGAAGGACTACGCCAAAGAGGCCGGCACCCAAGAGGGCGATGCAGCTGCCGATCTTATTCGAGAGGGCTTGACCTCAAAGGGCTTCTTCGATGAGGAATGAGGGGTCGCTGGGCGGCCTGTCTGCCGACGAGCTTGAGAAGCTCGTGCTTTCGGTCGGCACCCAGCGTTCCTATAGGCCGCTGAGCCCGGTGGAAGTTGCCGGAATGCTGGGTTCAGCAAAGAAGCATGGTGCGACGAACCCCCAGCTAGCGGACGTTCTTCATTTGAACGGGCCCAGCATGTTGGGGCGGTTCCTCAAGCTGAACCGCTTGGCGCCCGCAGTGCAGGCAATGGTTGACTGGGGAGCCTCGAGCACGACCTTGGGGTTCAGCACTGCATCAGAGATCGCGAAGCTGCCTGAACGGGAGCAGGCGTTGGCGGCTCAAGCTGCGGTGCGGTACAGCTTCTCTCGAACCGAGGCCAAGGACCTGGTGCAGTTGCGAGAGCGTTCTGGCATGAGTCTCGCCGAGTGTATCTCCGAAGTGGTTGCGACCCGGCCCAGAGTTGAGTACCTGGATGTGTATGTGGGGAGCGTTGATGATGGCTCGCTCAGAGAGCACCTGCGCGGCATGAGCCAAGTCGAGCGGGACGCGCTGCTCCGCGAGGCGCTGGAGGGCGACGCTCCAGAATTCGCGGGAGAAGTGTCAGTGCGGCTGACCGCGTCGAACTTCATCCTTTCCGCCCCGCACGCTTGCTCGTCGGTGATAGACGCGAGGTATCCGAATCTGGAGGCGGGCGTCACCAGCCTCCTCGCTAGGAAGGTGAATCGCGGTGTGTAGCATCGACGTGACAGGAGCTGGCGCGGTTCTCCTCAACGGACAGGTGACGTGTGACGGCTTTCATCGAGACTACGGCTTCCGCGTTCAGACACACATCCATGACGATCACATGGACGGGTTCGACACGAGCAAGGGTCTGCAGACTATCTACTGCACGGCCCCCACTCGGGAGCTCCTCATTGCGGACCAGAATGCCGACCTTCCTCACAGGTCGAACTTGATTGCCGTCGAGTACGGCGTCTGGACGGAGGCGGGCCACTCGACCTTCATGCTTCTGCCGAATGGCCACATGCTGGGCTCTGCTCAAGTTGTCCTGCGTTCGCGCGAGGGCGAGTGCGTCGGCTACTCGGGTGATTTCTCCGTTGTCGAACAACCAATGAAGGTTGATCGGCTGGTGCTAGACAGCACCTGCGGCATCCCCAAGCTGACTAGGAAGTACTCCCAGGAAGAGGCGGAGGAGGGGCTGCTGAACATCGTTCGTCGCGGGCTTGTCGAAGGGCCTATGTTCATCCAAGCTGCGAGAGGTACGCTTCACCGCGCGATGATGGCATTGACAGGAAACATCGCTGATCCCATCCTTGGCAGCCGTCGGCTCTTGCGCGAGGTGGAGGTCTATCGACGTTTCGGACAGCCGATCACCCATATCGAGGCCGTAGATTCCGAGGCTGGGCGCGAGGCCATTGAGTCCCAACGGTACGTCCTGATGATTGGCAGGAAGGATCGGATGCCAGTCGATACCTCGGCAGCAACAGTCGTGTCCCTGAACGCCTATGTTCCAGATGACCGGCCGGTGCTCTGCCACTCTGATCGCAGCTACACCGTCGCGATCACAGACCACGCGGATTTCGAGAGCACGCTCGGCTACGTTGTCGCCACGGGCGCCAGCGAGGTCGTCACGGACGGGACGCGGAGTCGGCATGCGAAGAAGCTTGCCTCGGAGATCGAGGCCCGTCTTGGCATTGCCGCGCGATGCTCAAGTAGCCGACACACGCTTGAGTGGGGAGGCTGACAAAGGCCGGAATTTCCCGAGACCCAAGAACCACTGTGATACCCCTCATCCCGCCAATCAGCCCGCCGAACACGCCGAGTGACGGCGAGAAGCTCGTCTTCGATCTGCTCGGCGGTCAGCCGGGTGAGGCCGGGCCGGGGCTGACGGAGGAGGCGCCGGCTGGATGGCTCTCCACTCCCAAGACATCGTCCACCGCGTCAAGCGGATGGAGGGCGAGGCCGACTTCGTCGTCGTCGCGCCCGGGCTGTGCGTGCTCGTGCTCGAGGTCAAAGGGTGTCACAGGCACGGCCGCGAGCACGGGCTCTGGTACTTCGGGGCGGACGCCGCAGGCGATCCGCGCGGGCGCTTCAAAGCAGGCATCCGGGGGGCATTACTAGCGATGCCTGACGGGACTGCGCGATGAGCACATACCGACTCGCGTTGAATCCGAAGAGGTACCTTTGGGAGGACTTCCAGGCCAAACTGGACGTGTTCAGACGCGGCGACATTGAGTCGCCGAGATAGAGCGTTGACAGCAGGTCAATTGCCCAGGGTGATGATCGCCCATACCATACTCTGCTCGGCGCCGAGCCCAGAAGGGACAGTCGACGCTGGTCGGGCGCTCGGTGAGCCGCATCCGGCACGCCATGGGGAAACGAAGGGTGCCGCGGCTGGCGATCACGCGAGGAGGATGGCTCAATGAGTGACGTAGTCTCAGTAGAAACGCTGTTCGGCAATGACGCCGCGTTCGCGAGACGGATCATCGGCATCTCGGGCATGACCGACCGTGCGCTGGCATCAGGTTACGTGGACTTGGACGCTGGTGAGACCAAGGCCCAGATCCATCACCAGCCAGACGGCATTGGTCTCGTGTTGCGATCAAGAAGCACGAATCAGCCCGCGACGGACTTTGCAGAAGTGCCGTTGAGTGCTCTCACGGGCCACAAGGGCGGCTCCAACATCGCCTGGCTGCAGGGCACGGTACAGCGCTATGCGCTCAAAGGCCCGGCCGTCGCTTTCCTCATCCCAAGCGAGGCCGCGGAGTTGGGTTCCGACTCAAGAGAATGGCGGGACGTATCGAGACTCCTCCAGCACGCGCGGACGCTTGATGACGGGACCGCGCATGACGCGGCCGTGCGACGGGAGGAACCACCGACCGATGGAACTCCCGGCGCTGGGCTTCTGTCGTCGCCGATGATGGCGGAGGAGGTTCGCGCTCCAACGCGCTACGTGGAGGGAGCGACCACGCGCATCACGGTCAATGCCTATGAGCGCAATCCGGCCGCCCGGAGGGATTGCATCCGCCTCCTTGGCTCCGCCTGCACGGTCTGCGGATTCGACTTCGGCAAGGTCTACGGCGTCCTGGGTGAGGGCTACATCCACGTGCACCACGTGGTTCCTTTGTCCGACGTGGGGCGTGAGTACGTGATGGACCCGGCAAACGATCTCGTCCCCGTCTGCGCCAACTGTCACGCGATGCTTCACCGACGCTCGAACGTATTGAGCGTCGAGGAGCTCAAGGGCTGTCTGGTCCCGCGTTCGCAGCGGGGCCGGGACAAAGACCGCGATAAGGACTGAGGGCAGCCTCACTGGGGTGAGCGGTGGACTACTCCGAATACACTCGAGACCAGCTGATTGATGCAGCTATAGAGACGCTATCGGGCTGGGGCAGGTATCGCAGGTACTACCTCAACGACCTGATGCAGCGTGTCGCGACCGGCGAAGGCTTGCACCACAGTGCTATCGAGGACATCGCTGAGGTGATGCGGCGGCGGCTCACTCCTGAGGAGCTTCGCCGGCTGCCGGAGCTGGT
>TBL_comb47_HYPODRAFT_10004857_pt1 | contig 15294 bp, 16 predicted proteins | sample TroBogypolimnion_40_FD_10682 | JGI IMG/M metagenome (IMG submission 10682)
ACAAAATCTGGAAATCCAAAATGGAATCGGCGGCCGAGTTCACCACACGCCACAATTCCGCTTGGCCCGCCTTCATCTCGATCACGGGCGAAGGGGCGATCACCCCTGCGACGTAGTTGATGGGCACATTGTTGAGTGAAATATCCCAGGTGGGGACTATTTGACCGAAGGCGTCTTTCAGCCCCGGTGCAACCGCCGCGCCCACGGTATTGGAGTCGCGCATTACCAGCACGCGGGCCGGCAGGCCCACCACCGAACTCTGGAAGTTTTCTATGCCGTCCACAATGAATACGCCGGAGCCGCCACCCAGCAGTGCGCTTTCGGCCAGCCCATGCAGGTGCGGGTGGTACCAGTACATGCCGGGCGGCTCATCGTTGGGAATGGCAATGTTGTACTGAAAGGTATCGCCGGAGTTGATGATGGTGTCGACTACGTCATCTGACTGGCAGGCAGGAGACACCAGCGTCCCATGGAAGTGCAGATTGAGCGAAGAATCGAATGCGGCTGACTCTCCACACGCGGTCTTTACCGTTGCCATCAGCGTTCCCTTCGGAACGCGGTTGGTCAGGTTCAGGGTGAACGTGTCCCCGGGCCTGACGTGCATGGTTGGGTTGACATAGCCCTCGGGCGTGACAAAGCAAAATTGCGTGGCGCCGCTGGTATTCAAGCCTGTGAAATAGCTGGCATTGACCAGCAGCTTGCCGTTGGCGGAATAGAGATCCATGGGCGCAAGAACCTTGCCGCCAGCTGGCAGTTGCAGACAGGGTGAGGGGCTGCCGGTCGGCAGGGTTTTAGCGCCCTGGGCGATGGTGCCTTGGTCCAATGCGGTAACTGCGCCTGCACTCAAGGTAGCAAAGCACAAGGCCAGTGACAATATGAGTGCTCTGGGTTCAATGTAAGTTTTCATGATTGACAATCAGCGTATGGTTTGTGTCAAAAAAAGTGACAGCAATTGGCTAATGTCGTTCAGGAATAAACTTTTTGTAATACCTTGAAATGCATAATCGCACTACCGGTTTCACGGTATTGATCAGTGCGGCTTGTGTCAGTTCAACTTCAGTATGCGGAAATGCTTACTGGCCGTGATGACGAGACAGGAGCCGGTGCGCGACCGATTGGGAATGTCGATGGCTTCGTACAACTGGGCATACGGCTGAGCCAAAGGCACGCGCCGGTTTACCGTTTTCAGCTTGAAGTAGATCTGATGGAAGTGGAAAAAGTACGTTCAAACTAGATCAGCATCGGGAATGGCCGGTTCCGAGAAATCGCCGGGAATTTCTGGCTTGACCTGAACGACAGCTTTCGCTGCTCAAACGCCGACCATCTTCCCGCCTGGTGCGACTGCAATGCTGCGTACAGCTATCTTTTGAGAGCTGCGGCTCTCTGCGTTTTCGTTGCCAGCGGCTAGTGATTCGTCCAAATCGCATGCCATTGACTCTGACGGGTTATCGGTCATGCATGAGATAACGCGCACGCGCGTCTGCCAGGCCCCAGGCTGCAGCCACCAGCGCACAAATGCAGAGCAATGAAACCACGATTGGATGATCCGCAAAATAAATGTAGCGGTAAGGAGCCGACTTGTTCAAGCCGATTGCGCCGTAAGAGATCGTGTGCAGGGCAAAGTCCAAAGCCCACAGACCAAGAGCTGCGCGCACCAGTGGCGAACCGGTCCTGGGGCCCCAATCAGGACTGGTGATAAGTTTTTCCCAGACGGTCATGAGACACGATACACCCCAATTCTGGTGCAAATGGCTCTTTTTGCACTTATCCCTAACTTCGCCCTGGCTGCTTGCATATGCGGTGCTTGGGCCCCTGACACATGCCCGCCTGGCGCTGGGCCTGAGCGCCCTGTTGGAAGTTCCTACCGGCGACGTCATCCTGCTCATGGTGCTGGCGGCCAGCGCCTCCTATATCGCGGTCCCTGCGGTGATGCGCTACGCCGTCCCCGAGGCCAATCCCTCGCTGTACTTCGGTCTGTCGCTGGGAATTACCTTTCCCCTGAACATCCTGTTTGGCATCCCGCTGTACAACCATGTCGCCAGGCTGGTGCTCGGGTGAGTAGAGGCCCAATGGCCAATGCCCACGCCGCGGCAAAGACGTATACAGCACCGTCGCACGCGGCCTGCGGGTCAGAAGCCTGCATCACCGCGCTGACCAGCGCTGCCTCGGGTTTACACGAGAATCGGAACTTCTCACCCCCCGTTGTGGTGGCCCCTGTGAGCGCAAAGGACAACTTCAAACAAATGACTCCATTGAATGTACTGGGCACCCCGCTGGTGGCGTGCTCCTTTGACCCCGTCACTGGCTTCTTTCGTGATGGGTGCTGCAACACCAACGCACAAGACCAAGGCACCCACGTCGTGTGTGCCCAGGTGACAGCCGAATTTCTGGCCTATTCGCGATTGCGCGGCAACGATCTGATGACACCGCGTCCTGAGAGTCGTTTTACCGGATTGAGACCAGGCGACCGCTGGTGCCTGTGCGCCTTGCGCTGGCGAGAAGCACTGGAAGCAGGGGTTGCACCGCCGGTCCACTTGGAAGCAACCCACGCAAAAGCATTGGAAATGATCACTCTTCAACAGCTTCAGGACCACGCGCTCTGAGGTACACGCCGTATGCCACAACAAAAGAGCAACGTTGAACCATGCAACCATTGAATCTCACTGAACCTGAAATCCGCCAATGCACATGGATGGAACTCGAACGCGCCGCACAGGACCGTCACCATGAGTGGCGAACGCCGGTGTTGGCTACGGTGGGTAAGGATGGCACACCGAACGCGCGTACTGTGGTGCTGCGTGGAGCAGTTGCCAGGCTGCAAATCCTGCAGTTTTACACTGACTGTCGCAGCCCCAAAATTGCCGAGCTGGCCCACGAACCTGCCGCCATGTTGGTTTTTTGGAGCAAGCACTTGAACTTGCAGCTTCGGGTACGGGTGGCAATGGAAATTCAGACCACTGGACCGCAGGTGGATGCCATATGGGAGCAGCTAAGCCAGTCCTCTGCCGCCGGTGACTATTTATCCATGGACGCACCGGGCGAAGCACTGGCAGTTGGGCTGGCCGCATCCAGCGCTGCGCCAGGCATGCGTCACTTGGCGATCTTGGCCGCTCACGTCCAAGAAATCGATTGGCTTGAACTTCGACGTGCCGGTCACCGCCGGGCAGCGTTTGGCACGAACACATGGCAGTGGCGAGTGCCCATGACCTGGAGCGTTTTTGATGCGCCAGTCATTCCAAGCGCTGCCTTGGCCGCTCAGCCGAACTCCCAACCCTAATTGATTGCGCTCACCGGCTAACCGTCAACAACTGGAAACTTCCTGACCTTAGCTTGGGTCTGCCGCCGCCAACGGCCGGTGCTTCGATTTCCGCAGCAACCAGGTACAAGACGTGCCGAGCCGGGTCCAAGGCCAAGGTACGCGCGGTTGGTTGGGTGGCTACGAGCTGCTCCACGGCGTAGGAATCGCCATTGACCACCGTCATCGTTCCATCACCGCTTGAGGCATAGGCCTGCTTCAACACCGGGTCGTAAGCCGTTGCATCACAACCCTTGCCCACGGCAACCGAGGCCAGAATGGTGCCGGTATTTCCATCGACTACCGCCATTTTCTGGTTGCGACATCCCACAAAGAGCCGACTGCTTTGCGCATCAATGGACAGGCCAGTGGGCGACTCGCAAGCTGCCGATAGGTCATACGTGGCAGTGACCGTGAGCTTGGCCGTGTCTACGACCACCAGCGCATTTCTGTCCTCCACGTTCACGAACAGCCGCCCTTTTGCGTCAACCGCCTGGAATTCCAGCTTACCGCCGATGGCAACAGTGCCGACGACACGGTTGCTCAGTGCATCAATCACGGTCAAGGTGCCTGAGTTCCCATTAGCAACAAAAACGCGTTTCGTAGCGGGGTCGAAGATGATTGCGTCGGGCTTCTTTTCTGTCGGCAGCGTGCCCAGCACGCGCAGGCTGGAGAGCTCAAAGGTGGTGACCGTACTGCTGAGGCCATTGCTGGTGTAACCGCGGTCCAGCTCAGGCGCCAAAGCGACACCGTGCACGCCAGGGGTGTTGGGGACCGCCCCAATCACCTTCTTGTCCAGCGTGTCGTACACGTCGACCCGGTCGCCATGGGTGATGAAAAGACGGTGACTGCTGGGCTCAAAACTGAGGTAGTCCCACTTGGTGTCGCCTTCTACGGGCTGCTGGGACACCACGTGAAAGTCAGAGGCCATCGCTTGGGATAAGACCACAGAAAACAGCAAGAGGATGGAAAAGAAGCGAGGGATGGATTTATTTGACATGCGGGCAATCTACCCGAAGTCAATGACAGTGCAGCCGGGAAAATTTCGAGCCTTTTGGCAAAACAGCTCGTATCACCGCATTTACCTTTCTCTACTGCACAGTGGGCGTTTACGCCAGGTGCTGGAGAACTGGCAAACGCCACCAGCAGACGTGTATGCGGTCTATTCCCAGCGGCTGCAAACTGCGGCACGCGTCAAAGCGTTCGTGGACCATGTGGTTGACGCATTTGCCACAACATCATCTGCCAAAGCAGAAAACGCACGGAACCCATCGTGTGCAAGAAGTAGCCGATTTTGGAACGCTTCAACCAGCAAATTCGTTTTATCAGCTCACATCAGGGTACAAAACTTCCAAGGTGTTCACCACACCTGGGCGCTCTTCCCATCCTGCGCACGCTGGTCAGCAAACTTCGCCGCCAAAAAGTCCAGGAACAGCCGGACTTTGGAAGACAAGTGATGGCGCTGCGGGTAGATGGCATAGATGTCGGAGGCAAGGCCTTCCCACGGTGCCATCACCCTGATTAGCTGCCCCGCGCGCACGTAAGGCGCGACATCCCATTCGGAGCGCAACACAATGCCGTGGCCGGCCAGCGCCCATTCCACGGCAATCTCGCCAAAGTTGGTGCTTAAGCCACCATAGACCTTTACCATCTCCTGGCTTTGACCGTTGGACAACTGCCAGTTATTAAAGGCCGTGTCGCTCTCTCGAATCGCAATGCATTCATGTGCGTGCAAGTCTCGCGGGGCGACCAGCTCTGCCTTGTCTTTCAGGTAGGAAGGTGCGGCGCACAGAAAGCGTCGGTTTGGTGCCAGCTTGCGGGCCAGAATGCGCCGGTCAGGAGGCTCACCAAAGTGAATGCCAATGTCCGTGGCCGTGGCTGTTAGGTCCAGGCTGCGATCGGTGAGCTGCAAGACGACTTCAACAGACGGATATAGGCGGCGAAATTCAGATATTGCCGGTGCCAAATGGCGCCTGCCAAAACCAAAAGTGGCGTTGATTCTCAACATACCATGCGGCACATCGGACCTCGCAGCAAGGGACCGTTCCAGGCCTTCGATTTCCCGCAGGATGCGTCCACCCTCTTCAAGGTAACGCTCGCCTTCCGGCGTCAAGCTCAAGCGCCGCGTCGTCCTGTTCAACAAGCGTACTCCCAGCCTTTGCTCCAACTGTGCAAGTCTTCGGCTCACAGCAGGTGGTGTGACTCCCAGCTCCAAAGAAGCAGCCGCCAGGCTCGGCTGCCGCGCAAGAACTGAGAAAAAGTTGAGATCAGGGGTGTCTTTCATTCATGCCAATTATTAACGAATCAATTGCTTTCCAAGCCATTGATGCAAATGGTGGCGCCAAATACTATTGCACTTCGATCAACGCCACACCACGCCACACCATGCCACCCTCTTCCCTGCCCGAACTTTTGATGATGCTGAGTCTGGGGGCTGCATTGGGATTTTTTGGTGGACTCTTTGGCATTGGCGGCGGCATCATCGCCATCCCGCTGCTGGTCTTGGGTTTTGGCTTGGATCAGGCTGTGGCCCAAGGCACTTCCCTGGTTATGATGGTGCCGAATCTGCTTATTGCGTGGTATCGCTACAGCCAACGGCATCCTGTAGCCCTGAAAACTGCGCTCCAAATCGGCATGCTGGCATGCGTGACCACTTGGCTGGTCGCACAGACTGCGACCCACCTTGCCCCAGATCTCATGCGAACCGTATTCAGCATCTTTCTGTTGCTCGTGGCCTCGCGAATGCTTATGCCTTCGGCAGCAGGCAACTCTATCAAGGAAAACAAACCACGCGACCTGCGCTTTATGCCGCTGGTCGGCATCCTGGGTGGCAGCAGTATGGGCCTTCTGGGGGTAGGTGGCGGACTCATCGCCACACCCATCTTCAACAGCTGGTTCGGCCAGCGCCAGACTGTCGCCCAAAGCCTCTCCTTGGCACTGGTGGCACCCAGTTCCATCATTGCGCTGATGACATACAGCGGCGCGCACCGGGTTGACTGGCCAATGGGTCTACCTCTGGCTTTTGGAGGATTGTTTACCGTATCGGCAGGGGTTGCTGTAGCCCATCGTTTGCCGGAAAAACGCATGCGATCGGCATTTGCATGGATGGTGCTTTGCACGGCGGCTTGGATGCTCTTAAAGCCGCTGCTCTTGAAATAGCGCGTGACGGAATCTGCCCCGTCGTTTAAGGGACCGCTGAACGACAGCAAAAAATAGCTTATTTACATCTCTGCATAAGGGCAGGCAGGAGCCATTGGAATGCCGATTGCCATCGGCAGGTCACGACCAGGTCCGGACATTGGCGATGTGTGCCTGAAAGCAGTCGTCCAGTAAACCGGTTTCTCCATAACGAACACGTCTACTCCGTCAACCATCGCCTGCCACTTCGCAGCATGGTTGCACCAGGATGACAACCCATGGGAAGTCATTCCATGGGCAGCGGCCCAGACACCACACTTCTGGCCTGATGCCCGGTACTCAGCCACAACCTCCCGGCAGCGCACAGTTTGCTGACGATCCATTCGCATCTCGTATTCCTCGTTGATTTCGGAAGCACAAGGGTCGCACGTTCCTCCAGCGATTTACAGACGTCAGGCCGGAACGTTTACCTTCAAGAGGCTGTCGATTGCGGTGATCAGGGAGGCACCGCCTTGATAAAGCTGGCTGCCATGTATCGCCTGCTCAATCGCGCCCGTACTGACCCACAGCAGGGGGACTCCAGAGACGCCACGTCGGTGCATCAAAGCCTGCGAGGAAGCCGTACGTTGCGCGGTCGCTTGGTCAAGCGACGCATCATTGGTGAGGCGATCAGCGAACTGCGCCTTGTCCAAGGGTAATTCGATCAATGCGGTCACAGTGGCTGCCACATCCGCCACAACCTCCGGTTTTTCCGTGTCTCGACCATCCACATAGCGCGCCAATTGCAAGGCGTGCATCAAGCGTGGTTCTAGCGCAGGGGTGATCTGCCGCATAGCCGTAAGGGCACGGGTTGCGTGGCCGGAATCAAAGTGCACGTCAGCGCCGTTGAGTATCTGGTCGTGATAAGCCTGGCTGAAAATCTGGCCAGTCATTTGGGCGATGCGCTGGTCATTGCTCCAAGCGTGCCCAACCCACTCCTTGGACATCGGACGGGCACCAGCGCCAGAAAACAGGCCCGTTGGCATTAATTCCAGCACTGTGGGAAATTGCTGAGCCAAAGCGGCAAGTGCAGGAGCGCTGGCGTAACACCAACCACACAAGGGGTCTAAAAAGTATTGCAATTTCAAGGCTTGCGACATCACAAACTCCTTCATATAAGCCAATGCATCAAGCCTATTGGAAATTAAATAGAGCATATACGGTGTGACGGTTGACTAACTGTTGCATAAGTTGAGACAATAGACCAATGGACAGGATCACAGCGATGCGCGTGTATGTGGAAACTGCCGCGCGCGGTAGCCTTTCTGCGGCTGCGCTCCAGACAGGGATGTCCAGAGCCATGGCCTCGCGCTACCTAGCGTCGATTGAGCAATGGGCAGGGGCACGTCTCATGCAGCGCTCCACGCGCCGGCTGAGCCTGACGGCAGCAGGTCAACGGATGCTGAGCTTGTGCCGCGAGATGCTGGCCGTATCGACGCAAGTCGATCGACTGGCGGCCGAATCAGAGGACGAGCCACAAGGGCAACTGCGCATAACGGCAAGCGGCATCTTTTCTCAAACGCAGTTGGCGCCCGCAGTCATGGACTTTCTCGCGCGCTACTCCAAGGCATCCGTGGATTTGCAGGCGTTGGACCGAACGGTGAACCTGATCGACGAGCGTATCGACCTGGCCATCCGGATCACAGCGGAACTCGATCCCAACCTGATTGCTCGCAGGCTCGGAACGTGTCGCTCAGTGATCTGCGCTGCGCCCGCCTATTTGCGCGAGCGCGAAGTTCCAAAGCAGGCGCGCGATCTCGCATCGCACAACTGCCTGAGCTATGCCTATTTCGGCCAGAGCCTGTGGCAGTTGATGCACCAGGGCGAAATGGTGGCCGTCCCCGTTCATGGGAATTTCAGCACCAATGACACCGCAACGCTGATGTGTGCGGCATTGGCAGGCGGGGGCATCGTCATGTTGCCCACCTTCGCCATCGCCGAAGAACTTCGCACGGGGCGTTTGGTGCAATTGCTGAGTGACCATGACGTTGCGGACATGGGCATTCACGCGGTCTATACCTCGCGCCAACACCAATCGGCGCTGATGCGCACAATGATTGACTTCCTTGCGCAGCGCTTCAACGGCGGCGTGAAACCCAACCCAATATGATCGGCGGCTGCACCCGTGCAGCAGGCAATTTTGCGTCGCGTAGCGTTTTCATCTGGGCGGCAGTAGCCAACCAGTTGCGGTCCTAAGAGATTTCGGCCCGCTCGCGATTGATAGGCTGTAACCGGTAGTACAGGACTGTCAGCCCTATGGTCTTCAGCCCGTCAAACCGCGCTGCATGCAGGAGCCAATAAAGTCGGTATCGGTGCCGTCCCGTTCAATACCCTTTAGTAGCCGATCCCCATGTTTGCAGCCTTGGCACTTTTCGGTATGAATGCAGATATGAGGCCTGCCAGTACAGCCATGGCGATAGACAGCAACCAAAGGCCGCGGTAGCTACCAAAAGAATCAAAGGCCAGCCCACCGGCAAGCGCCCCGATGGCAGCGCCCAACGCATGCCCCGCGCCCAGCAGTCCCATCGACAGGCCCATGACGCGGACTCCCAGATGTGATGCCACAAGGCTGGCTACGACCGGCGCGGTCGCGTAATCGAACAGGCCAAACACTGCTGAAAAAAGATACAGCAAAGACAAGTCGTTTCCGACCTGCATCAGTAGGATAAAACTCAGTGAACGAATTGTGAAAATCCCGGCGAGGAGCAAGGGGCGATTAATGCGGTCAGCTAACCATCCCGCGCCGAGTATCCCCAACAGGTTGATGCCGGATAGAAAACCATATGCGCCCGCTGCTGTCACGCCACTGAATCCGCACAATGCCGCATAGGGAAGAAAGTGTGTTTCGATCACGCCTGAACTGGTGAAACCGCACAGCAGGAATCCCCAGAACAAAAGGTTGAACACTGGGCTTCGGGCGAGTTCCACCAACCGTGACCACAGCGCTTCCTTGTTGTCACCTTCGCTGTGTGTTTCCTTTCCGGATGTTGTTGGAAGCAGTCGCCACGCAAAGGGCGCCATCACCAGACAAGAGGCAGCCATGATCAGGAACTCGCTGCGCCAGCCAAAGCCGGTTAGTAGCCATGCGGCCACAGGAACCAGTATGAGTGGCCCCACGGTGGAGCCTGAGTCCACCACCGCCATGGCAAACCCACGCTGTGCCACGAAGTAGGGTGCAATCGCGGCAAAAAATGCACTGACTGCCACCACACCAAATCCAATGCCAGAAACGAAACCAAAACTCAGCAGCAGTTGCCAGGGTGCAACCGAAACAGTCGTCATCGCCAGCCCAATTCCCAATGTCACGAATCCGGCGGTCAGGAGTTTGCGTGGGCCAAAGCGATCGATGAAATTGCCGGCAATCGGGGCGGTGATGGCCATGACCAACAGGGCCAGAGCGCCCGCCGAAGAAACCAGACTGCGGGACCATCCCTGTTCCACCTCCCACAGGGGCATTGCCAAACTCAAAAGTGCACGGGCGGTTGAAGAGAGGGCCACGGCAAAAAAACCGTACGCAACAATGCTCCATCCCACCAGCCTGGCACGGTCCGGCGAACTATCGCGATCAGTAGTCGGATCGGTTTGCACTTTCACCCCCTTTGCTCTTTTGTTTTGCAACTATGAAATTTTTAGACCATCTTGCCAGGCCACCGGTATGCCTTGACTCGACATTCTCGGGCAAGTCCCTCCCTCCAGGCGCACTTAATATGGGTATGCGGGGCGACCCGAAGGGCCATTGGCCCAAAGCAAAGAACGGCGGTTTAGCCAACCTTGCCGCTGTCTCGTCCATTTTCGATGCTCAATTGAATCTATTCCTGCGAAGGGAACTGGTATCCATGTAAAAGGTTCTTGACCGGTACTTCATTTACAACACTCCTTCTGCTTACGCAGTATTTAGTGTGTTGCATCGACCGGTTGAATCTGCCGCACGACATCGAAGATCATGAATGGCCGCTGGGCGGCACGGCACTGGACCACCAGACTGCGGACCTTCGGGAGCTCCCGCTCCCAGCCTGCCTGAGCCAGCGGCATGGGATTTGGAAGAATCGCGAACCCCGATCAACGAAATGCAGTGGGCAGTCGTCCGCCAAACGCTCTCCACAGACCGCTGTACGCCGCATTGCAGTCACACCAAGCAGGATGTGGTCGACTTTTGGGCCGCGTAACCGGTAGGTCACTTTAAAGGGTCCTGCGGCAAGTCTGGGCCAGTTGCAGTCACACGATTCAATTTACCTTGGGGCAGGTCCAGGCTGTAAGCGGCCATCTGTTTTTTTGGCCGAGGTTTCAGGAAATTGAGTTCGCTCCTGAGAAAGCTGTCCTTCGCCAAAACGCATCCTTTCTCAGCAGCGGTCGTTCCGGGTTCCATTGTGAAGGTGACCACTCTGCGGCTCCAGGGCCGCGTAAGGAGCCGCTGGTGAAAGGCGGCTTTGGAGTAAACCAATTTGGCTAGATGCCTTCAGCCTCAGCTCCTTCCACTGAAGGTCCTAGGAAAGAATGTCGGCACCTCCCGGTCACTTAGCCGGTAGCCCATGGCCCGTCTTGGTGCACCAACATCCATATATCCCGTTTCCACTAAAAAGTCGGCCGCGAGCGCCCGTGTACGGAATCCACTCTTATCCAGCGCCCGACCTAGAACCACCTCATAGACATGTTGCAACTGCGGCAGGGTAAATGGTTCTTGCAACATGAATGCCGGCAAAGATGTGTACTCGACCTTCGACCTCAGCCGCTCAATCCCACTTTGCAGAATGGTGCGATGGTCGAAAGCGATGTTCGTGGTTTTAGGCAGCAATTCGACCGGATGCCAATGCACATCCTGCGCGTTTCCGCCTTGGCGTAACTTGATTGAGTCGGACGGTATCAGGGCAAACCATGCATGGGTTGCTGACCATCCCCTGGGGTCACGCTTTGCATCGCCCCAACTGCCCAGTTGCTCAAGGTAGGGCGACTTGACGCCAGTCTTTTCCAGGAGTTTGCGCCGTGCACAACCCTCCAATGAGCGGTCTTTTTGCACATCTACGAAGCCCCCCGGTAGCGCCCAGGCGTTGGGAAAGGGTTCCACCGGGTCATGGGGACGCTTTATCAGCAGCACCTGAAGCTGATCATCCAGCACGGTGAAGATCACAACGTCAACGGTGGTCAGTGGCCTTGGGAACTCCGGAAGGCCTGGACTTTGAACGAGAGATTGGCGTTTCATTCGAATTTCCAAACAGATTTGACTTTCGTGCAGTAGGTTGTATTATGCAACTTATAAAAGGTTGCTCAATACAACCTTAAAGACAGTGACGGCACCACGACTCTGAACAATTCAAAGGAGAAGAAACATGTCGAACGACAATGAAATGGACGTTTTCGCAGCGCATGAAAATGACGCTGAACCAAGTCCTGAGATGGCACTTCCGGCTTGGGTGCAGCAAAAGTACATCGGCTGCCTGATTGGGGGTGCAGTCGGTGACGCGTTAGGTGCCCCTGTCGAGTTCATGAGTGCCGCCTCCATTCGGCATCGGTTTGGCACAGTTGGAATTCAGGAGTTCGTCCCCGCATTCGGCAAGCTCGGCGCCATCACGGATGACACCCAGATGACATTGTTTACGGCGGAAGGGCTGATGAGAAGCCGGTTTTCAATGTTCAAGCCTACCCTTCCCGAGTTGCGCGTTTATATCGGCAAGGCGTACCAACGCTGGCTGCACACCCAAGGCTACGAGCATGAACTGCAGGCAGGTATCTGCAATGGCTGGTTGATGGAACATGAGGAATTGTTCTCTAGACGGGCGCCGGGTAACACCTGTTTGTCTGGTTTGCAGGGCATGTGCGCCCCTTCCGACCTTGCCAGCAATCACAGCAAAGGCTGTGGTGGTGTCATGCGGGTGGCTCCCATCGGCATGTACTTTGCATCCCTGTGTCGCCATCACGAAGATAAACACCCACAATTTCAGCTTGATGCCTTTGAGTTGGGTTGTCAGGCGGCAGCGGTTACCCATGGGCACCCGACCGGCCAACTTTCATCCGGTGCTTTTTCCGCGATCATCATGGAGTTGCTGTGCGGCAAGGGACTCTCGGAGGCCATTGACGTAGTGTTGCCGCTGCTGAGCGGGCGGGCATCTTGTGAAGAAACCTTGAAGGCCATTGAAACTGCGCGCAGATTGGCAGCAAGCCGGCCGAACGATTCTGATGCATTGCATCTGCTGGGCGAAGGCTGGGTAGCCGACGAGGCGCTTGCAATCGCCCTGTATTGCGCCCTGTCAGCGACTGACTTTCGAGCAGGAGTGGAACTGGCGGTGAACCACAGCGGCGACAGTGACTCCACCGGCTCCATGGCCGGGCAATTGCTGGGCGCGATCCATGGGCATGAAGCTATCCCTGCGACCTGGGTGGAGCCCCTCGAACTCGTCACTGTCATTTCGTCTATCGCTGACGATTTAACCCTGCGCGATTGGACTGCAGCCGAAATTGCGGCAACTGCAATCGGGCCGCAGGCGCTGGGCTTGAGCACCCTCACCGAAACCGCTGGACTGCGCGCGTACGCGGTCGCGGTGAACACGTTGAGTCTTGATGGGCTTGAGCCACTGTTGGCGGATGACTTTGGTTACGCATCACAGCGCAATTTCGATGACATCGGATCAAAGGAAGATTTTTTGGAATTCATGTCCACAGTCCATCAGGCGATAAGGGACTCTGGCGACACCGCGTATGCGGAAATGGGGAGAGTCTGGTGTCCCACTTCCATCATGTGCAGCCCAAGTGCTGAAGCCGCAGAGTCAGCGGCTGCGGTCCAGGCAGAAAACAGAAGCGGGACATATCCGCCCATGCATCATCCTTGCGCATGGCGACAAAGATCTGCCCGAATTGGTGGTTCTCGCTGAGGTCGATGGCAACAAATTGAAGCGCATTGACCTATGCGTTATTCCCGGACCGGAATTGGCACAAAGAAGCGGAGTGTACCCATCATGAACATCAAGACCAGCCAAAACTGCCCCCTTCAAATTGGTGAACTGCAGGTCAATACCGGCCAGGGCTTCCTTGGCCTAACCTTGTGTCCAGGCAAGAAGGAATTGGCGCGTAACTGGGACCGGGATCTCGACATAGACCTTCAGGCCATCAAGAAATGGGGTGCGACGACGGTTGTGACCTTGATTGAGGACCACGAGTTCTCAATGCTGCATGTCGAAACCTTGGGCCATGCCGTTGGCGCCCTTGGCATGGAATGGATACATTTACCGATAGTGGACGTGAGCATCCCAGATCGTCGGTTTGAGACGGGGTGGGTAACTGAGGGTCCGATGCTGCAGGCTCGGCTTGATGCAGGCGAACGGATTTTGATTCATTGTCGGGGCGGGATTGGACGTGCTGGTTTGGTCGCAGGTCGCATGCTCGTGGAGCGCGGCATCCAGCCGCACATCGCAATTGAGCGTGTTCGCCACGTTAGGCCCAATGCGATAGAGACCCCACAACAGGAGAAGTACGTGACCCAAGGAATATCGAGGTGGCATACTGCAAATGCGGGCAGTTGATCTCGACGGATACAAACAAAAGCAATTGGAAAATACTAATGAACGAAACTCTTGAAAAGGCCTTGATCAAGGCTAGAGAAAAACTATTGTCGAGTGTGATGAATGAGGCTCAAGTATCGCAAGGACCAGTCCGATCAATTCTTCAAGCTTTAGGCTGGGACACATTTGATGTAGATTGCGTTATCCCAGAATATACAGTTGGCAAGCGACGGGTTGACTACGCACTCAAAGCCAATCCTGCTAACACAGATGTTTCTCTGGAAATCAAGGCACCGGGCAAGGCTGATGACGCGGCTGATTTGCAACTTTTCGAGTATGCGTTTCATGAGGGTGTTCCGTTTGCAGTGCTCACGGATGGAAGGGTGTGGAATTTTTACCTTCCTTCTGGTCAAGGTAACTACCAGGACAGGCGCCTCTTTAAGTTGGACATTGTTGAACGGGGGCTTGCGGAGGCTGGTGAAACACTTCACCGTTATCTCGATTTTGAACGTACGAAAAATGGATTGGCTCGTGCAGATGCAGTAAAAGAGTATGCCGACGGATTTCAGAAGGCCAAAGTCAAGGCGTTAATTCCCAAAGTTTGGCAAAATTTGCTCGTCGAACCTGATGATATGTTGTGCGATGTATTGGTAGAGGCCGTTGAGGCCGAAGGTGGCCAACGCCCCGCAAGAGATGACGTAATAGCATACCTACAGTCGCTTTCAGCAGTTGCTTCAGACTTTAGCAAGGTTGCGGGGCTTGCGAAGCCATTAAGTCAGATAGCCTTACCTGTGAAGACCCTGCCTTCTCAAAATAAGATCAGTGAAAAGGCATCAACTGGCCAGGCAATTGGTTTCCAAACGGCCACCGGCGATTGGAAAGCCTTCTCGACTGGAAAACAGTGTTACGTAGCACTGATTCAGCATCTTGTGTCTAAGTATCCGGATTTTCCAACTAGGTTTCAGAATGCCAAGACTCGCGGTAAGAGAGCTTGGATTTCCAAGACTAAAGATGAACTTTTTCCAGGTCGGCCAGACTTTCAAAAAAGTGAAGTGACGGCAGTTGGAGGTGGATGGCTCGTTGGCACACAAATGAGTGCACACGCAGATATGCCAAAAAGGGTTGAGGCTGCGTGTGCGTGTGTCGGCTTGGTGTTTGGGCGCGACATCAAGGCAACCTTCCTTTAACGTACGCGAGAGAAGTGCTGTTACGTCCCGATCTAATCTCGACTCAAGGTTCCATGCTAATTGAAGTCGAATTCTGCGCAGCGTCCCGCATTGATTTCGATGGTGCACACGCCTGCTAGTAAGTGGGACGGGTGTAGGCAAAGGC
>TBL_comb47_HYPODRAFT_10004858_pt1 | contig 15292 bp, 15 predicted proteins | sample TroBogypolimnion_40_FD_10682 | JGI IMG/M metagenome (IMG submission 10682)
AAGTTCGTGGCTGGAAAACTATTGTTGATCAGACAAATGAATATTCCTGGATGAAGAGGTTTCTTAATTATTTACGCGTTCACAACCGTCTGAAGGATTTTGGCTTTTTCTCATTTGAATGGTATCCGTTTGATAATGTATGTAAACCACCCATTGGACAGTTGATAGAACATACTGATATGATGAAGAAGGCCTTCGATCGTTTGGATAAAGAAGGGGTTCCTCGTGATATCCCATGGATAATCAGTGAATACGGATTTTCTGCTTTTGCAGGAAAAGCGGAGGTAGAACTTCCATCGGCTCTTTTAAATACCGAAATCGTTGCCCAATTCCTTACCTTTGGCGGTCAAACTGCATATTTTTATGGACTTGAACCGAATGAACCCATCAGCGAAATGCGCTGTGGTAAACCGGAAATGCAGTGGGGGAATCTCATGATGATCCAGGCGGGACCGGACAATAAGGCTAAATGGCGACTTCCTGCTTATTATGGCGCCAAAATGTTACAGGAAGAATGGGCTGAACCTACCAAGGCACCCCATCAACTCTTTCGCACTACTGTTTTAGAAGGCGACAAAGTCGTCAATGATGTAACCGCCTACGCTATCCATCGGCCAGATAACCGATGGGCGGTTATGATTCTCAATAAGAACTCAGACAGCATTAAGTTAGAAGAAGTTCAGTTTGATAAAATAGGAGCCGAGCGCGTTGATTGGAATGAACCGATCGATGTAATCCAATACTCGCCACGGCAATATACATGGCGCTCTAATGGCGATGATGGACATCCAGTACGCAGCAATCCTCCCGAATATATTCAACTGCATGAAGGAATGAAATCTGGCCTTGTATTGCCACCTTTATCTCTAACTGTAGTTCGTAGCACTATACCTAATTAAGAAAAAACCGGTTTTTAGTATGTTCCATACGTTCGGGATGCCGTTAATTTTCGCATATTTCCAATTCGCAAAATTTGCGAAAATCAGCTGAGGTATTGGCACGAAACCATGGTTTTCTTCAATTTCTTGTCAGTAAGAAAATTTACCTCCAAGAAATCCGTTCATACTGATCGCCTGTACACTGCAAAGAAATGTGGCACAGGTGGATCTTGGTCGTCATCGTAGGAAGTGAAGTTGATTTCGGTCAAACCTCCCCGAACGAAACCATCTATTTCCTGACGATCCAAAGCTAAGGGGAAGGTGTCTGCTTGTTCTCTTGTTACCCTGCTACGGCAAGAGACAAGAACGTAGCCCGCCGGAGCAACCAGATTAATGATTGCCTCAATGGCTCGTGCTCGATTCGAACCGGTCAGAATTTGAATGGTGTTACACTCGTATACCAATTCGAATGCACCCAACCACTCTGAAGGAGGATTGAACAGGTCTGCCACCCTATAGTCTACTGCACAATTTGGAAATCGCTGCCGACACATGGTAATTGCCGATGTGGAAATGTCGAAGGCAGTGACTCTATAGCCGTGGTTAGCCAGTGCTTCTGCATCGTCGCCTAAACCGCAACCGATCGTGATAGCCAACGTTCCTGCTGGAGCACTGTTTTCTTCAATCCAGGTGACAAGCAAGGGGTTAGGTTTCAAATCAGCCCAATACACCTTGGATATATCGCCATTAGCACGGGCATAGAATTCTTCGAACCAACCATCAGAATTTCCCAAGTCTGCATAAGCCTTGGCAAGGCGTTTCGTGGTTAGTTTTGAATTATCCATAAGTTATACTGTTCTCTCGGGTTTAAATTTCGCCCCTTACCCTGCTTCGACCAAGGCAAATTCCATATCAATCATCTCTTTAGCTCTTTCAACTGCACGCTGTGTGTTATCACCACCCATTGCAACATGCTGGCTATGACCAGACGGGGAAGTAATATCAAAGCTGAAACTTGAGCACATGTTTTTCTCGGCAGCTACAGAAATAGTCCAGCCTTTATATGCATCTATTATTGTGCTGTTCATGGTAATTCTCCATAGTGGCTTAAGATTAAAAGAACCTCGCCCCCTGAAGTAACAATAAGCCTTATTGGACTACATTCCAAGCATGCCACGATTCCATTTTTGACCCTGAAACAGAAACCGCCCCCTACCCTGCCGCTTGATTTAATCCCCTCTTCAAATTGCTTTTTATTATAGGCCCTGCCCCGTTGCTAGCTAACAATTAAATTGATAAAAATCAGATAATTATGTCGATCCCAGGCCTAATGTTCTGTTATGCATCTATGATAAACACCATTTACCCCCGCCAATGGCAATGAGGATACTACTGGTAGTACAGGGTGATTTTGCGGACCACAAGAAGGCGTCTCTTTCAGGCGAATCCACCCATTATGTTCCAGCAGTATTCCAAGTAGCAGCCCGTTGATTACCCCACCTCCATTCCCTCAGTTGTTTATACCCGGCACAATGAATCTTAACAGGAATAGCCCCTCATCTTACGATGGGCAATGGAGCCATAATAATGGGTGATCACATAGGCCAAATTCCTGCCTATCAATTGATTCATTTTTCAGCCCCCCCCTCTGACAAAATTGTTGAAACCTAGACGTTTCTGCCTATAATTATTCCTTTTTCGTGTTGTGAAAGAACAATAATAAATGATCTACTTGAACTGAATTAATTTTAACCATTTGATACAACATATAAAAAAAACCAATCAACTATTGGCCCACTGTTTGCTCTGTAACACAGCAAGGGTATCAACTCCACTCCGTCTTTTTGAATGGTTCGACAGAAAATCTTACGCATTAATAAATTTAGGTGAAATTAATGGCCACGATCACCTTTTATGAAAAGCCGGGTTGTATTAACGGCGAAAAACAGAAAGCAATCCTACGGCGCGCTGGTCATGAATTGTACTGCGTTAACATCCTCAATTATCCATGGACTGAGGAAAAATTGATGCCATTTATTACCGGCAAGACGCCGGTGGACATGATGAATGGAACTGCTCCAGCTTTAAAAAAAGGCTTAGTCGATCCGTTACGGCTTTCTTTTGAGGAGGCGCTGAGTTTGATGATCCGAGACCCAATTCTGATCAAACGCCCATTGGTCAACGTTGACGATCTTTACATCCAGGGCTTCGATGACCGGAGATTACTCCCATATCTCGGTTCCTGGGACGGGCGCGAGGATGTTGTCACCTGCCCTAACCTGCAACTTGTTTCTTGTGACACAAAGGACTGAGTTGTGACCACATCGCTTATTTTGCTTAATAGCTCAGTATCTATTCTAAATACGATATATTTCTACTAACAATATCAATATAATAAGCAAAATAAATACTACTTAAGGACTCACAAGTGAAGGTCATCCAACGCTGGACAAATCTGGAGTTAGTCTCTTTTGGCGATCATTGGTACGAGCTCCATCGGCTCGACAAATCGGCTAAGGATTTCTCTACTGAAATTATTGCTGACGATGACACAGATGCCACACAAAAAGCCATTTGCATTATCGCCGATGATGATCGCAGAAACAGCTCCTGCTTCTCTCATTTATCGATACTGGAACAAATGAGATTGCCTTAAACATGTGCTGCTAACGATGGCAGGTTTTCAGTTATGATTCAGATAGATACACGGGCAAGAACATGAAAAACAGAACTGTTGGCCTGTGGTCTGATTGGAAGCTGATACACCTCGGTGGGTGTAATTATGAACTACTTAAAGCCAGTGGTGTTCAATGGGTTCACAGTGATTTTGTTCGTGCTGTTGATGACACAGATGCCTGTAATCAAACAGAATGGTTAATAGCCACTGCTGATCATGCAGAAGATTAGCGATTTTGATGATACTGGTTTTTATTTCTGCTATTTCAAAAGATCAAAGATAAATTGAGTAACTTGCCTGGAAAATACACAATATTTTATGAATTAGGAGAATAAAATGAAATACACAGGAGATCGTCCGGGAAAAGGAACCTATATTTGCATGACCTGCGGGAAAAAAATTGTCCTAGAAAATGATAAAGAAAAGTTACCAGTGTGTCCCCAATGTAAAGGATCTATGTTCCGTTAAATAAATTGCTTACCATTGGTAATGGCAGTTTCATGACCTGAATAATAGAACAACCAATCAAAAACCCTGATCGGAAAAAAACGCGTTCTTAAAAGGTAGGCAGCGTGTGGGCTGGCAGCTTATTTCACCATTAAAAATCAACATGGCTCCTGCCTAACCTGCCTGTCGAGATCACAGTAAAAAAGCTATCTCTCGCGCTTTGCACAGTGCGTATTAACTAGTGCGTGTTTTACATCAAAAAGCGATCTCGTAAATTCTACTGCTGTTCTCGTACGCGTTTCCAATTCATGAACATAAAGCCGACCAACCCTCCCCTGCCACTTTCCGTAATCCCCTCTTGAAACGAACTGCTGACTAAAGGCTTGCCGAGAAGGCCCTCGATAGCTGGATTTATTTTTTTACATCTTGGGTATCTTTATCTTTTTTCTTAAAAAAATTACTGATTGCATCGTTGAACCCTGAAGGCAACCATGACAATGAAAAGCTTGTCGGCAATTTACCATCTGTTTTATTGCCGAAGGAACGCATAGCGTCGGCTACTGATAATGCCGTTATAGTGTCAGTATGGGGGGCGAGTGATTGAGCTATCTGTTTGTCTTGGGTGGCAATAAACTGACGATTAATAGAATCTTGAACATTTTTATCAAATTCAAAAGTATCAGCGAACCCAATATAGTCCAAAGTAATTCCTGAAACAGCTAGATATTCCCTAAGGTTCTTTTCTACATTCATCATTATGCCTTCAGCTTCTGAATTGCACTGGATGAAAGGTCTCTTGGTAAATTCATTACCAAGCAACGCTTGAACTTTTGAGCGCACCACACCATCCATTACCTCAGTGAGACTTTTGCCATAGTACACCGAAGTAAAAATTACATTGGGATCATTACGATTACCGGCAGGTGCTTTGACACCATATTTATACAAGAATTTAGGTGAATCATCCTCAGTAACAGAAGCAGCGATGGCGATACCTAAGGTAATGTTAATTCCTTCTTTACTCTGTACCGGAAACCCTTCATTCCTAGTTGAAGATCCTCGAGTTGAAGAAGACACCCACTCTCTATTAAACGGAGTACGATCTACAACAATCAATCGTCCGGCTGGGACGTAGTAATTACTGAACAAACCCGAATTTTCAAGTTTGGTGTGCGGGATAACGAATCGTTTGGTTGGAATTTTATTCTGTTCCAGATATTTTATTGATCCAAATGCTGCTTGAGAGGTCTTATTGTCACCTACGTCAGGAATGTAGAAAGCAGATTCATTCGGCAGAATGAAAGCTGGTTCAGCATAGTCTTTTTGATCATAATAGGCATGAGCAGGTGACTGAGCTGATGCAATACAAAGTGCCGCTATAACAACAGGAGTAAAAATATTGCGAACGGGTTTCCACCAAATCAATATCAAGAGACCCAAAAGAACATAAAACTGGATACCGAAATTGCTAAACACTCGAATGCCTATTTGTGATATGAGATAAGCTGAATCGCTACTCTCGAACTGCTTTCCAGCGATACCACCCGCTGCTATCGTACCAACATTATTTAGGAAATAATTCAATAGCCCGTAAACAAGTACAATCCCAATAGACAATAGTCCCCGAAGTAAGTACTGAGAGGATCTTTCTTTGTTATTTCCCATTATTGCCCTCAATTTTTAATTTGATATCAAAAGCACAAAAAAGCGCATTAACTGTAAAAATCAAAACGCTAATTCTTACTCTTTTCAAGAGTATTATTCAAACTTCACTAATTTCCTGATAGGCTCGATAAACTGGCTTTTTATTATAGGTACTATGCCCTTGCCAGCTGCAAATTAAACTGAAATAAATCATATAATTATGTCGATTCCAGGCCTAATGTTCTTGTTATCAACTTATAATAAACACGATCTACCTAGGCCAATCGCCGCCAGAATACTAGTGGTGGTGCAACAACATTGGACACACCACAAGAAGGCATCTCTTTCAGAGGAACGCAACTTTTCTCTCATTGGCTCAGCCGAAACGCAGCCGCCCAAACCCCAGCCCATGCAAGGCAAGCGATTGTTGCCAAGCCGCAAGCTATAGCTAGAATGCGATGAAATGTTTGTTCTCTTTTCATCTCATTATATCCCAGCAGCATCCCTAGCAACATCCCGCTGATAATGCCGCCACCATGTCCCCAGTTGTTTATACCCGGCACGATAAGTCCGAACACAAATAAGCTGACGACCCATCCACCAACCTCACGAAAGACTATGTTGCCATATGTCCCTCCTCTACTTTTCCCATAATAGAGGAGAGAGCCAATAAGGGCGCAAATGGCAGCAGAGGCACCGATCGTAAGAGGTATCCCGACCAGATAGGAGAGCATGAAGCCACCTATCCCGCCAATGGTATAAATAATGAACATTCTACTGGAACCGTATTCTTGACTCACCAGCGGAGCCACCCGGTGTAACGCTATAAGGTTGAAGACGAGATGCAATAACCCGCCGTGCAGATAATTTGCATTGAGCAATGACCAAAACCGTCCGTACTCTTTAATGGGTACGGTGCCTGTTGCTCCAAGCAGAAACAGGCTGGTCTGTCCGGGGGCTAGAAAACTAAATGCATTGAAATTAAGCGAATGATGTTCTGTTAATACCAGTGAGAAGATATAGAAGACTATGTTGCCTATAATGATAGACTGCACCAGCCAGTCATCGCCCAATGACCTACGTATCAATGCCATAGTATTCCATAAAGGATTTGCGCGGGAAGCACCACACCATGAACAGACGGTTTCATTGCTGCCGATAAGTCGCCTGCAGCGTGGACAAAGCATGGGCTTGATTGCCATTGATATTGATCCTTGTTTATAAGCGAATATTGGTTTGCCTTAACAGCAAGAAAGAAGGTAGGCGGGTACAGGATGGTTCTCTCCGGCGGTTTTGCTCATAGAGCATAATTGGTACACACCTGATTAAAACAATGCTCTCTCGCCAAATCTACGCTGTTCTCAAAGCCGATAATTTACTTCAGCTGTTGACCGGTTGGAAGTTGACCGCCGGTAGGGTTAACCCTGTCTTTTCATGCAGAGATAAATGCTGTGACAAGGCGGACGGGCAATGTATCAGGCTGAGTTTCACGCAGAGTCATATTATAAAAAGGATGAGTAATGTCCCTTTGAAATTGTAATGCCGACGGCATGATATCTTGACAATGGACCTTTGGCCCAATCCCAATTCTCAAGTTCAGGCATTGAGTTTTTCAAACTATGTGGATATGCTATTCTCGCAGGATTTGCTACAAAGTAGCCGTCTTCGACTTTAGTAATAATACTTATCAAATAATTTTTATCTAAATATTCCTTTAGTTTGGCCACAGTGAAATCCGACCTTTTTGACATTTCCAAAAGTTTTACTGCATGCACCTTTTTTGGCACCACGTGATCTCTCACAAAATTTTCTCCACAATTATTTAAAGCCCTTTTATCTTGCGGGACCGTGTTGTAAAGAGTTTTGTACAATTGAATGGCTCGATATGACCAATATTTCGATTTTTTCAACCCAAGTAAATCCTGACTTCCCTGCCAGATATTATCAACAGTTTTGATAAATGGCGAATTTACGATCTGTTTCGTATACTTCTCGATATTTTTTATTTTCTGACAATTCAGTTCCGTTACAACCGCCGTTTCTAAGTCGCGATATTTTTGGACAACCAGAAACAACAGCTCATAAACATTAATATCGTTCGTGCTTGCCATGGTGATCCCCTTGCCAGTTTGAAGATAATTAGAATTCAGTATCGAACTTATCGAATACGATTACCTGAGATATACCAACCGAATATCGGACCTTATCGGTAGCAGAGTTTCCACTTAACAGCTTGTCCTAATTTCTGGCTTCACTTCTCATAAATGAAAATAATCGCAAAGCTACTCGCAATCTGTCTCATCATCAGCTCGCTTGCCCTCTCACCCGCCTTTGCAGGACCAACAGCATGCCCTGGACACTTCGCCGATGGCCAAGCACCAGACCTAATCAACCAGAAGTTATCAGTAAAAGCCCAAGAGGTTTGCTATTCAGGTTATGCAGTTGAACATTCTGGCGTAACCAGGACGCCTTTGTATGCCGCAGAGCATTTGACTCGTGATCGGCTCATGCAAGGCAAGGGGCTGAAGCGTAAAAACCAGTTTCACCCAGATGAGCACATACCGGCATCAGATCGGGCTGAACTGCATCATTATGCACGAAGCGGATATGACCGTGGTCACGTTGCGCCATCTGCCGACATGTTTGATGAGCAATCGCAGCATGAATGTTTTTCTTTGGCAAACATGGTGCCGCAAGTACCGGAGAACAACCGTGGGCCATGGGAAGGGATTGAGTCAGCCGTAAGGAAAATGACTGAGAAGGAAGGGGAATTGTACGTTGTGACAGGGCCAATCTTTCAAGGCGAGAACCTGCAACGTATAGGTGGTGCTGTAATGATACCGACACGGCTATTCAAAGCAGTTTACAATCCGCAGAGTCATGAAGCCGGGGCATATTTAATCGACAATGCTGCGGATGCTCAACCTCAGCGTGTATCAATCGCTGAACTTGAAAATCTGACCGGGATCAGTATCTTTCCTTCTGTAAGTGATGATATCAAAGCCAAGGGGATGGAGTTGCCAGAGCCAAAGTCGTACAAAGAACGGAAAAGTCAGGGGAATTGATTATGGCGAAGGAATCAATCAACCCGTTCCAGAACGAGAGCGAAACCTTACAGATAGGTGACCTTACCATTGAGAATCGTTTTGATCAGGTGTCATTCTTTGGCAGCTTGGACATTACTCGGGACAAAATGGGGTTGGGAAATGCGCGGCAGTTGAAAGGTATACTTGATTTAGTGGTTGTGAAATTGGAAGGCGATGATTTGCCTGATCAGGTGACCATCGAGCCGACGGACACTGTTAAAAATCCTTTTAATTAGCTGGGTATCAATGGGCTAGAAATGCACCGCAAGTAGTGCAGTAGCACCATTGACGATTAATAAGGTGTCCGCAAAAATTACAAAAAAATATTTTTTCTTCATAATTCTCGGGAGGCCGAATAATTTCAGGGATTGATCTTAAGGAAGTAAATCTATCAATAGATGATGGGTGAGTTTCATATTTTAAGTAAGAAGGACAAGAGAAAAAAAGTTGGGCTATTTCAGGTGAATAACGCTTTCCATCAACATGCTGATTATCCATCTTCTTTAAAGATTCGATCATTGCCCATGGTTTACCAGTAAGCTCACCGCTGAAATTATCAGCTTGAAATTCAGCCTGGTGAGATGCCTGAACTAACTTGTTTTTCGCAATATGTGTAGTTGCACTCTTCGCGACAAAGGCTATGGTGCACATAACCAAAATATTGACTAAGTCGCCAGAATTATTGTCATCTTGTGCAAAGTCATATCCTGAAGATAGCACGCCTCCTCCAATTGCATTGCCAACAAGAATAATTGATTGGGCAGACAAAGCTATTCTAGTCTTAAACTCTGAATGTTTTAAAACAAGATGGCCAAGTTCGTGAGCAATTACAGCTTCTATTTCATCTTGATTCAATGTTTCAATTAATCCAACATGAATACAGATAGAAGGATTTATGGAAGAATCATCTATAGCCATTGCATTTGGAATTTTATCACGAGTAATATACAAATCAGGCTTAGGACAGTTCGATTTTTCGACAAGTCCATCCAATATTTTGTGTAAAAATGGTGCGTCCATTGGTGTTAATTTAACAGCACCATAATTAAATAAAAAATCTTTAGCGTTATTCATGGTTACTTAAAGTTTGGTGCCGCAAAATTTACAAAAAATCATTCCGAATTTGTTGTTCTCGCCACATGTATGGCATGGAAAAGATGAATCTTGTTTATTCGTCAGATTGTAAATATCAGCATATTGATTTTTTATTAAAAATGAACCAATTGCATTGGCTGTTATATGTATATAAATATAATTATTATCTACAGAAGCAATGCCCAATATTGTTCTAAAGTAAATACATGAATTCCCACCTGAGATCCTTGATTTTTTTAAAAGTTGTAATTTTAAGAATTTCTCTTCCTCGTGGATAGCGTTATCGTAGCTGTTAATATCTAATCTTGAGTGGTTTGAATTGAGCGCGTCTATATCCTCATATTTATTAGTATTTTTTAATTTGATCACTGAAAAGCTAGATAAGTGCTCAAGTCTCTTTAGCAAAATATAGTTATTGGGAATTGTATTTCCAGTAATTAACCCATATGAATTAATTTCAGCTATTTCTATATCAGTTAATTTATAATTTTCTTTTCTACAATTTGACATTATGTCATTTATAATACTTTCCCTGCTTAATATAAAAAATTTACTTTCTGGAGACGAGAAGATTCTATATTTAAGCTCAAATTCAGATGCCAAATTGAGAGCATCGTAAAATTCATTTTGCTTTATGTGGTTTTCTATTTGTAATCTTGCATTGTTTGTATTTATTTTTAACAAAAAATGTAGTTTTAATTCTGCAAAATCATATAATTTAGTATTTTTATACGATTGAATGATATTCATCAGCAGTGATACCGATTTATTTATGTCACCTTTTTCTAAAAGTAGCTTCAGTGTTTGTTCTGTTTCTTTTTTTAAAGATATATTAGTTACAAAACTGTAGTTGAAATACTGGCAACTTATTTTTTTATAAATCTCGATAGCTTCTTCTGGCTTATTAGCTATTGATAAATCGTTTGACTCGTTGAAAAATGATTGTAATATGTCAAGCTCGCTAGTTATTTCGCCAAATTCTCTTATTTTTTCCTTTGCAATTTCAGAATATTTATGACAATTAAATTTTGAAATAATATATAATAATTTTTCATGTCCATCTTTCAATTTCCCGTCGTCAACTTCAATTAATGCATCATTAAATAAATTTGAAATAGATGTATCAATTTTTTCTTTTGCTTTTTGTTCGTATGGAGTTTTTATGAAATAAATTGTTATAGTTTCGAAAATTGAAATAGCTAAATCTGTATATATCCACTGTTTAGATAAAAAATAATTCCCTTTGTTAAATAAGAAATTTAACAAAGTATTTATTTTATCTTCTACGTATATCCATAAATCTTTACGCTCTTCCGATTCAAGAACTCCATATGTAGTTTTTCTAAATTCGCTTATAGATTCACGTGGCAATTCGCTAGAATAATCACACTTAATGATGTCTGAATATAAATTTTCAATTTGTTGTTTAAGTAATTTTTCTGTTGAATTTTTAACTAATAAATAACACTCTTGCTCTTCATTGCGTTTTTTTTCAAACTCCTCATGTCTTAATTTGATATTTTCTGCGATCTGTTTTTCTTGTAACTGTTTCAAGTGTGTAGATTTATTATATTCTATAATATATATTTTTTCGAATAATACATATTCATCAATAAACGATTTTATATTAATAACATTGTCAGTAGGCTTCGTTTTAACGAAGCTGTACAAGCAATTAATATTGTTAATATTTAGTGAGTCATATTTATTACAATATAAGAACAGGTTGTATGTTCTTATTATAGAATAATTATCTTCATCTTTACGAGAATCTTCATTGTCTATATCTTTATATAGTTTATGAATTTCTTGCTTTGCAATGTTGAATTCAACGCTGTATCTATAGCCTATAGCAATATCTACCAACAGATTGGAAGAATTCGTGAATGATGTTGTTTTTGATATTCTTTTCCATTCCTTGTACAGAAACGTTGGCTTCAAGTCGTCATTCATAGGTGTTTTAATATGATGATGAATTTTTTTTCATAAATTTATATATATGCATGATATTTGTCAGCAGTTTATAAGATGGGAGTTTATTTGATAATTTGCGAACAGTGTTGATTTCTTGATATTTTCATTATACATTTATTGCATATCAAGAACGAGATATTTTGTTAAAAATTTAAACTGGCTGTCCGTGTCACAGCAATATTTTCTACATACTGCCTTTAGTTTTGACAAATGAATTCTATTAGTGCTTCATTAATTAATGAATACCACAAATAACAGTGCTACTATAATAAGTTATTTTTAATAGCTTCAATTTTTAGCCAATAAATTGAATCTTGTGCGGCAAATTGAATTTGTAACCCATGCTTTTCCGTCTTCACCAGTACAATTATTGTAATCTTTTATGACTCTGTATTTTGGACGGTCATTTTTTACATCATCTTTAATATTGCCAGTCGTTGAGATCGTGCTTGTGTTATAATTATGTGAATTGCTAGTCTTCGATTCAATGTCATCTATTTGGTGTTTTAAGTATTTAAGATCATTATCTGGAGGAACAAAATCATGGTTTTCTCTCATGTAATTATCTTTTTCTTCATTACTTTTAGAATTCCATTTAGCTCTTTCTGCAGCATCTCCAAAAATGCCAGCATAAACTTGTCCAGTTATAAATATAGAAATTATAAATATTATTATCTTAAAAAGAACATTTATTTGTAATTTTTTCATGTGCGAACCTCAGCTGTAATTTTTTTAATAAATTATATCTAATATCCTGTATTGTATTACACAACAAACGATATCGATCATTAAATAGTCAACTAGTAACTAGAATTTATGCATAATTTGATAACTTCAACTATTTTATATACTAAATACTTGTGAAATAAAATGAATAAAGTGTGAAATACGAATAGAGATTACAGGATTTACTTGCAAGACCATGCTACCCATTGAATTGCTTACCAAAAGTTTTACATATATTATTTTACTATGTGCTACGCAGTAGTATATTCAATATTATTCTACGCTGTTCTCAATTTTGTTGTATTGCATTAGCTATCTCCGGTTTACTTCCGGCACGATGAATGCTATCGGTATTAACCTCATAAATTTAATAACATGAGGTGTGTCCATTATGTGGAACGAACCAAGTCAAGGACGCCTTGCCAGTATCCCCCGCCTGTACGAAACCGAATCAACCCCAATCAAAAACAAAATCATTCACCTTCATTTTTTTATCGGCGGCTGCGATTGGTTTATCGTCGAATACGATGGCGATGATCTTTTTTTTGGATTCGCCATTCTGAACAATGACATGGACAACAGCGAGTGGGGATACGTTTCTTTCTCAGAGCTGAAGTCGATCAGCATTCACGGCATTGAGATTGATTGTGAGTTGGAAGAGTTCTGGCCGCCGACACCTGTTTCTCAGATACCAAAAATCAAGGTATGAGAGGAAAAGTGATAAATCCGTCTTGTAAGCTCACTGGTCAAAATGGAAAGGTTTTCAACCTGATCGGAATATTGAGCGACACACTGAAGCAGCATGATTTGACCATGGCGCTAGAACAGTTTCACTTGGATTTGAAGAAGATACAGGACAACGGTTGCCGGTTATGACGACGTGCTTGCTCTGATTATGAAATACGTGGAAGTGGAGTAAATGCCAGCAGTCAACCGTTTACTTGAGCCTGCACCTGTTGTATAATTTATACATAAAATCAAATAGTTGAATTAAATAATACTGAGGCTTCATGCAGCATGAGTACTCAAACTATATTTGTCTACGGTACGCTTAAGCGCAATTTTCATAATCACCACTACCTAGAAACCTCTCAATACCTTGGCACCGGATACACAAAGAGCAAATACGCGTTGTATACAGCCGGAATCCCATTTTTGATCAAAGCTGACCCGGTATCTCATGTACACGGTGAATTGTACGAAGTTAATGCCGTAACCCTTAAACAGCTTGACCTGCTTGAAGGTCACCCGGATTGGTATTGCCGTGAACAAGTCGAAATTATATCTGAAACAAATCAAACAATCACAGCTTGGCTGTATTTCTATCCTGTCCCTAACGGCAGGTTGATTCACAGCGGTATTTTTGAAAATTAGGCTTGAGTTGCCTGTTTTTTGGCAAGTTAAAGCTTATCAAAAGCACCAAAAAGTCATCATCACGTAATATTGCGTAAAACTTACAAATATGTAAGAAGACGCTCAGCGCCTGCTTTTCCTGCTTAACAATCTAAACGGTCATTCTTGGCGGTATTCATATGTGCCAACTACTAGGTTTGTCATTCAACCAAGAAATCAATCCCGGTATTCCCTTCCGCGTGTTGATGTCACGATCCCTTGCACATCCTGACGGCTGGGGTTTGGCGGCGTATCCAGATGAAAGCGGCAGCGCCGTTGTGTTCAAAGAACCGATACCAGGATACGACAGCCAGCTTGCCCAGTTCTTGTGTAGTTATCGTGAACTGAAATCAAAAATATTCATAGGTCACATTCGCAGGGCAACCAGAGGCGATATAAAGCTCGACAACACACACCCTTTTGCCAGATGCTATGCAGGCAGAGAATTCACTTTTTGTCACAACGGCACTTTGTCTAAACGGCATTCATTGAAACAGGTCAGCTATCAACCAGTCGGTGACACCGACAGCGAACGAGTCTTTTGCTTTTTGTTAAGCCAGTTGAGACGCTACAAAATTATACCGACACGGCTAGGTGATTCTTGGGCATACACTGATTGGGGTTTGCAGGTAATCCACGAGATATTACTGGATATAAACGCGAAAACCGCTGGAATTTTTAACTGCTTGTTTAGCGATGGACAGTACCTGTTTGCCTACCGTGATTTGAAAGAAGCAAGGAACCTTTTCTACAAAAAATGCCAAAATTTATCTGAAAAAACAGAGGCACCTGAAAATATGATCAGCCAAAATCTCAGTATAGAAAATCATCGTCGTAATTATGGATACGTGGTGGCGACTGAACCATTAGATGATGAAGGGTGGCATTCTTTCGCTGGCGGCAATCTCATGGTTTTCAAAGACGGCAATATGGTTGCGAATTTGCACTGATTTAGCTCACCTTTTTTATGGAAAACAAGACGCTGACCGATGGCAGGAAATTTTATATGAAAATCCGATTCTGAATATGTGGATATTGATGCTACCAGCGAATCAGGTACGAGCCTCTGACGCCGTAAATATACAAACAGTATTTGGAATGATACGAGGATGGGGAATGATGTTAAAGGCTCCCTTGAAAAGGCTAAAAAGTAAATATTCAACTCAACCGGTAGTACAACGATTGTATTGAGTTTGCATGAAACCGTATATCTAACTTGCTGAATTTAGGACTCAATTGTATAATAAAACTCAATAGAAAATCCAGCCCAACGTAAAACATAATATAGCAGGAGGCAAAATGTTTCAATCAGCCACGATGAGAATGGATATGCGAGCCGACACTATAAAATATTTCAACACCCGACAAATAGC
>TBL_comb47_HYPODRAFT_10004859_pt1 | contig 15292 bp, 10 predicted proteins | sample TroBogypolimnion_40_FD_10682 | JGI IMG/M metagenome (IMG submission 10682)
AAACATTTTGTGGAGGACATATAGTTGGGGGCGGGCATACTGGAGGTGGAGGAATAGAAGCAATTTGTTTATCACAATTTTGTTTAGAATCATCTTTTAATATATATTTATCAGCTACATCAGCTCTTGATATATAATTATTATTTAAATCACTTTTTGAAATATATCTTCTACCAACAAAATCATTAGAAATATAATTTTTATTTAATTCATCCTTTGAAATATATCCATTATTTACATCATCTTTTAATATATATTTTGACATATCAGGATGATCAGTAATACTATAATCATATATTTCTTTACATTGTTTTTCAGGTGGACATGTTGGAAATGGGGGACAAACAGGGCATTCTGGACATATTGGACATGTAGGACATCCAGGAACATCTGATTTTTTAATATATTGTGTCATATCCATTTTATCGCAGACTGGAACTTCATTTTTCTTAATATATTGTGTCATATCCATTTTTTCACATGCCGGTATTTCACTTTTTAGTATATATTTATTCATATCAGGTTTAGTATAATCCATCATGTTTTTAGTAATAAAACTACTCATATCAGGACATGGAGGTACACTATTTTTTAATACATATTTATTAATATCTTTATTAAGAGTTATATCACACGTTTTACACATTTCATGTACAGGTTCTTTTTTATCTGTATCTGCTTTATCATCGCATTGTTTTTCAATAATAACTTTTTTTTCTATTGGAACAGGATAAGGAACATAATGAGTTTTACATTTTTTTTCTATAGGAATTTTACATTGTTCTTCCTTAGGCATTCCACAATCTTGTGTAGGTTCAGATATATAATTATTATCATCAGGTAATCCTCTATTATAAATTGCAGATGCTCCTTCAGCTTGGTCAGATGCATTAGAAATAGATTGTGTAAAATTTTCTACTAAATCATTCATATTAATAATTTTTTTCTTTTCATCTAAATCTAAAGGAGTATATTCACTATAATATAATCCAAATATAATTATTAATACAAAAAAGAATAATATCCAAATAAAATAATCAGTATTATTACTCATATATATTTAATATTAGAAATTAAAATAGATAAAATAAGATAATTAAATAAAATATATTTTTATTTAATTATGGAGTCTTTCGCAAACTCCAGACTCAAGCGGTTCCGCATCCGGGACAATCCCTACTGGGAGCCGCTGTATTCCAAAATAAATTTTAAGAATAATATTGCAAACTCTATTTTATACTGGAGATTGCAAAAGACTCCATGTTAAGCATCTAAATTACATCCCCAGCATGGAATATTATCTTTTTTAATATATTTATTAAAATCTGGATGATCTTCTATATTAAATTGATTTGGAGAACAATAGTCTTTCGCATTTTCAAAATATTTTCTATATTCAATAGAAGATTGATCATTTTTTTTACTTGGATGCCATGCTATACAATTATCATCTAAACTATTATTTATATGACAATAATTAGATATTGATTTTTTACAATTATCATTTAAATTTAATTTTCTTAAATCATCTGTGTTCCAATTAACTCCTGCACAAGAATTTGTATTACATGGATTTAATTCATTAATTATAAATGGACACGATTCTATATAATTTTTTCCTTCACCTGGTAATAATTCATTTGGAGTCCCACAATTTGGAAAATTAATATTATATGATTTTCGTGCTTTATCTAAATTATTACCATATGATTTTTCACCACTATAATGTAATTTTGCAGAATATTCTGTATTAGGTTTTACAAATACCATATAATTACCATCTTTTTTATAAACTGTTGGACATTGATTAGTAGTTGTGCTAAGATTTGTATCAATATTTTTTTTTAATAAATTATTTTGGTCATCAATTAATATATCAAATATTCCTTCAACATGCGTAGGTTTGGGATTTTTACTATCTTTTTTATTATATCCTTGTAATAATGAAGGAATATTAGCATTAAAATTTGTTGATGCAATTGATGCAATATTTGAATCCATTAAATAATTATTAATATTAGGAGTAACTGATGTATTAGATGTATTTATATTTTGATTTGTTATAAAATATTCTCTAATTTTATTCATTTCATCTATATTTATTATTCTATTATACATCAAAATACTATAAAGATTTAGATTTAAGTTTTTATTTCTATTTATGCATATATTATTTTTATTAAAATGTAATTTATTTACATATTGTGATAATATATTATATCCATCTAAATATATATTTAAATTAGCATTATTATTTTTATTCGTATTACTATCATAAGTTATAGTTAATAATGATTTATTGTTAATAATAAATTCTTTTTTTGCTTCTATTTTTTCATTTGTTACATTTAGATATAAATTATGGTTATTTATTTCTATTTCAAATGAATATTTTTCATTACCTGGAATACTAATTAAATAATATTTATCATTAGTATCATTATATGGTTGTGATTCTTCATATATATAATCTTCACTATTAATAATTTCTGGAGTATTATCATAATTTTTATTTAAGCATAACATTATAGTAAATTTATCTTCAGATAAAGTATTTGATGATATTCCTTCTAATTTTAAATTATTAGTATTTAATGAACCAGTTGTATAATTAATAACCGGAATATTTGACCAATACATATCATTACTAAATCCACTTAAATCAGTCCATACAGGTATGCTACCATCATAATTATATCCATTTAAGTAACATATTAAATTATCAATATAAATAAAATTTTCTGCATCAATTAAAGTTCTATATAATGAAATATTTGTAAAATACATATTATCATATAATAAATTATTCGAATAATTTAAAAATATATTCATTTTGTTTGTAGAAACATCGTTTGTTGTAAAAGTATATTTTATTAAATACCAATTAAAATTTTGATTTGGAAAATTTATTTTTTGAGTAATATTATATAATATTCTTGGACTATATGATGTAAAATTAGAACCTTGTATTTTTATCTTTATCAAATTTTCAAAATCAATTTGATTAATAGCATCATTATTCTGATTATTATTATCATCATTAAAAGCAAACCAAAAGTATAAATTATATTTACTATTTTGTAATACATCTACTTGTAATTGATAATATGTAATATCACTTGTATTTTTTTGTTGTAAAACAAAAGGAGAAGAACCTGGATTTTGCATACGAAGAATTTTATTATAACCACTTTGGTCAACATTATTTCCTATATTTTTACTATTTTCAAAACTTCCATTTATGATAAGGTTATTTTTATATGGCAATAATTTATTTTGTAACATTACATTATTACCCTGACTATTTGCATGTTCATTCATATTTACTTGAAAATTAAATTTATTAAAACTCTGTAAATATTGTGGTATTTCTTGGTTTAAATTTATAATTGGATTAACTGAAATATTATTTGACGGAACTTGTGTTGATGGTGTTGATGGTGTTGATGGTGTTGTTTGTGGTGGGTTTATTGATGGAGGTTCATATTCGGAAGTTGGATTGGATTGGATAGGAGATACTGATTCATAAGAAGGTTTATCAACAGGAACTAATTTTGTACTTTTTTTATTAATTTTTTTCTTTGAATATTTTTGTATAGTTTTTGTTTGTTTTATAATATTATCAGATGGATCACCTCCGGATATAATTTCATCATGTTGTTTAATAACATCTACTATATTACCTGTAAAATTTTCATATATTTTATTTGAAGAATATATAAAAATTATAATTATAAGTAATATGCTTAATATATATATTAACATTTATTCTAATTATATATAAGATTTATTTTTTTTTATAATATCATAAAAAATTATATATATCTGAAAAATTTATTATAATTTCAGAATTAGAATAATTATTAACATATACTTTTTTTAAAAAAATGCATTTATATGTATCATTAATATTTTTTTGTACTTTATTTAAATCATTATATAATATATATGGTAAAAACATATTATTAGCATTATTTTGTAATGATAAATCATTTTTTGAAAATTTAATAAATTCTGAATTTCCAAAATTATATGTTATTTTTGAATTTTGCATTTTATAAAAATAAATTAATGTAGCTTTGGGTATAAAAAAATCTTTTAAATTATTAGCCTTTTTATCTTCTAAAAATCCTTTAATTTTAATAGTAGTTGGTAATTTATTGTTTTTAATAATATTTAATAAAATAGGTGTACTCATTTTAGTAATTATTTCATTTCCGGTTGGACTTTGAAATACACGTTTTATAGAAAATTTTATTAGTCCATTATATTCGCTATTAATTTTATTTTTATAACGATCTATATTTTTATTTGAAATTTTATTTTCATAAAATAATTCTATATAATTTTCAGGATACTTATAATTTCCTACTATAGTTTTATAAACATCAAAATTATATAATATTGGTGGATGTCTTACATAATAATCTTTTGCTAAAATTATTCTATATAACTTATTATTAAGATAAATTTTATCATCAATAATTTTATATGAAATAAATTCTGAAATTATAGAATTTCCTTTTAATATAGTTACTACGCATTTTGGAATATTATTATCATTAAATGTATCATTCTTAAAATCATCTTTTCCATTTCTTTCATTTGCATCATTTGCATCATTTGTTCTATTTATATCATTTGTAAAATTATTTATAATTTTTATATTAAGAGTATCTGTATTATCTAATGAATTTTTAGCAAATATATTTTCATTTAATAAAAATGTAATATTATATATTTTATTATATATATTAATAGTTCCAATATTATCTGAATTAATAGAATTAATAGAATTAATAGAATTAATAATATTAATAATCATTGTATTTGATACTATATTTGTGGTTTTATTTATTATTGTTTCTTGAGTTGTCCATGAACCTATAGCAAATTCTTTTGTAAAAAGAGTATTTGTTGCAGCATTATTTTCAATTTTATCCATAAAAAATTCATAATATTTATTGAATTTATTATTTTTAATATTTATTAAATATCCATAAATAAATGTTATAGATAATATAATAATTAAAAAAGGAATTATATTTGAATTATTCATATATTATATATAAATAATTTAAAAAAAAAGATAAATAAAAAAATATATAAAAAAAAAAAAAAATAAATAAATATTTTTAAGAATTAAGATTAATTTTTACTAAATCATTAATTAGACTATTATCTAATTTATTCTTAATATTAAATCCAAATATAAACCATTTTCCATTAATTGGTGGACTATCCGATAATTTTATGGAACTTGAATTATTTTGAAAACTCAAATTTGAATCATTTGGTACTAAATATTTATTATTATTTGTTTTAATATTTCCTGTTAAAGCAGTCATTACAATACCTTCTAATGGACATGATATATTTTTATAATTATTACTATTACCTTTATATGGAGGTTCTTTCATATTATTAACGCTATCCATGCACGTTGCCTGTTCAGGTGTAATATTTTTAATTATATTTACATTTTCTAAATATAAATTTTGATTTAATCCCCCTTCATATAAATTTAGAGTAATTCTATCATTATATTCATTAACATCTACATATTTTATTTTAGAATTATAATTAGGATTAGTTGATAATTTAAACGAACATGAATTATTTTTAGTAGGATTAATTTTCCAAAGAGCTGGAAATAATTTTTTATAATCAGATGAATTTATTTTTTTATTTTCATAATTATTTATATATTTTTTTAAAATATCAAGATATTCTTCGTAATTTATTTTATATGAACTATTTTTTTCTATTAAATTTGTAAAATGTAATGAGTCTATTAATTTTGTATCATTTATTTTTTCAGCGGCTCCCAGTAGGGCTTCTCCCGGATGCGGAGCCGCTGGACTTACTGTAGGTTGTTGGAGCTTGCGAAAGACTCTATCTTTTGTAATATTTTTCCTATAATTATATAAAAGTCCATTTGTAGAATTATTTAAATAATCATTAAAAATATCATATTGTAATGTTAAACTATTTTGTAAAACACTAAAATAATCATAATTTAATGTTTTAACATCTCCTAAATTAGATATATAACATATAATTGATGAATTACAATAATCATCATTAAAATATTTTAAATAATTACAAATTTCTAATGTTTGATAACTAGAATCAATTAATGGATATGTTGTTATATAATTAAGATGATTTGTATATACTGATTGATTATTACATACTGGAATTGTAATATTATTTATCTTTATTGGGTTCGAATAAAATACACATGTTGGATTCGATTTACATGTATTATCTTTATTTTTATCAATTGCGCATGCATTATATTCATTTTTTTCTAAACCTTGAATTTTAAATTGAGTATCTTTTGCTAATCCACTATTATTAAATATACAAAGAACATTATTATTTGAACATATTGAATTACGCCAGAAATCGGGAGCTTGCGCATGATTTCTGGCGGACTTACCGAAGGTTGTGGGAGCTTGCGAAAGACTCTGTATATTTATTGAATTATCTATAATATTCGGTAATGGTATTATATTTGAAAATAATTTTAAATAATTGCTACTATTATGTGAATTATCATAATCTTGTATTTTATTTAATATAATTCTTTGATTAAATATTTTATCTAATATTATAGTTTTATTGTTTATATCTAATAATCCAGTAAAATCTGGTTTATCTAAATTAAAATTATTACATAATATTTTTGATAATCGAAAAAAAGTTTTATTTTCATTTAAACTACATAGCGCTAAAAAAGTATTTGGTGGACATAAATGTTCATTTTTTAATTTATTTTGAATTTCTTGATTATTAAGATTATAATTACTTAAATATATAATTAATTTATCATTTATTTCTAAAAAATTTGCATATATTTTTTTTGTATTTTTATCTAACCATATACCATCCCATGATATTTTTTTTTTATTTTGTTCTGTTTGTTGTGTTTCTTTTGTATATTCTTTATTATTTTTTTCTAAAATATAATCATCACTATCTAAATTATCATGTTTAAAATTATAGTATTTTTCAATATTATTATCAAAATTATTTATTATTGAATCATCTTTTAAAGAAAAATAGATTAAATAAAAAATACAAAATATTATTAAAATTATAAGAATCATATATATTATATTTAATATTAAAATATTAAATAAATTTATTATAAAAAAATTATAAATTAAATGGTTCTGGTTCTGAATCACCTGATTTATATTCTGTCCATGGAGTATTTATAGCCATTGGACATACATTAGTATTATTTTTAAAATTTTTTGATGATATTAATTTATTTAATGGTTGTGATATAGGAATAGATGGACAATTATTATAAGAAGAAATATCTTTTTTAGCAGGTCTGGGTAATTCGTAAGTGCTTTCTTCTGGAATATAATAATCTGGCTCATTTGTCCATGCATAATTTCCATAAATCCAATCACTATTATTATAAATTCTACTATCACTATAGTTATACGTTCCTAAATTTTTATTACATTTATTTTGGTTATTTTTTTTATTTTCTGATTTTTTATTAGATTGTTCTGGAGTTTTATTTTGTTGAGGAATCATTCGATTACTTCTTTCAGATATAGATTCTATATTACTTGTTTGAACTTTATTATTATCTAAATTATTTGTACTATTTTGACTATTATAACTTATATTAATATTAAATGGAATACCATTTGGTGCAGTAAATTGTAAATTATTTTTATTTTTTCCTTGTGAATTTAAATTATAATTTTTTGATGATGATTCTTCTTCGTGTGTTACATGTTCTTCTTGAATTAAATTATTTGAAGAAATTTTATTTGGCACAGAATTATATAAAGCATGTTCTTCTGATGGCATATTATAATTCATATTATTTTCTTCTGATGGTATATTATAATTCATATTATGTTCTTCTGATGGCATATTATAATTCATATTATGTTCTTCAGATGGCATATTATGTTCTTCCGATGGATAATAATTCATATTATGTTCTTCTGATGGATAATAATTCATATTATGTTCTTCCGATGGATAATAATTCATATTATGTTCTTCCGATGGATAATAATTCATATTATGTTCTTCAGATGGATAATAATTCATATTATTTTCTTCTTCTAATGGTATATTATTTTCTTCTTCAAGTGGTACAATATCATTATAAGATCCTGGATTTTGTAATATATATTGTACTTCTTCTTCTTCTCCTTCTAGTATAAATTCTTCTTCTTCAGTAGTAATTTCTTGCTCAATATATTCCATTGGTTTACTTTCTTTTATAATAGTGTTAATAAAATTTTCTTGAGTATTTCCTAAAAAATAAAATAGTATATAAATAAAAATAGTTATAATAAAAAAATATATCAAAAATAATTTGTTAAATTTTTTTACATAAAAATATGAAATACTTAATCCTAATAAAACAGAACAAAATAGATAAATTAAATTTTTATTTATAATATTCATTTAATAATATATATATATATATAATATATTATTATGAATATTAAAAAAAATAAAATTAATAATAAAAATATAAATAAAAATTTTTATGGAGAGAAAGTTGGAATACATGAATTAACTTTAAAAGATTTCAAATATAAAAATAATAAACTATATATTACAAATAATTATTTTTCCGAGAAAAAAGGTTTTATAATATTTTACGCTCCATGGTGCCAATACTGTAAAAAAAAATCAGATTTATTCATTAATTTAGCATTAGATAATATAAATTTATTTAATTTTGGTGCAGTAAATTACGAAAATATAGAAATGAAAAATGATTTATTATGCATATATGCAAATATTAAAGAGTTCCCAACAATTAAATATATAAAAAGTAATGGTACATTAGAAGATTATAAATATTCTTATGATGCTGATAATTTAATATATTTTATAAATACAAATATTTAATTAGGAATATTCCAAATTTCTTTATTATTAATAAACCATTTTTTTAATTCATTTGGTGTTTTTATTTTATTAAAATTATTTTTTTTAATATAATTATTTAATAAATATTTAATTTCTTTATTTGGATATAATATACAAAAATTTAAAAAAAAATTATATATTTGGTCAAATTTATATAACGACATATTATCATAATCAAAATTTAAATAAATTGCTTTCATAAAAAAAAATATTTCTTTATTTTTAGAATTTATATTTTCATTTATACATCTTTCATAAGGACATATTTTTTTATCTAATATTAAATTTACAATATTATGTACTTCATATACCCACTTAATAATATATTTTCTAGTTATATATTCTTCTGTCAATGGTAATTTATTATATAAAATTTCGGAATAATGAGTACTACAAACTAAACATGGTAATATATATTCAAATGATGTATAAAAAATATAATAATTATGTTTATAATCTTCTTTTATAGTTTTATTATTATTTATACTAAAACTATGTAATAAATTCCATGCAATGGGCCCCCATTTATTTTTTCCTAAAACATTCATTTATATTTTATTATATATATTTTTTTAAAATATTATTTTTTTTTAAAATATAATGTTATTATAGAAATATGGAGATGGATGAGAAAAAAACTCCCCAATTTCAATTTTTATTATTAATTAATAAATGTATTTTATTATTTGAATATGTAGATATACATTATCAACAAGAAATTTTAAATAATATTAAAATATTTATTAAAAATTTAGAAGAATTATTTTCTAAAAAAAAATTTGATAATAAAATTGAGAAAAAAAATAAAATATTAGATGTATTAATAACTTATTTTGAAAAACTTATTTATGAAGAAATTGTACAAATTATTAATAGTGATAATAAAGATAGTCTATATAGAGATATTGAAAATAGAGCATTATTAATATGTACTAAAAAGGAAAAAATAATTGATAAACAAAAAAATATTGAAGAAGAATATAAGAAAAAATTTGAATTAAATAATATAGATTATAAAGAAAAAAATAAAGAAGAAGAACATTTAACAGAATTATCTAAAAACAAATTAGTGTCATATGATAATCATTCTGAAAAAGGGTCTGGAGGAAAAATAATAAAGTCTGATTTAATTGAACTTGAAAAAAGAATAAATAACAAAATTAAAAATGTTTTTAGTGATATTGAAAATAATATAAAATCTAGTTTAAAAGATTATATTTCCTATACAGAATCTGTTGAATATGATCTTGATAAAAAATTTAATATCAAAATAGAGAATATAATTAAAAATAATAATATACAACTTGAAAATAAAATAAAAGAAATAATTAAAAATGAAAAACATGATAGTAACGATAATCTATATGAAAATATAAATAATGTTATTAAATTTCATATAAATGATGTTTATAAATATTTAAATGAAAATTTAATAAATAATAATAAAAAAGAATATGAAAAAGATAATAATATTGATACCAATATATTTTATAAAAAAATATTAGAAATAGAAAAAAACACAAATTTAAAAATAGAATCAGTAAATGATGATGTTGAAAATAAAATAAAATTATTAGGAAATATTATTAACAATAATATTAAAAGTATTTTTAATAATTTAAATAATACTATTATCCAAAATGAAGAGGATATATTAAAATTAATCGAAGAAAAAATAAATGTTCAAACTTTTAATAAAAATAATTTTGATTTAGAATTTGATAAAGAACAAAATGAAATACGCTTTTTTTATTGTAATGAATTAATAACTTCTACTAAATTAAATATAAAAGGATTAATTGGACCTAAAGGACCTCCTGGAAGTTTAGGCGAAAAAGGTGATACACCAATATTTAGAAAAATAAGTTTTGATGAAAATAATAAATTAAAGTTTATTATTCAAGATAGTACTAATATTTATGAAATTATTTCAGAAGAACCTATCCCACATGGCCCACAAGGAATACCAGGTGAAAGAGGAGAACCAGGTCGTTCGATAATGGACTTAAGATGGGAACAAGATAATGTTATGAGAATAGATGAAGAAAATAAAGATAGTCTTATATTTTTAAAATCATTATGTATTGGAGAAAAAAGTCATTGTTTAAAAAATAATTCAATTGCAATTGGAGGAGGAGTTTGTTATCAAAATAATTCAATGGCTATTGGACAAAATTCTAAAACTTTAGATTCAGAAAGTATAGCCTTATATGGTAGTTCGATTGGTAAAAAAAGTTTTGTATATAGAGCAGATAATGTTGATGAAAATACATTTCAAATCGGGAAAAAAGAAAAAAGTGGATATAATATTAATTCTGTAAATATAAATTCTAAGGAAATTAATTTAGAATGTGATACATTTAATTTAAAAACGAATAAATATGAAAATAATAAATTTAAAGAATTAGAAGAAAGAATAATATCTATAGAAAAAAAATTAATAGATATTTTTAGAAAATTATAATTTTAATTTATTTTAAATTTATAAATTTTTTTTTCTAACATGAATATATAAATAATGGATTTTCTTTTAGATAAGAAAGTTGGAGATTTAAAAACATGGGAATTATACGTTGGTTTCGTATTACTTCAATTATTAATCGGTATCGCTATTGCATTAATCGTCGGTATTTTTGACCTTGCTGGAATTAGAGGTGCTCTTGGTCAAGTTGTTCATCAACTCGCAGTAGTTATGCACAGTGTTCCTCCAAAGGAATATCTTAACCCTATTGTTGAGGAAGTTAAAGAAGGTCATTATATTTAAAAAAGTCTATTAAAAATATCTGGGAGTCTTTCGCAAGCTCCAACAACCTTCGGTAAGTCTGGTGAAAATTATTTATTTTATATAAATTATAAAATAAATATAAAATTAACTAAACAAAATGTATTTCGCCAGCTTGCGCATGATTTCTGGCGGACTTGCTGCAGGCTGACGGAGCTTGCGAAAGACTCTATCAAATAGTAAATGCTGTAAATTCTAAACCTAATTGAGGGTCTGTTAAATATGCATATGGCATATAACATACTCCGTTATTTCCCCAAGATTTACCCCATGAATTAACGCATATAAATAATTGATTACTATCATTATAACCAGTTAAATACATTTCATGACCACCTAATAATTGTTCTGTTTTTTTATTTGGAACATGAACAATACCATAATTTGTAGTATCATTTGATAAAAAACTACTATATACTAAAATTGCAATCATTACAGGACTTTTATTATTTATTAATTGTTTAATATTGTTAAGCAAATTTTGGTCAATTTTGATAGTACTATAATTTACTATTCTATTTTGTAATGCATTTATATCACATGCTACTGGAGGTTTTACTGCAAATTTTGATTCATTATAAGGCCATAATGTTTCACTACATATACCATAATATTTAGTATTTTTTAAACCATCTATTATATCTGCACCTGAATCATGAGCTACATCATTTTCTGTTAAACGTTCTTTATAATAAAAAAATAATCGTGAAGGAATAAATGAAGTATTTTTTTTTTGTGCATTACACATTAAACGATATGCTCCACAAAATGCATTTGCTGTACAACTTCCTATATTTCCTTGATCATAAATGAAATTATTGCGATAATTATCAATACTAAATGCAGTGGGTATAGTTTGAGTAATTTTATAATCATTCCAAACTTTTTGAATATTATTTGCAATACGTGCATGAAGATAACTAACTGGTAAAAGATTTTTTTTAATTTGTGCATGTTTTAATTCCATATCTAATAAATAATTAAGAGATTATTTATTAGATTTCTTTAAAATAATATTTTTTTTTATATATTTTATATATTTTTTATATTTCATTTCCATTATAAATCTGATTAAGTTGGCGATTGACTCTAATAAAAGTTGCACATTTTGGAATATCTTTAACCTTTGATGAACCAATATATGTCATTGTTGAACGAACTCCGCCTAATATATCTAATACAGTATTCTCAATAGGTCCTCTATGCTTTAATTTAACCGTTTTACCTTCACTACTTCTATATTTTGCAACTCCTCCACTATATTTATTCATAGCAGTAGTAGAACTCATTCCATAAAAAATTTTGTAAAGAGTTGAACCTTCCGTAATAGTTTCTCCTCCAGATTCTTCATGTCCTGCAAACATTGACCCGCACATTACAAAATCGGCGCCTGCAGCATATGCTTTCGAAATATCTCCAATAACTTGAATTCCACCATCACTAATAATATGAGCACCAATTCCATGAGCAGTATCTGAACATTCCATATTTGCACTTAATTGAGGCATTCCAATTCCAGTTTGTTTTCTAGTAGTACAGCAACTACCGCTTCCAATTCCTACTTTAACTATATCAGCTCCTCCATTCATAACTAAATCTAGAGCGCCTTCTGACGTGCATACATTTCCGGCAATAATAATTTTTTCGGGATATTTGTCTCTAACTGATTTGCAGATTTTAATAAACTTATTCATATATCCATTTGCAACATCTAAACAAATTATTTTTGGATCAACATTTTTCATAATTTCATCTAAATTAAGTAAATCGGCTTCTCTAATTCCAGAAGAAATTGCATAATAATTTTTGTCTAAATCGGTGGGTATATCAGAACTTTTATAATATTTATGTAAGCATGTTATTATCTTATGTTTTTGAAGTGACCTGGCCATTTCAATGGTACCAGTTGAATCCATATTACTAACCATAATGGGTACTCCAGTCCATTCATATGGAGAATACTTAAATTTAAAAGTTCTTTCTAAAATTGCTTCTGAACGAGATGTATATTCATTCCTTTTGGGAATCAGAAGAACATCTGTAAAATCTAGTTTAATATCGTCTAAAATTTTCATTTTTGGGGATTTGAGATATATATTTATTATATAAATTATCTTTAAATTATTTTTTTTAGATATCATAAAATAATTGTATTATTTCAATCGTTTTATTTGTCTTATTTATTGGATTTAACCAATAATTTATTTGTTCTTCTAAAATATTCAATCTATATTTCCATTCATTTTCCTTTGATTTTTTTATGACACATATACCTTTCTGATTTAAATTCCAACACGAAGTTATTTTAATTTCATTTTGGATATAATCATCTGGATTAAATCGTATAAATACAATTGGTCTATGTCCAACATCTTTTGATAATTCCATTATTCGTTTGTTTTCACAACTACAATCATAGTCTATGTGTTGATTTTCATCTATTTCTATAATTAAAATTTGTTCTCCTAAATCTAGGAATATATCAGGTCTTCTTTTAGAACAACCATCGTATATTATTTTATCTGTTATCCAAGTTAAATCTGAAAATTTATTTTTAATATATTCTACTACTGCATATTCTTTTGTTTTATAATTTCTTGATACAGGTTTATCTGGAAATAAATTCATAAAACAAAATAAGCAATAACCTTCATATTTATTTTGAAAACGTGTTAGACACCAACTACTTTTACAAGTTTTATTTTTAACATCAATCATTCCTTCTAATTTATGAGATGAACAATACAATGCTTTTGTTTCTCCTTCTATATTATAAATCGGTTGTATCTTACATCCTTCGTGAATACAAGTTTTATTTTTTACATCAATCATTCCTTCCAATTTATGATATGAACAATACAATGCTTTTGTTTCTCCTTCAAAATTATAAACTGGGTATATCTTGCATCCTTCGTGAATACAAGTTTTATTTTTAACATCAATCATTCCTTCCAATTTATGAGATGAACAATACAATGCTTTTGTTTCTCCTTCTATATTATAAATCGGTTGTATCTTACATCCTTCGTGAATACAAGTTTTATTTTTCACATCAATCATTCCTTCCAATTTATGAGATGAACAATACAATGCTTTTGTTTCTCCTTCTAAATTATAAATCGGTTGTATCTTACATCCTTCGTGAATACAAGTTTTATTTTTTACATCAATCATTCCTTCCAATTTATGAGATGAACAATACAATGCTTTTTTTTCTCCTTCTATATTATAAATCGGTTGTATCTTACATCCTTCGTAAATACACGTTTTATTTTTAAAATCTACCATATTTTCTAATTTATGAATTTTACAATATAAAGGTTTTGTTTCTCCTTCATTATTATATATTGGTTGTTTTTTACATCCTTCATAAATACAAGTTTTACTTACTATATTTACCATATTTTCCAATTTATGTATTACACAATATAATGGTTTTGTTTCACCTTCATTATTATAAGATGGTCTTATATTACAACCTTCGTAAATACAAGTTTTACTTATTACATTAATCATTCCTTCCAATTTATGAGATGAACAATACAATGCTTTTGTTTCTCCTTCTATATTATAATTTGGTTG
>TBL_comb47_HYPODRAFT_10004862_pt1 | contig 15284 bp, 6 predicted proteins | sample TroBogypolimnion_40_FD_10682 | JGI IMG/M metagenome (IMG submission 10682)
CGTCTTCCATGTGACCGCCCGCGCGCTCGCCATGCAGGGTCTCTCGATCTTCGGCGACCACGGCGACGTCATGGCCTGCCGCCAGACCGGTTTCGCGATGCTCTGCTCCAACAGCGTCCAGGAAGTGATGGACCTGGCCACGATTTCGCATGCGGCCACGCTCGAGTCCCGCATCCCCTTCCTGCACTTTTTCGACGGCTTCCGCACCTCGCACGAAGTCCAGAAGATCGAGGAAGTCAGCCGCGAGACCATCCGCACAATGATCGACGACGATCTGGTCGCCGCGCACCGCGCCCGCGCCCTCAGCCCGGAGAGTCCCGTGATCCGCGGCACCGCGCAGAACCCCGACGTCTACTTCCAGGGCCGCGAGACGGTCAACTCGTTCTACGACAAGACGGCTGGCATCGTCCAGAAGACCATGGACAAGTTCGCCAAGCTGACCGGCCGCCAGTACAAGCTGTTCGATTACGTCGGCGCCGCCGACGCCGAACACGTCATCGTCATCATGGGCTCGGGCGCAGAGACCGTGCACGAGACCGTCGAAGAGCTGGCCAAGAAGGGCGAAAAGCTGGGCGTCATCAAGGTCCGCCTCTACCGTCCGTTCGACGCCAAGGCCTTCGCCCTTGCCATTCCCAAGACCGTCAAGACCCTCACGGTATTGGACCGCACGAAGGAGCCCGGCTCCATCGGCGAGCCGCTTTACGTCGACGTGCGCACCGCCATCGGCGAGATCATGCAGTACAAGCTGGCCGACATCAAGTCCTGGATTCCGACCTATGGCGGCCGCTATGGCTTGGGTTCGAAAGAGTTCACCCCCGCGATGGTCAAGGCGGTCTTCGATAACGCCAAGAGCGCCGCGCCCATGAACCACTTCTCGGTCGGCATCAACGACGATGTCACCGGCCTCAGCCTCACGATCCCGACCAGTTTCACCCTCGCGGACGAAGGACGCAAAGAGTGCATGTTCTACGGTCTCGGCTCCGACGGCACGGTCGGCGCGAACAAGAACTCGATCAAGATCATCGGCGACGACACGGATAATTTCGCCCAGGGCTACTTCGTGTACGACTCGAAGAAAGCCGGAGCGATCACCGTCTCGCACCTGCGCTTCGGCCCTCAGCTCATCCGCAGCACCTATCTCTGCACCAAGCCTGACTTCGTGGCCTGCCACAACTTCTCGTTCCTCGAGAAGTACGACATGCTCGCGAACATCAAGCCCGGCGGCACCTTCCTGCTGGCTTCGCCGTTCGAAGTGAACGAGGTGTGGGACAAGATGCCGGATGAGATCGAGCAGCAGATCATCGACAAGAAGCTGAAGTTCTATGTGGTCAATGCCCTCAAGCTCGACCATGAGCTGCACCTCGGCGGCCGCATCAACACCATCATGCAGACCGCGTTCTTCAAGATCTCCGGCATCCTGCCTGAGGACGAGGCCATCAACGCGCTCAAGAAGGCCGCGAAGAAGAGCTACGGAAGCAAAGGCGACGCGGTCGTCAAGAAGAACTGGGACGCCATCGACGCCGCCTCTGACGCGGTAAAGAAAGTGGAATACCCGTCCAAGCCCGCCGGCAAAGCCAAGATGCCCAAAGTCGTGTCCGACGAAGCCCCAGCGTTCGTCAAGAATGTGACCGCCGAGATCATGGCCCAGCGCGGCGATGGCATTCCGGTCTCGATGATGCCAAACGACGGCACCTGGCCCACCGCCACCACGCAGTGGGAAAAGCGCAACATCGCAACCGAGATTCCTGCATGGGATCCCGACACCTGTATCCAGTGCATGCAGTGCTCGCTGGTCTGCCCGCACGCTTCGATCCGCGGCAAAGTGTTCGCGCCCGGTTGCATCAAGGATGCGCCGGCGACCTTCAAGTCGGTTGACACCAAAGGCGCGGTCGGCAAAGCCTTCCCCGGCCTCAAGTACACAATCCAAGTTGCACCGGAAGACTGCACGGGCTGCGGCCTCTGCGTCCAGCGCTGCCCGGCCAAGAACAAGGCCGATGCAGCCAAGAAGGCCATCAACATGGCCGACCAGATTCCGCTGCGCGCCAATGAGGCGGCCAACTGGAACTTCTTCCTCGGCCTGCCCGAAGCCGACGGAAGCAAGATCAACCCGAACACGATTCAGGGCAGCCAGCTCAAGCGCCCGCTCTTCGAGTTCTCCGGCGCCTGCGCGGGCTGCGGCGAAACGCCCTACATCAAGCTGCTCACCCAGCTTGCCGGCGACCGCCTGCTCATCGGCAACGCGACAGGCTGCTCGTCGATCTACGGCGGCAACCTGCCGACCACGCCTTACTGCCAGCGCGAGGACGGACGCGGGCCGGCTTGGGCGAACTCGCTCTTCGAGGACAACGCCGAGTTCGCGCTGGGCATGCGCCTGACCGCCGATAAGCTCAACGTGTATGCGCTTGAGTTGCTCGCCCAGGTGATCGCGGCTGAGCAGGCTCCCGCCGCGCTCAAGGCCGTGGCCCAGAAGATCAAGGAAACCGAGCAGAAGACCTCCGAAGGCGTCGAAGCCATGCGCGGCCTCGTGGCCGAGCTGAAGAAACTCATCGGCAGCGGCTGCGATTGCTCCGTCTGCAAGAACTTGCTCGGCGTCGCGGATTATCTGATCCGCAAGTCCGTGTGGGCGATCGGCGGTGACGGCTGGGCGTACGACATCGGTTACGGCGGCCTTGACCACGTGCTCGCCACGGGCCGGAACATCAAGATTCTGGTTCTCGACACCGAGGTCTACTCCAACACCGGCGGCCAGGCCTCCAAGTCCACGCCGCTCGGCGCGGTCGCGAAGTTCGCGGCTTCTGGCAAGGGCCAGATGAAGAAGAACCTGGGCATGATCTCGATGACCTACAAGAACATCTACGTCGCGCAGGTCAGCATGGGCGCCAACGCGGCCGCAACGGTCAAGGCCTTCGCCGAAGCCGAAGCGTACGACGGGCCCGCGATCATCATCGCCTACTCGCACTGCATCGCGCAGGGCTTTGACCTGATCAACGGCATGGAGCACCAGAAGATCGCCGTTGAGACCGGACACTTCCCGCTGTACCGCTACAACCCGGATCTTGCCGCTGAAGGCAAGAACTCGCTGCAGCTTGACAGCAAAGCGCCGACGCAGTCGTTCGCGGAGACCGCGCTGACGGAGAACCGCTTCAAGCAGCTCCTCAAGCTCAATCCGAATGCGACGGAGATGTTGCAGACGGCTGAGAAGAAGTTCAGAGAGAACTTCGAAATGCTTCAGAATCTGGCCAGCATGGCCAAGTCCTAAGCGTTTAGCGATCCCATAAAAAACGGCGTCCCGGAAAACTTCCGCGACGCCGTTTTTTTCTGCGCTCGGCCGACAGAGAGCAGCGCGGCTTCCCGCGCCGGGGGCCAGAGCGCGAAGACATCCCGCTCCGAAAAGGCGCTGACGTAGGTCGCCGAGCATAAATCCGAATCTCATATTCAAAGCTGCGCTTCAAAATATCGACAATAGCCCTTGACGAAATCTACGGGGGTCGTCAATAATCAATCGAAACATGGGCTGGGAGCCTGATAGATCCACAAGCGTCCCCCGCCTAAACGTTTTCAAAAGAACCGAAACACGCAGGGACAGAAGCGAATGGAGCGTATCGAAAGCGATGAGTTGTTCCTCTCACGTTTTTGACAAAACTTGGCGCTTGGTTGTGATGTCTCAGACCCTAGCGCTTGCTGCGTTTTGCCAAGCCACCAACAGCCCATTGAGGTTCGTCGGCAACAGCAATATCCCTCCTATTATCTCGCTGCAAAACGGGAAGTCGGTCGGGCTGGCGGTCGAGCTCGCAAATGCGGTTGCGGATAAGGCCCACCTAGCCATCCGCGTTGAGGCCATGGACTGGCCCGAAGCTCAATCACTGGTGTCGGCAGGCAAAGCCGACGCGCTCCTGCAAATCAACAGCAGCCCCGAGAGGGAGAAACTCTACGACTTTTCAGATACCCTGCTGGATTCCCATTTTCACATTTTCCGCAAGAGCACGCGCCCCGACATACAAGAGCTGACGTCCCTCTATGGTAAAAAGGTTGGCGTCGAGGGTGGCAGTTTTCCTTTTCAGTATCTGAAGCGGCTCGACCAGATCCAGTTGGTCGTCGTTCCGAATTGGAAGGACGGCTTCGATATGCTCACGCAGGGGCAACTCGATGCGGTCTTTCTCGACCGATGGGTGGGCGAGTACGAACTCAGCATCAACAAGATAAAAGGGGTGGCCATTGTCGAGCCATCTATCATCACAGACGACTCACATATCGCCGTCAAAAAGGGAAACAAGGAACTGCTTGACCGCATCAACGCCGGCCTGAAGGAGATCGAGCATGATGGCACGCGTCAGCGGATCTTAAAAAAGTGGCAGGCTAAAGAGGTGATTTACCTGACCAAAGAATCAATCAACCGGATTGTTCACCTGGCGGCACTCGGCGGCATCGCGCTGCTCATTCTCATCACCCTGAGAGCCTTGGCTCATTCATACACGATCAAGAAGATCAACCTTGAGTTGGCGGCACGCTCCCATGCGTTAATAGCCGAAAATGAAGAACGCAAGCGAGCCGAAGCCGCGTTGCAGCAGGCGCACGACACGCTGGAACAGCACGTGGCCGAACGAACCGCCGAACTGAATGCAGCAAGCGCCTCTTTAGCTGAGTCGCAACAGGCCGCATTTAAACTGATGCAGGAAGCCGTCACCGCACGCATCGAGGCCGAAAAGGTCAATTCGGAGCTCGCCAAGTTTAACGCCGCCGCGGTTGGCCGAGAAATGCGCATGATTGAACTGAAACAGGAAGTGAACGCTTTAAGCAAGCAGGCCGGACTGCCGGAGCGCTACAAAATAGAAGCGTGACGACCAACTCTTACGCCTGTATCGCCGCACGTCCGGCCTCGAAGGCTCTGAGATTCATGTCGAGCAGTTTCGCCGGGATGCGCTCGCGCATCGCCTGCACCCACACCGCCGGCTCGAACGGCGTCAGCGTGGACAGAGCGCCCGCGACCACCATGTTCATCGCACGCGTGTTGCCGACCGTTTTCGCAATCTTCAGCGCGTCGATATACCTGGCCGTCGGATATTCCGCCTTTAGCCGCTCATCAAGATCCGTCACCGCCGGCTGTAGTCCGCTTGACACCGTCACCGGAGTCATGTTCATGTCATTGATCAGCACTTGTCCGCCCGGCGCCAGCAGATGACGCCAGCGCAGCGCTTCCAGCCGCTCGAAAGAGACCAGCAAGTCGCTGGTGCCGTCCGTGATGATCGGCGAATAGACTTTCTCGCCGAAGCGGACCTGGCTGATCACGCTGCCGCCGCGCTGCGCCATGCCGTGGATTTCGCTCTTCTTGACATCCAGCCCGGCTAGCGTGGCCGTCTTCGCTAGGATATCGCTCGTGAGCAGAATACCCTGCCCGCCCACACCGACCAAAGATACGTTCATCGTCTTCATCTGAAAAACCTCGATTCCCTCGACTTCATCCGACTTCCTTCGACTCCACTCGACTCGCGCCGATCAACGGATTTTCGAAATCGCGCCGAACTTGCAGGTCTGCCTGCACAGATCGCACCCAGAGCACTGCACGGGGTCGATGTGCGACTTGAAGCGCTTGCCGTCCGCAACCGCCTCGCCGCGCTCGATGGCCGGACAGCCCAGCTTGAAGCAGGCGCCGCAGGCCTTGCACTTTGCGGAGTCGACCTCATAGGTGCCGGCGTTCATCAGTTTCGCCGCGAGGCGGCACGGCCCATACGCGATCACCACCGAAGGCTCATCCGCGTCCAACTCCTCTTTCAACACGCGCTCCAAGGCCACCAGATCATAAGCGTCCACTCTCACCACGCGCTTGAAGCCCATCGCCTTCGCCACCTCGGCGATATCCGTGACAGGCGCAACATCGCCGGTCAGCGTCTTGCCGGAACCGGGGTTTTCCTGATGGCCCGTCATGCCCGTGATGCGGTTGTCGAGCACGACCGTCGTAATTTTCCCGCCGTTGTATAGCACATTCAAGATGCCCGTCATGCCGGAGTGGAAGAAGGTCGAGTCGCCGATCACAGCGCAGAGCCGGCCCTTCATGCCCGCTTTCTCCATGCCGAAAGCGTTGCCGATACACGCGCCCATGCAGATCGTCGTGTCCATCGCGTTGAGCGGGGGAAACGCGCCCAGCGTGTAGCAGCCGATATCGCCAGTCACCGTCGCGCCGAGCTTGGCCAGCGTGAAGAAAACGCCGCGGTGACTGCACCCTGCGCACAGCACAGGCGGCCGCGTCGGCAGACCCGCGTCGGCACGGTGCACGTTGGGCACGTCGACATCGCCCAGCAGCTCTTTGCGCAGCGCGGTCAGGCGTAGCGGATTCATCTCCAGCATGTTGAGCTCTGTCGTGTGCTCCACCACCTGAATCCCCAACGCCCGGACCTGCTCCTCCATGAAAGGATCCAGCTCCTCAATCACCAGCACGCGGTCCACACTCTCCGCGAACTGCCTGACCAACTCGGAGGGGAACGGGTTGGAAAAGCCCAGTTTCAAGATTCTGAATTCGGGGAAAATCTCTTTCACATATTCGTAGGTGACACCTGCGGTAATGATACCCAGCCGCTGGTCGCCCGCTTCGATGCGGTTGAACGGCGTCACGCAGGCATAGGCCCGCAGCGCCTCGGTGCGCTCTTGCGCTTTGAGGCGCTGCGGCCGCGCGAACATCGGCACAGGAATATTGCGGCGGATGTCTTTCACGTAGGGCTTGCGTTCGACTTTGCCCGGCCCGAAATCGTCGCCCACATCCACGACCGTCGAGGTATGCGAAGTGCGCGTCGTCAGGCGGATGAAAGCGGGCACCTGATATTTTTCAGAAAGTTCGAACGCCGCGATCACCATATCGAAAGTCTCTTGGCTATCAGCAGGCTCGAACAGGGCCGCACGCGCGAACTTGACCAGATTGCGCGAGTCCTGCTCGTTCTGCGAGCTGTGCATGCCCGGGTCATCGGCCGACACGATCACGAGCCCGCCGTTCGCGCCCACATAGGTGTAGGTCATCAGCGGATCCATCGCCACATTCAGGCCCACGTGCTTCATCGCCGTCAGGGCGCGGGCGCCGGCGATCGACGCGCCGATGGCCACTTCCATCGCGACCTTCTCGTTCACCGCCCACTCGCAGTTGATCGTCTCCTTGAACTTGGCGACGTTCTCCAGAATCTCGGTGCTCGGCGTTCCCGGATAAGCCGAAGCCACCGCACACCCGGCTTTACAGGCCGCCCAGGCAACTGCCTCGTTCGCTGACAACAACATTTTCTGACTCATGCTTTGCTCTCCGTAAAAATCACATCGCTCACAACGGCGCAGGCACCAGACGGATGCGCTCGATGACCGCCTGCACGCCCGACACGTTGCAGGGATCGAAACGCAACCGGCTGACCCGCCCGCGCCAGGCGCGGCTCTTGCCCACTTCGAACACGTAGTCATGCATCTGACCGTCGGACGCCAACGGCAGAGTCAGGCTCGTGCCCTCTGTCGGCGTACCGCCCGATGACCAGAAAAGCTGACAGGCGCCGCCCGTCGTTGACGGGACTTTCATCCGCACGGTGATTTGGCTGATTTTTTTTGCGGGCATGGCTTGAAAAGAACGTTCCATCGCAGGATCGTGCGTATTCGTCAGGAAAGTCAGGCCCGCATCGCCGGTCTTGAAGTCGGTGATCCCCATGGCGGCGGCCCAGCCCTGCGTGCCCGTCCGGAAAGTCCAATCCGTCGAAGAGTCCGGCGGCGGTATCGGCAGGTCGTACGGGCCCAGCCCAACGTCTTGCGGTCCGTAGTTCATCGGCCACCCCTCTTTGGGCTTCTGACAGAAGGTGTCGCGGACAGCCTCGTACATGCCGAAGCCGAACTGCGCGCACGGCTCGGCATAGGAACCCTCGCCCCACTCATTGAGCGGCGCAAGCGTCAAGCGCTTAATGCCCGTCTCATCCGCAAACTTCTTGGCGTCCTTGCAGATGCGCTGGAACTGACCGACCGTGCGGCCATACACCTCGGTGCCTTTGTCGCCGTGCCACGGGCGGTCGTCCCAGCCGGTTGAAAGGTTCGGAAGGAAAGGCAGAATGCCGGTCTCGTGCAGCCCCTTCCACTGCGCGTAGTTGCAGTTAGCCACAAGGTCAAACGAGAAGCGGCGCGGATTCTCAGCCTTGCCGCCGTGGTCCATGAAGTGGTAGATCGAGGTCATGTCGAAGCCCATGTCCTTAAGCCCTTGCACGACCGTGGGCGCCCAAGACGACTCGGGCCACTTCATCGCAATGAAATAGATGCCTTTGAACCCGGACTCGACAGCCATCTTACGCGAAAGTTCCAAGAGCCGCTTGCAGCCGTCTTTGCCCAGATCACGGTTCATGTTCTGCGGGCTCCAGATCATCACGACCGGTTTTCCGTCGATGCAGTAATACTCGGGCGTCTTGAAATAATTGTCGATCCAGAAACGGACCACCTTGCGCTGGTCTTCCTCGGAATGACTCCCCTCGGGATTATGGTTCGCCCACATCACCGCCCACTTGAGGTATGACTTATAGCGCGCCTGCTGGAACGCCTTGATCCAGTGGTCATGATGCTGATTTCCCTGATGCCAATACCAATCCACAAGGAAATACGAGAGCCCGTTCTCCGCAGCCCATTTGATCTGCCAGTCCACGACCTCGGGGTTAGCCTCGTCGTACCAACCAAGCACGGGCTTGCGTTCCGGCGCCAACGGCCAGATGCGCGACCACGCCTCGATTTTCGACCAGCCGGGAAAGTAGAGCGCGCCGATCTCGTAGTTGCTCTTGACAGGCCTAGGCACAGGCACATACGCCGCCTTCGGCTGTTTCAGGTCGGGCAGGAATTCGATTTGCGCTTTCACGCTTTGACCGTCCGTGCCATCTCCCGAAACAGTGAATTCCGCCACGCCTGACACGGCCTTCTCCGAGCTAAGCTGCAACGTGTGCGTCACCAAGCCAGACGCGGGAATCTCGGGCACCCGCTCCCAACCTGCTGCGGACGTAACACGCACCCCTTTTGGCAACCGCTTGGCGGCCAGCGTCACGTTCTTGGCGTCGCTGCCGCCGCAATTGCTGAACTGCACCAGCAACGGCGCAGGACGCCCTGCGCGGTTGATCGCATCGGTCAGGCGCGCCTGCACCACCGAGACGTCGGCAGGCCCTTGCAAGTCGTCGCACAGCCGGATCGAGCGTATCTGCGCGGCAGCGCCTTTCCCGGTCACCGCCGAGAGCTTCAGCAGCACCACCCTCCCGTTCCAGTTCTTCTCGCTGCCGAGGTCGATGTTGTACGTGTGAAAACGGCCGTCCGCCTTGACTTTAAAACTCTTACTGTGCAGGCCGCTCACCGCGTCAGACGCCCACGCGATGCGACCCTCGTCGCCCCCCGCAACTTCCATCTCAACCGCCAGCACAAAGCCCGCATCGGCATCGACCGACAGGTTCGGGCTCAGCAGCGCGCCCGTCCCCTTTCTGGGCGACTGAAAGGTCAGCGTTTCGCCTTTCACAACGGACTTGCCGCCTTCCGTGCCGGACCACTCCGACAGCGCGGCGCCTGACCAGGCCGGTTCGCCCGCGTGTGCCGTGCCAGCCTCCTCCACGACCCTAACCGATGCGATTTCAAACGCGGAGTTATTGTTCGCCCCGTTAACGAAGTCGAGCCGCAGCGCGCCGATCCGTTTCTCGCCCTGCCAGAACGGCTGCACACGGTAGTCGTGCCATTCGCCATCGCCGATCCAGTCGAAAGAGACCGACCACTTCTGTTGCGGGCCTTTCGCACCTGATGGAATCCAGAACAGCTCGCCCATCCCTCCCGACGCACACTTGGCACGGAACTCGACCACCTGACCCGCCGCGGCGGCAATCGAAAAAGCGGGGCTTGTCAGAAACGGATCATCCCCCGACATGACGCCTTTGAGCACGCTGCCCTCGATACGCAGCTCTTTGCAGTGATTCGCCTGCAACGTCCACCGTTTGGAACCCTCGTCGTTGAACGCCCAGCTTGCAAGCGTCTTCGGCTCTGCCGCGCCCCCATGCAGCGCAGCCCCCAGAACCAGCGTCACCCCCATCATGCGCAGCGTCATATTTTCATTCCCCAGTTAAAAAATCCCATCGATCCGCAACACGTCGGAAAATCACGCTTATACGAAACGCCACTGCTTCTTTTGCGCTCTCATTCCCCAGAGTCATCGAATGATGCGGAGTAGTTCGGCAGCTCTGCATCTTTCAGAATCGGCTGAACCGCGTCTTTGGCTGAGAGCACCGGCTCGGAGACTGGCCACTCGATCCCCAGCGCCGGATCGTTCCAGCGCACGCCGCGGTCGTCGCGCGCGTCATAGAACTCCGAGCATTTATATTGGATCTCGGCAATCTCCGAAAGCACGCAGAAGCCGTGCGCGAAACCTTTGGGAATGAAAAGCTGGTGGTGGTTCTGCTCCGTAAGCACGGCGGCAGACCATTTGCCGAAGGTCGGTGAGCCGCGGCGGACGTCCACAGCCACGTCGAAAATCTCACCGCGGATACACGACACAAGCTTGGCCTGCGGCTTATGCAACTGGAAATGCAGACCGCGCAGGACGCCTTTGCCGGAACACGAGCGATTGTCCTGCACGAACACCGCCCGGATGCCGCCCTCCATATAGCGCGCAGCATGGTAGTACTCCAAGAAAAACCCGCGCGCGTCCCGGAACACATCCGGCACGCACAGCGTCACCCCATCCAACGCTGTCTTCTCAAATTTCACAGGCATGGAAACATCCCCCAGTGTTAGGCTCGTTTGTGAGATTCGCGGTAGCGCTGAATCAGCGCGTTGGTCGAGGCGTCATGACGCAGCACGGGCCTTTCGGCGGCGGCAAGTTCAGCCAGCACCTTAGCGGCCAGCACTTTCCCCAGCTCGACGCCCCACTGGTCGAAAGAGAAGATGTTCCAGATGATCCCCTGCGTAAACACCTTGTGCTCGTACAAAGCAATCAGCGCGCCGAAGGTCTCGGGCGTCAGTTGGTCCGCCAGCAACGTGTTCGTCGGATGGTTGCCCTCGAAGGTCTTGTGCGGCACCAGCTTCTCGGGCGTACCCTCGGCGCGACACTGCTCGGCTGTTTTGCCGAAGGCCAGCGCCTCGGTCTGGGCAAAGAAATTCGCCATCAGCTTGTCGTGATGGTCGCCCATCGGGTTATGCGAGGCGCAGAAACCGATGAAATCGCAGGGAATCATGCGCGTGCCCTGATGGATGAGCTGGTAGAACGCGTGCTGGCCGTTGGTGCCCGGCTCGCCCCAGACGATCGGCCCCGTGGCGTACGTCACGCGCTTGCCTTGGCGGTCGACCGATTTCCCGTTGCTCTCCATGTCGAGCTGCTGCAGATAGGCCGCGAGCCGCGCGAGGTACTGGTCGTAGGGCAGCACCGCATAGCTTTCCGCGCCGTAGCCGTTGACGTAAAGGATGCCCAGCAGAGCCATGATCACCGGCAGGTTACGGTTGAACGGCGCCGTGGCGAAATGGCGGTCCATCTTGAAATAGCCTTTGAGCATCTTCTGGAAATTGCGCGGCCCGATCGAAAGCATCAGCGGCAACCCGATCGCGGACGGCAGCGAGTAGCGCCCGCCCACCCAGTCCCAGAAGCCGAACATGTTGGCCGTGTCGATGCCGAAAGCCGCAACCTTTTCCGCATTAGTCGAGACCGCCACGAAGTGCTTGGCAACCGCTTTCGGGTCCCCCAGTTTCTCGATCAGCCACGCGCGGGCGCTCATCGCGTTGGTCATGGTTTCCTGCGTGGTGAAGGTCTTCGACGCCACGATGAAGAGCGTCTGCTCGGCCTTGACCTCTTTCAGAGCCTCGGCCAGATGCGTCGCGTCCACATTCGAGACGAAGTGCATGGCGATCGAACGCTTGGAGTACGGCTTCAGCGCCTGGAAAGCCATGGCCGGGCCGAGGTCGGAGCCGCCGATGCCGATGTTGACGATAAACTTGATGCGCTTTCCCGTATGACCCAGCCACTTGCCCGTCCGCACACGGTCCGAGAAAGCCGTCATCGCGTCCAGCACGGCTTTCACGTCCGGCATCACGTCCTTGCCTTTGACAAGCACTGGGCGCTCGGGACGGTTGCGCAGCGCCGTGTGCAGCACCGCGCGGTTCTCCGTCTCGTTGATCGCCTCACCGGAGAACATCGCGTCGATCCATTTCTTCAGGTCGCTGGCCTCTGCCAGTTCCACCAGCTTACGCATAAGCGCAGGAGTGATCCGGTTCTTGGAGTAGTCCAGCGTCCATCCGGCAGCCTCCACCGTGAACCGGCCCGCGCGCCCGGGATCCTTGGCAAACAGTTCACGCAAATGCAACTTCTGTGTCGCATCAATTTCTTCCTCAACCGTCTTCCATGCTTCAACATTCATCGCGTACTCCGCTCCTCGTGTCAAGACCAGCCAAAATCGTTCATAAAAAGAGGTTTTAGTATAACGTTTGCACCCCGTTTAGAGAAGCAGAAACCCTCGTTTCCGTCCCTAACAAAAAACGTCATCCCAGCAAAACAAAGGCGCAGACCCGAACCGAACGGCCTGCGCACTGCATCGTTTCAAACCCGTCGCCGTGACGGCCTTCTCACCGAGACGCAACAAAAGCATACGCATTGCGGAACAGGCGCATCCACGGTCCGGCCGCGCCGGTGAACAGCTCGGCCGGCCTGTAGGAGAGTTGCATCGACCGGAAGCCGCGTTCGGGATGCGGCATCAGGATCGTCGCACGCCCGTCCGTCGTGGTGAAGCCCGTCAGCCCGCCCTTGGAGCCGTTGGGGTTCCACGGATATCGTTCCGTCGCCCGGCCCCTGCCGTCCACGAAACGCAACGCGGCAACCGCCTTGGCCTCGTCCTCAGGTCGCTCGAACACAGCCAAACCTTCGCCGTGGGCCACCGCGATCGGCAGCAACGAACCGGCCATGTCCTTGAGCAGGACCGACGGCGAGTCGAGCACCTCCAGCGTCGCGAAACGCGCCTCGAACTGTTCGGAGACGTTGCGCCGGAACAGCGGCCAGTGCGCCGCGCCGGGTATGATGCCCTTGAGCTGCGAGACCATCTGGCAGCCGTTGCACACGCCCAGCGTCACCGTGTCCGGACGCTCAAAGAAACGCTGGAACATCTCGGCCAGCCGCGCGTTGTACAGGACGCTGCGCGCCCAGCCCGAGCCCGCGCCCAACACGTCGCCGTAGGAGAACCCGCCGCAGGCCACCAGCCCGTTGAAGTCAGCAAGATCGGTGCGCCCGCCGAGCAGGTCTGTCATGTGGACGTCGACCGATTCGAAGCCGGCCAGCGAGAAAGCCGCAGCCATCTCCACCTGCCCGTTCACACCCTGCTCGCGCAGGATCGCGATCTTGGGCTTCTGGCGCACCTCCACGTCCGCCACAGGCTCGCCGTCCGGATCATAGGTCACGGCGAAGGTCATGCCCGGATCGCTCTCGTCCAGCCCGTTGTCGTACTCCTGCCACGCGCAGTCGGGATTGTCGCGCAGCGCCTGCATGCGGCAGGTGAGCGCGGACCACGTGCGCCGCAGCCAAATCAGCGTCGTGTCGACCGCCTGCTTGCCGCCGACCCCGATCTGGAACAGGCGGTCGTCTGTCGGGCGTCCGATGGGGCAGCACACCTCCGCGCCAGCCAGCCCGCGTCGGGCAAGCACGCGCATGACCGCGTCCATCCGTCCGTCCGCCACTTGAAGCACGGCGCCCAGCTCCTCGCTGAACAGAGCCGCGAGCGCGTCGCTGCCGGTCAGCGTGACCTTCACGCCGCGACCGCCCGTCACGGCCATCTCGGCCAGCGTGACCACCGTGCCGCCGTCCGACCGGTCGTGGTAGGCCAGCAGCAGCCCTTGCTCGACCAGTTCCTGCATGGCTTCGAAAAACGCTTTCAGCACGGCCGGATCGTCCGCATCCGCAGACGTGTCGCCGACCTGATTGTAGACCTGCGCCAGCGCGCTGGCCCCGAGCCTGTTGCGGCCTTTTCCGAGATCGACCAGCAGCAGCTCGCTCGGCCCAGGCTTCAGATCGGGCGTCAGCGTGGCCCGCACATCTTGGACAGGCGCGAAGGCGCTGACGATGAGGCTGAGCGGCGCCACCTGCCGGTGCGAAACGCCGCCGGCGTCCTGCCACACCGTCCGCATGGAGAGCGAGTCTTTGCCGACAGGAATCGACACGCCGACAGCGGGACAGAAATCGATGCCGACTGCGCGCACCGTGTCGAACAGCTTGGCGTCCTCGCCCGGCTCGCCGCATGCGCACATCCAGTTCGCAGAAAGCTTGATGTTCCCGATGGCGCCGATCCGCGTTCCGGCGATGTTCGTGAGCGCCTCGGCCACCGCCATGCGGCCTGCGGCAGGCGCGTCGATCAGCGCGATCGGCGTGCGCTCGCCGGTGGACATCGCTTCGCCCGTGACGGACAGATAGCCGGTCGCAGTCACGGCGCAGTCGGCGACCGGCAACTGGTAGCGCCCCACCATCTGGTCGCGATGCACCAAGCCCGTCACAGTCCGGTCGGTGATGGTGATCAGAAACGTCTTATCCGCCACTGCCGGCAACTGCAGCACGCGTTCGAGCGCATCGCCGGGCGCGATGTTCTTCAGCTTCAGCGGCGCGGATTTGGCCGCGTCGTGCGCCACATCGCGCGTCATGCGCGGCGGCTTGCCCAAGAGCACGTTGATATCCATGTCGATCGGGAAGTCCCCAAAGTGCGCGTCGTGCAGCATCAGGCGGCGGTCGTCGCGCGCCTCGCCGATGAAAGCCACGGGACACCGCTCGCGCGTGCAGATGGCCTCGAACCGCTCTCGGTCTTCCGGCTTAATCGCCAGCACATAGCGCTCCTGCGCCTCGCAGCACCAGACCTCCATCGGGCTCATCGAGCGCTCTTCGTTGTGCACCGCACGCAGCTCGAACGTTGCGCCCGTCTTCTCCACCAGCTCGGGGCAGCCGTTCGAGAGGCCGCCCGCGCCGATGTCGTGGATGCTCAGGATCGGGTTCTTTGCGCCGAGCGCCACGCAGGCGTCGATCACCTCTTGGCAGCGGCGCTCCACTTCGGCGTTGCCGCGCTGCACCGAATCGAAGTCCAGAGCCTCGTCGTTGCTGCCCGTGACCATCGAGGAGGCCGCGCCGCCGCCGAGGCCGATGCGCATGGCCGGCCCGCCGAGTTGCACGATCAGCGCCCCGGGCGGCACTTCTTTCTTGAGAACCTGTCCGCGCCGGATGTTGCCCATGCCGCCCGCCAGCATGATCGGCTTGTGGTAGCCGCGGTAGCGGCCCGCCGCCTGCTCCTCATAGGTCCGGAAAAAGCCGC
>TBL_comb47_HYPODRAFT_10004863_pt1 | contig 15283 bp, 7 predicted proteins | sample TroBogypolimnion_40_FD_10682 | JGI IMG/M metagenome (IMG submission 10682)
GTTTGCTAAGTTTGCTGTGGAGATAACCGACCCCCAAATAACTGTAGAAAGATAGCCTACCGTTCCTAGGCCAATGACAGTAGAACCAATCTGACTTGCCAAATATGTAGTTGACACCAAGTTGGCCAAATTAGCTGTTGACACTAAATTGGCTAAATTAGCAGTGGAGATAAGGGAAGCCAAGTTGGCAGTAGAGACCAGGGAAGTCAAGTTGGCTGTTGAGACTAAATTCGCTAAGTTGGCAGTTGATACTAAGTTTGCCAAATTAGCAGTTGATACTAAGTTTGCTAAGTTTGCTGTGGAGATAACCGACCCCCAAATAACTGTAGAAAGATAGCCTACCGTTCCTAGGCCAATGACAGTAGAACCAATCTGACTTGCCAAATATGTAGTTGACACCAAGTTTGCCAAATTAGCTGTTGACACTAAGTTGGCTAAATTAGCAGTGGAGATAAGGGAAGCCAAGTTGGCTGTAGAGACTAAGTTTACAAGATTTGCTGTTGAGACTAAGTTTACCAAGTTGGCCGTGGAAACAATTGAACCAAAGAATATAGTAGAAAGATATCCTGCTGTTCCTAGACCTATTACAGTTGATGCAAAAGGACCTCCAAAGGTTTGACCGTTAATAGAAGATATATTTAATTGCTGTGTTGATACAATAGTTGCTTGATTACTCGTTGTATAGACACTACCCGCATAGATTTGAAGTGTAGATAAACTCGTTCCAATTACATCTCCCATATTCACGAAACCTTGATTAGAGCCAATGAAAAGTCCATTGACAGTGAGAGAACTAATGAATCCTGTTGTACCGGTGAAACTGAAGGTTGAAATTGACGACGTATTCAAACTCGATGGAATACCTGCAATACCACCTGATCCAATATTAGCAAAGGAAACACCGTTAATGGATGACAGGAAGGCTTGCTGGGTAGAGTTACTTGTTGAATACATGCCACCTGCATAGACAACAAGCGTGGACAAACTTGTTCCAATCACATCTCCCATATTCACGAAACCTTGATTGGAGCCAATAAAGAGTCCATTCACAGTGAGTGAACTAATGAAGGCAGTTGCTCCTTGAATATTAATAGTGGAAAGTGAAGAGACTGTAAGAGTAGCAAAAGTACTTCCCAATTGGGTGGAGAGAAACGTAGTACTCACAAAGTTGGCTAAGTTGGCTGTGGAGATATAGCCTGCTAAGTTTGCAGTTGAGACTAGATTGGCAAAGTTGGCAGTTGAAACCAAGAAGGCTAAATTAGCTGTTGAGACTAAAGAAACTAGGTTTGCTGTTGACACAAGGCTAGTTAAGTTGGCTGTTGAGACTAAAGAGAATAGGTTGGCTGTTGAGACTAGATTAGCTAAGTTGGCTGTTGAGACTAGATTAGCCAAGTTGGCTGTAGAAACTAAAAAGGCTAAATTGGCTGTTGAGACTAGATTAGTCAAGTTGGCTGTAGAAACAACAGAGTTCCAAATAATCGTAGAAATATAGCCTGCTGTACCTAATCCGATTACAGTTGATGCAATCGGTCCTCCAAAGGTCTGGCCATTAATCGACGAAATATTCAATTGCAGTGTTGAAAGTATATTTGTTTGAACAGTGGATGCAGTTAATGAGGAAGTTGCAATGGCAGTGGCAATCTCTTGACCTGTATAAAGTAAAAGAGTACTGAGGGTTGTTGCGATCACATCACCCATATTAATGAAACCACTATTAGAACCGATTGTGAGAGAATTTGTTGTCAGAGAACTGATAAAAGCTGTAGTTCCTTGTAAACTAAAGGTTGAAAGTGAAATTGTGCTTAAATTGAGTGGGATAGTTGTTATGCCACCTGAACCAATATTTGCAAAGGAAACACCGTTGATTGAAGAGAGAAACACTTGTTGCGACGAATTATTAACAGAATAGATAACACCTGTATTAATTTGTAAACTGCTGAGTGTCGTGGCAATCACGTCACCCATATTGATAAAGCCACTATTCGATCCGATGGTCAGAGAATTAGTGGTAAGTGAACTAATAAATGCAGTTGTACCTTGAAGGGAAAAGGTGGAAAGGGAGGAAATTGTAAAGACTGAGAAAGTACTTCCAAGCTGAGTGGAGAGATAGGAGGTAGAGACAAAGTTTGCTAAATTAGCTGTAGAGATCAAATTGGTTAAGTTGGCTGTTGAAACGTGGCTGGCTAAATTGGCTGTAGAGATCAAGGAAGTCAAATTGGCTGTTGAGATTAAGTTAGTTAAGTTGGCTGTTGAGACAAAATTGGTTAAATTTACCAAAGTCTGTGATGATAAATAACCAGCTGTTCCGAGGCCTATTACAGTTGAGCCGATTTGAGTAGCCAAGTATGTGGTGCTTACTAAGTTAGCCAAGTTGGCAGTTGAGACTAAATTGGATAAATTGACTACAGTCTGTGATGATAAATAACCAGCTGTTCCGAGGCCTATTACAGTTGAGCCGATTTGAGTAGCCAAGTATGTAGTGCTTACTAAGTTAGCCAAGTTGGCAGTTGAGACTAAGTTTATCAAGTTTGCTGTTGACACAACTGAACCCCAAACAATTGTAGAAATATAGCCAAAGGTTCCTAGACCTGTGATTGTTGAGGTTACATCCTGTTGTACAATAGCTGTTGCTGAAGTCTGTATCTGTTGATAGAGACCCAGGGAAGTTGAGAGAAGTTGCGATGTACTTGTATATCCAAATGTTCCAAGTCCCTGTGCTGTTGAGGCTACTGCATAAGTGAGGCCAAGTGAAGAGACGAAGCCTTGGGTTCCTAAACCAATTACAGTACTTGTAAGTTCTGTTGGATCAATAAAACTGCTCATATATTGCGTTAGACCAAGACTTGTTGATAGAAGTTGACCACTTGAAATATAGCCGGCTGTTCCAAGACCTATCACAGTTGAGCCAAGTTGTGTTGCCAAGTAGGTAGTAGAGACAAAGTTGGTCAAATTAGCGGTGGAGACTAGATTGGCTAAATTAGCAGTGGAGACAAAGTTTGCTAAGTTAGCCGTCGACACTAGGTTTGCTAAGTTTGCTGTACTGACTAAGTTAGTCAAGTTAGCAGTGGAAACTAGATTTGCCAAGTTAGCTGTACTAACGACCGACCCCCACTGAATTGTTGAGAGATAACCAAATGTACCCAGACCAATCATAGTTGATGTTAGATTTGTTTGTGATAAAATTGTGATTCCTGTAATTGATGAAACATTGAGTTGTTGTGTAGATAGTGAAATTGCAGTAACTGTATTTGCGGTAATTGTAATAGTACTCAAACTTGTACCAATTGTATCTCCTGTATCTGTAAATCCTGTACCTGAACCAATAAAGAGAGCATTTACTGTTAGTGAACTAATTGTGGCAGTGAGTGAATTTACATTTGCTGTATAAATATTTGTAGTTGAAAGTGATGATGTTTGAAAGCTACGTGATATTAATGTTGAGAAACCTGTGGATAAATATCCTGCTGAACCAAGACCTATCACAGTTGAACCAACTTGAGTAGCTAAATAACTTGTTGAGACTAGATTAGCCAAGTTAGCTGTTGATACTAAATTGACTAAGTTAGCTGTTGAGACTAGATTAGCCAAGTTAGCTGTTGATACTAAATTGACTAAGTTAGCTGTACTAACTATTGAACCCAACTGTACTGTAGATAGATAACCAGCTGTACCAAGGCCTATAACAGTAGAACCAAGTTGTGTAGCCAAATAGGTAGTCGAGACTAGATTAGCCAAGTTAGCTGTTGATATTAAATTGGTTAAGTTAGCTGTTGAAACTAAATTGGTTAAGTTGGCTGTTGAGACTAAGTTGGTTAAGTTGGCTGTTGAGACTAAGTTGGTTAAGTTGGCTGTTGAGACTAAGTTGGTTAAGTTGGCTGTTGAAACTAAATTGGTTAAGTTGGCTGTTGAGACTACGTTGGCCAAATTAGCCGTTGAGACTAAGTTAGTCAAATTGGCCGTTGAGACTAAGTTCGTTAAATTAGCAGTTGAGACTATATTCGCCAGATTAGCAGTTGAGACTAGATTCGCCAGATTAGCAGTTGATACAAACCCTCCAATCGAAGGAATACTCGAAATATAGCCAGCCGTGCCAAGGCCTATTACAGTTGAAGCGAGCTGTGTTTGTAGATAGGGCGTACTGACCAAGTTATTTAAGCCAAAAAGTGAAGATACAGTAAGTGAACTAATACTCGCCGTTGTCAATACACTACCGCCAATTGTATACCAAGTACCCGCTTTTCCAGCATATAACGTTGTCATTCCCCAGGCTGCATTGATGGAGCGAGTCGTAGTGCCATCTTCAAAGGTATCACCTGTTTGTGTTGAAATAAGTACAGTATTTGTGCCAGTCGCACCGTACACATCTTTCAGCGTCAAAATACGATATGGAATGCTAGTTGTAGTGGGTAGAGTAATTGCACCCGCTTTTGTTCGGGCATCAATCATACCCACTTCAGTAAATGTACTGAAGGTTTGCCCCGACATCTAGAATGTCTTCCTGCTTTGGCACAAGATGATTTCTAGGGTATGAGCTACGCAGATTTTTATATAGATTCTTTTTTATGGTAAAATAGAATCTATCAAAATGTCTGTAGTTGTTTCTGGAAGTATTGAATTAAATGGAATCATGCGTGTTGAGATCACCTCCGACTTAGTGACAGTTACATCCCGTGTCTTCATAAAGGGTTCATCTGGTCCCATAAAGGGTACAATTGTAATCTCTGAAATGTCACCTGGTGTCGGTTTTGGCCTCTCTTCAACCGATGCTGCCGATACAAGAGTTATCGTCTATTTTGATGTATTAGACTGAGTAGAGTGTTGCACTTACACCAACATTCACTGGATTTGCACCTACAGCAGGGACAATCACAACTGCTCCTGTACCCGTTCGTAATGATGTAATATCACCATATCCACATGAACCACCTGGATAATATGTACTACTAATTCCACCAGGAACAGATGGAGTATAACTCACAGATATATTTCCATTGGATGCCACAGCAGATGAAGTGAGACCAATACCTGACGGTGAAGGACTTGCACCCAAACTCGCACCTACATAACTACTACCACCACCTCCACCAAAATAACCGCCCGTACCTGAAACCCATTGACCAGATCCGTGAGAGCCACCACCATACCAACCACCGCCACCTGCACCACCACCATCACTGCCTCCTGAACTCTGTGCACCCAATAGTGCTGAACCAGCATTACGGTCTCCAATACCACCTGCTGTCTGTGAACCTCCTAAGATGGCCGTTGCAACAATACCCGTTCCATATTGTGTAGGTGCACCTCCTGTAGGATATCCACCATATCCCGCAGAACAGTTTCCACCCAAACCACCACCGCCACCACCTCCTGCAATTGCAATTGCATTTGCCTGCACAACACCGCTTGCATTACTTAAGAAAACACCTGAAAAGCCTCCACCGTCATAACCCTGTCCTCCTGTATTTCCGCCACCCGCACCACTACCACCTGTAGAGGCTAACCCAGTACCTGAGGGAGATCCGACGATATAAATTAAGTTTGTTCCACCCGCACATGAATAATATCCAGATACGAACCCACCAGCACCCCCTACGCAATATCGACTTGTTCCGTTGTTTGTTCCTTGACCACCTGAACCCCATAAATAGATAAAAACTCCAGTCACTGTTCCAGCCGAACAGGTTGTAGGAACTATGTAGACGTTACTACCTGCTGTTGTAAAGAGTGTTTGTGGAATATACGTTGATGTATTTGAGCCTGCTCCGAGTGTTGTTGTTGTATTATTTGATAAATAGCCAATCTGTGTCGTCGCAATCGGCGAAAGAGCAGATTGAGAGTTTTTAATACCCAATTGAATTGTTGTGGCACTTGATAATAATACAAGTGGAATAATCAAGGGTTGATATGGCGACATTGCATTGGTTCCGTACGTAATACCTGCATTATTAAAGGCGTAATTTCCAGCGGCCGTTTGAACATAGCGAGCCGTACCTGTATCACCGAATCCTTGGACAACTCCATCCACATAGATTCCATAATCAAAATACTGATTTGCTTGAAACTGTGTAAGTGAATATAAATTGAAAAAGATAATTAAAATGGCATTCTTGCCTTTTGCGCCTGCTGGAACAGCGACTGTCCAAATATAACTGACTGTTCCAGAAGCTGCAGAAACAGAATTTGCAATAGCTGCAAGTGAATAACTTGATAAGTTATACACTGTTGACATAGCACTAAGTAAAGCTGCGATTAAATTAAATCCTTTTGTATGCACATAGGAACATGGAGGCATACCTGCAGGTTGTGTAGCATTCAAGTGGTTTGGCGGAAGGCTTCCAGTAAGGCCCCATTTCTGGGCGAGATAGGACTCAATTTGCTGACGCTGAGTTGTACCAAGTGCAGAATTATAGAATAAAATCTCCCCATAATCTCCAGAATCATATATACCTGCCCAGTCACGGCCCAGATATACACCAGGCCACGAGGCTGTACCTGGATTAAGAGAACTTGTAGCATTTCCATCATATGCAAGAAGTGATGAAGAACCATTAAATACGGCACTATAGATACGTGTAGAGTTCGCTACAAATGACAAAACAGGGCTAGTAGATTGATTTGCAGTACCCGCATATATGGCAAGTTGTAGACCAGCATATAAAATAACTGAACTACTACCTGAATTTGGTTCAATTACAAATGAATAATTTATATTCGAGGAAAGTCGCTTAGTAGCTACAACAAAAACAGTAAATGGCTGTGATACACTAAAGCCACTATAATACATGCTATCTGTTCCAGAATTAAATGACGTGGTTCCGTTAAATGTTATGCATCCCAACTTGAGGTCAGATGTTGTACGATATGTAGGACTTCCAGTATATATCATTGTATTATTGCGTCCAGATTTATCTTGCCAAGCGGTTACAGGAGAAGTGCCCGTTATTGTAGATGTATCCGCTGCATCAAGCCAGAGTACACAACCACCAATGGATAGAGGATTAAATGCCGTATAGTATGGAATTTGTCTTAGAACTGCCTGTTTTGTTCCGCCTGGCACGAACTTCAGAGGCATCTTACCACACTCCCTTCTCAAGTGCTAGATGATTTTGGTAGTATTGGCAAGAATGCATTTGAAAAAGGATCTTTATAGAAACCAACTGGAACAAGTGGATCAATAGGAGGAGGGGACGGAATAATAAAGGAAGGGTCGAGTCGCAGATGATTACGATAAGTCCAATCAAGGGTAGTTTCACCTTCTTGTGGTTCATCAAAAAACCCACCCCTACATGTATCACACGGATAGGTCGCATTAAATTCCTTCAAAAACTTCATTGAATTCGCCTGTTCAGCAACTGAATGGATGAACCCCCATGGAAACCGGTACAAAAGATTATTTACACATAGATCACAGGTTGATTTATGTGCAATCGCAAAATCTCTGGAATCCCATTTATCATATTTGCCACTCAGAGTATTCATCTTATTATGTAGAATGCGCGACCATTCAACCAAATCATCCGTAGGGAGTGTCCTTAGAGGATTTGTCTTAGTAGAACTGGTTTTGTTCCACCTGGCACGAACTTCAGAGGCATGCTGATGTGTGGGGTATGAGCTACGCAGATATTTATGAGTACGACTTATAACGAATACCTTTCAGAGTCGGTGCACCAAGTATGGGCTCCGCGAGTGTATTCTAAGGGCGGGGCAGGAAAATAGGTTACTTTATAAATAGTTATAGGCGATAATGACTAGACCTGAGCCACCCGCAGCACCATTTGGAGAAGACTGCCCACCACCGCCACCACCACCACTGCCTGTATTTGGAGCACCAGCAGTACAATATCAAGAACTATTGAAATAAACTCCTGTAGGAGATGTCACAATAGTGCCCGTTTGTTTAGTTGCTACGTATCCTCTTCCTGATTTATCAGCCCACGTTGTAACGGCTGTTCCGTTCGCAGGCTGTATACTTGTACCATTCGGGTCCAATCCATCAAGCCATAATGAACAGGTTGACCCAATACTCAATGGCCCATACACCGCAGTGTAGGGTATAAATGAAATCGGCATTTCTCTTGGGATAGAATATTATCTCAAGATAATTGCCGTATATGCGGATTTTATGTAATTAAAATGTATTGAATCATCACCATTGTATCTGTACTTCCTGATACAGCGGGAATAGAGAATTGTAAAACTCCAGTTAATGCTGTATAAGTAAAGGTAAATGTCTGAAGAGTCCATGTTGAAGGAAAGGAAGTAACCGTTCCAATTGTGTTTCCAGCATAAGAAACTGTTAGGGAAGCAGGTGCAATTGTTGCCGTACCACTTCGGATTGATGTATAGAATGAGATTGTTCTTGGACCTCCAGCGGGTAGAGAAATTGTTTTATACAACAACGCTGGTGTAAAAGGACCGCCACCATAGGTTTCAATAAATGTATAGCATGGAGGATAAGGAGCTGGAGATGCTGTTGTTACAGCAGAACCATATACTGCAATTCCACCTGCCCATCCACCAATCCAAGTCCAGTTATTATATACAAGAGTTCCACCACCATAGTTTGTACCAATAGGACTTCCTGAAGTAATACCAGAGTTACTGAAGTTTTCTAAGAAATATAGTGTTGTTGTTATATTCTTCACCAAACTCGGATCCACTGCCGGCAGACCCGCTGGATTCGTAAAATTTAAATGATTTCGTGGCAAGGAATCTTGTAGACCCCATTTCTGGGCGAGGTAGGACTCAATCAGTTGTGTTTGTACATTTGTAATTTCACCATTAATTAAAATAAGTTCGGCAATATCTGCGCTAGGAAGATATCCATTCATTATACTGTATGTTATACTGCCTGTAGAATATCCTGATGCAAGTGAACTACCTGTTAGAGTAAGCGGGGTTCCATTAATGGCAATACGGTTATTAGCAGTTGACACCGCACTATTTGTCCAATTGTAGATTTTAAATACATTATATCCATTGGTTGCACTTATTGTATCAACCATACCTGCTATACCATTCCTAAACTCATCCATATTATAATTACCAGTGCTTGAATTATATTCAGGACCAGCTATCTGATCATACCCACTTACAAATGCTCCAAAAATCTGAAAATATGGATTTGAAACATTAAGTTGATATGTTTGGCGAAAAACAGCAAACCATGCACGTGGCTGATTTGGAATCGCTAGTGTAATATTCAATTTGGTAGATGCTGCAAACTGAATTATATTATTAGAATTATAAGTTGCCACATTTGTTGTAGTTGTACCAGTTCCAGGAGTTGCAGAAGATCCAATACTTCCTTTATTAACCCATGTCGCTAAAGTAGTTCCTCCAGTTGTTGTTATTGTTGTTGTATCAGCAGCATCCAACCAAATAGCACAGTTAGGAATTGTTGTAAGAAGATTGAAATTTTTATAATAGGTCGTCTGTAATGCTAAATTATTTGGGAGCAAATAGAATTTGTAATTATAGTTGCTTGTATAAATTGTCTGGGTTAGTCCTGGGTGGCCTGCGGGCAACTGTGATGTCAATCCCCATTTTTGTGCTAAATATCCTTCAACTTGTTGACGCTGAGTTTGAGTAAGAACAGAAGTATACACAACTACTTCAGATACATATCCAGGCCATGAATTAGAACCTGGAATATCTCCAGCTTCTGTTCCTAAATAAAAATATCCAGCATTAGAACCAGGAGAGCTAGCAGTTGTTGAATTAGCAGTATTGCTTCCATTATAATACAGATTCATATTGGTCGTTCCATTATAGGTGGTTGCCCATAGGAATGGAGTGGAAAGAGACGCGGTTGTAGACACGCTTGCCACACTTGGTATGAAAGTTATGAAGCGAAATCCCCCTGCATAATCAAGTACACGCAAAAAAGATCCTGAAGGTGTATTCTGAAACGCAAGACACGGATACCCACCTGTAGGATAGGAATTTAAACTGGTAATAATAAATGCAGTTGAAGTAAAATTCGACAGAGTATTTGTAAAAACACCACTAAAACGACCATTTGTTAAATTAACTGACGGAGAACTATTGAGCGTAGTTGAATTCCAGACAGGAGTACCTGCCACTGTAATTGATTGACCCACGCCACTTTTATCGTTCCATTGGGTAATCGTTGTACCATTTGTAATAGCTCCTGAATTGAAAGAGACTGGATCAGCAGCATCCAGCCAAACACAACAGCCTGAAATGGCTTGTGGATTGAAATAGACTGCCGAATACGGCGTACATGTAATCGGCATTTCTCTTGAGGTAGAAGAAAATCTCAAGATAATTGCCGTATCGCAGGTTTTTCACGGGTAAGGATAGGCGATAATAACGATGCCTGAACCACCATTTGTAGCATTACCAGGCCATCCAGCATTACCAGCACCTGCTCCGCCACCTCCTGTATTAGGAGTACCAGCAGTGGCAGCAGTGGTTGAACTTTGATCCGCGGTACCACCGCCACCAACACCGCCTATTCCACCAACTGCTGCCCCATAATCTTGTGCTGCAGCACCGCCACCACCACCTGCATAATAAGCCGAATTTCCACCAATCGTAATAAATAATCCTGGGCCACCATTGCCTCCTTTAGTGGTCGTAGCATTTGATCCAAGACCACCAGCTCCACCACCACCACCTGCCGAGCAAATAGATCCATTATAATATCCAGTTCCACCACCATATCCCTGTCCAGATGTTCCTGTACCACCTGCAGCAGTTGGAGTTCCTGGGCCTGGCGCTGCACCGCCACCACCAGAACCACCTGTATTACCAATATAATTACCCTGATAGTGAGAACCTCCAGAACCACCACCAATAGCAATTTGACCATTGAAACTACTATTTGAACCATCTGTGCCGTGTACATTGCCTGTTCCAACTGTTCCTCCCGCGCCTACAACTACAGAATATGTACCTGGAGACATTAACATATTTGTAAATATAAGACCACCAGCACCACCACCAGCAGCACGATCACCACTACCAGAACCACCTCCAGCAACTATTAATAGTTGTACACTTGTACCAAGTTGGAAAGGTTGACCAACTACAAAGTTTGTTGTGCCAACTGTAGTAAATGTGTGTATCTTGTAGCCATTTGCGATTGTAATCGTTCCACCTGTTGCGTTAATCGCAGATATATGAGTGAGACCAAGTGTCAAACTCGACTCCCATGGAACACCTGGCGGAACATTCAGATACGGATGATTCGATGGCAAGGAACTCTGAAGGCCCCATTTCCATGCCAAATAGCCTTCAATAATATATTGTTGTGTACCAATAAGATTTGTATTAAAGACAATAACTTCGCTAATCGTACCATTCATATATTCAGATTGTGAGACAACCGCCGCACCCACTGTACAATTTGTATTTGGCTGATTACGATTATTTGCTGGATAACCTGAAACACCCGAGAAAAAATTAATCCAGACACTTCGTAAGCCTTTACCAGTTGAATAAAATGCGCTAATATATGTTCTTTGACCAGGCGTCATACTTGTACTTGTTGTGATATCATCTGCATACCAATAATTTGCTACTGTATTTTGACCGGTTGTATTACGAATTACCCATAATTGATCTGAAGCAAGAACACCTGCACCTACAAGACCATAGGGTCCACTATTTCCATTCCAATTACATATAATAAAATAACTATAAGATGAATCACCATATGGAAATGTTCCATTTGGCAATGAATAATATTGAGCAGAAGAATTTGTAAAACTAATTCCTTGTGCGGATGATAAATATGTAGGATTATTTACTCCTGTAGTAGTCACATTTTTGCCTGATTTATCTTTCCAAGAGGAAATAACAGTTCCATTTGTCGGAACTGAACCATTTCCAAGAGGATCTGTTCCATCCAACCACAACTGACATCCAGCAATTAAAGTCGGGTTGAAATACGGATTCGCAGTAGGTGGTGCCAAAGGAATCCTCGACTGATACACACGGCTATTGTATAATGTCTGTGTAAGCCCAGGATGACCAGGCGGCAACTGGGATGTTAGTCCCCATTTCTGTGCTAAGTAGCCTTCAACAGTTTGTCGCTGTGAAATTGATAAGGCACTATTGTATACAATTACTTCATATACATTTCCGTTATATGCGTCTCCGTTCGGCCCCTGAGTGCTGTACAGATCGTTTCCAATTACATATCGGTTGGCGGATCCAACATAATTCGCATCGGTTGTTTTTGTACCGGTTACATTGCTATAAGTAGCAGGAGCCCCATTCAACAACGTTGAGTTTGTAAACGTTGTGCCCGAATACGTGCTGATATTTGTAAAGATATAAGGTGTTGAAAAAGATATAGTTCCTCCAGTTTGATAGTTGGCGACACCGAATGCATTCCCTGTTCCATTACCAACATAAGTAATAACAGCAGAACGACCTTGGTCCATGAGAGTTAACTGACCAATCAAATTGTTATCTGTTGAATTGTTAGAACCAAGGATGAAGAGACGAGGATTATAGACTGGAGTTCCAGCGTTTGATGTATAAGAACTCATGATAAACACGCTTGCATTTGTCAATGATGAGCTCATATTTCCGCGAAGACCCGTTGAACTTGCTGCAGTAAAGACAACTGAATTATTCGCGCTAGAATAAGTTGGCGGTGTTGAAGTAACTATATTCGCATCATTCCCGTTTCCACTCTTGTCATTCCATGATGAGACATTTACGCCTGAAAGCCTTAAACTTGTAGTATCTGCTCCATCTAGCCATAAACTACAAGTTACTCCTGTCAAACTTAATGGCCCATATACCTGCGTATACGGTGTCGCCGTGATGGGCATCTACTGAGGAAAGAGGAACTGTCCAACTCCTGTACGCGCACCCGCAAAGACAAGTGTGTTGAAATACATCAGATTATTTTTCTCATAGACATTGCCAACCGCCGAGGTGACCTGGTCTAAGAAATTCACTGAACTGAGGGTGATGAATCCTGTACTGAGTGAATTGAGCGAGGCGTTATTGCCTGTAATGGTACTGGCCGTGAGGATGCCCGTACTCACCGTGAAGAAGGAACTCAAGACTGTACTGAGATAGCCTGCTGTGCCGAGTCCAATCACCGTAGAACCGAGTTGTGTTGCGATGTAGCTTGCAGACACTAAGTTCGCCAAGTTCGCTGTTGATACTAAGTTCACAAAGTTCGCTGTAGACACTAAGTTCGCCAAGTTCGCTATTGACACTAAACTCGCCAAGTTCGCAGTCGACACTAAGTTCGCCAAGTTCGCTATTGACACTAAACTCGCCAAGTTCGCAGTCGACACCAGGCCAGCCAAGTTCGCTGTTGACACTAAACTCGCCAAGTTCGCAGTCGACACCAGGCCAGCCAAGTTCGCTATTGACACTAAACTCGCCAAGTTCGCAGTTGACACCAGGCCAGCCAGATTCGCAGTGGACACCAAATTTATAAGTGATGCAGCGGTCACACTCGACAAATAACCCACCGTACCTAGGCCAATTACAGTACTCGTTAAATTACTTTGGGCAAGATAGTTCACACCTATCAACTGTGTTGTCGATATTGTCGTAGCATAGAGAATACCAGTATTCACGACTAATGTACTTATAGCATAGGCGCGCAGTACGCCAAAATCTGCCCAGCCGTTTCCATCACCAAAAGTCAATTGGTCAATATTCAGTGAGGAGATATACGCATTATTAGCCGTGGCTGTAGAGAATCTGAGTGAACTGATGGAGGCAACTTGTGTAGTAAAATTCAGGGAATATCCATAGGTTGTTGAGAGTAATTGAGCACTTGAAATATATCCCACTGAGCCAAGACCAATAACTGTAGATGTAATATTTGCACTTGAGATAAGACCCGCTAAGTTGGCTGTGGAGACCAAATTGGCTAGGTTGGTCGTGGAAACCAAGTTGAACAGATTTGCAGTAGACACAAGGCCTGTAAGATTTGCTGTGGACACAAGTCCTGTAAGATTCGCAGTGGACACAAGGCCTGCAAAATTACCAGTGGACACTAAATTAGAGAGATTTACAGATGATAAATATCCAGCAGTGCCAAGACCAATCACTGTTGATCCAATTTGTGTAGCTAAATAGGATGTACTTACAAGGGTGGCTAAGTTCGCTGAAGAGACTAAGTTAATCAGATTTGCAGTACTTACAAGGGTGACCAAGTTCGCTGAAGAGACTAAGTTAATCAGATTTGCAGTACTTACAAGGGTGGCCAAGTTCGCTGAAGAGACTAAGTTAATCAGATTTGCAGTACTTACATGTCCAGACAAGTTTGCAGTACTTACTATAGACCCAAAAACAATTGTTGATAAATAACCAAAAGTTCCAAGACCAATTGTCGTACTTGTTACATCTGCTTGTACAATCGCTGTTGCACTTGTCTGAATATTCTGGTAGAGACCAAGACTTGTAGAAAGTAACTGGCTTGTGCTTGTATATCCAAATGTGCCGAGGCCCTGAGCTGTTGAGGCAACTGCATAGGTGAGCCCAAAGGTAGAAACAAAGCCATTCGTACCAAGGCCGATAATTGTACTTGTTAGTTCTATAGGATCAATAAAACTGCTCATATATTGAGTAAGACCAAGACTTGTTGATAGGAGCTGTGAACTGGAAATATAGCCAGTTGTTCCAAGACCTTGTACAGTCGAAGCAATCTGCGTGGCAAGAAAGCTAGTTGAGACTAGAGAAGCAAGATTTGCAGTGGAAACTAAGTTTGTGAGGTTTGCAGTAGAGACAAGGAACGCAAGATTTGCAGTGGAAACTAAGTTTGTGAGGTTTGCAGTAGAGACAAGGAACGCAAGATTTGCAGTGGAAACTAAGTTTGTGAGGTTTGCAGTAGAGACAAGGGACGCAAGATTTGCTGTTGATATTAAATTTGTCAAATTGGCAGTCGAGACCAGGGATGCAAGATTCGCTGTCGAGACAAGATTTGCTAAACTTGCAGTTACTATAGTTGATACATATCCCACAGTTCCTAAGCCAATTACAGTACTTGTTAGATTAGATATAGTCACTGCACCAATGATGTTCGTCGCTTGGATACTTGAAACAAACAGCTGTTGCGCGCTAATTGTCACCGCATATTCAGTTCCCACATTTATTTGTATTGTAGATAAACTAGTGGCAATCACGTCACCCATATTAAAAAAAGCACTATTGGATCCAAGATAAAAGGCATCTACTGTTAAAGATGAGATATATCCTTGCACAGATGTAATATATTGCGTTGAGAGTGAGGATATAGCCACTGTGCTGTAGTTAATGGAGGAGAAGTAACCAGCAG
>TBL_comb47_HYPODRAFT_10004864_pt1 | contig 15281 bp, 3 predicted proteins | sample TroBogypolimnion_40_FD_10682 | JGI IMG/M metagenome (IMG submission 10682)
CGCGGTGCGCTGCATCCGCAAGGGCGCGGCCGAGGCTGTCCGCCGTTTCGTCGAGGAACTGGGCGGGCTGTATCCGCAGGGCGTCGAGGAGGCGGTGGGTGGTGTGTCCCGCGCGGGCGGCACGCCGCTCGTCGTGTGCGAGGGCGCGCGCGTGCTCGGCGTCATCCGTCTCAAGGACGTGGTCAAGGGTGGCATCCGCGAGCGCTTCGCGCAACTGCGCAAGATGGGCGTGCGCACCGTGATGATCACCGGTGATAACCCGCTCACCGCCGCCGCGATCGCCGCCGAGGCGGGCGTGGACGATTTCATCGCCGAGGCCAAGCCCGAGGACAAGCTGGCGCGCATTCGCCGCGAGCAGTCCGATGGCCGGCTCATCGCGATGATCGGCGACGGTACCAACGATGCGCCCGCGCTCGCGCAAGCCGATGTGGGCGTGGCGATGAACACCGGCACGCAGGCCGCGCGCGAAGCCGGCAACATGGTGGACCTCGACAGCAATCCGACCAAGCTCATCGAGGTCGTCGAAATCGGCAAGCAACTACTGATGACACGCGGCGCGCTGACGACCTTCAGCATCGCCAACGACGTCTCGAAATATTTCGCCATCCTGCCCGCGATGTTCGGGCTGCTCTATGCGACGAGCGCGGGCGGGCACGGGCCGCTGGAGAAGTTGAACATCATGCACCTGCATTCGCCGGAGAGCGCGATCTTGAGCGCCGTGATTTTCAACGCGCTGATCATCGTCGCGCTGATTCCGCTTTCGCTGCGCGGCGTGAAGTACACGCCGATCGGCGCCGCCGCCATCCTGCGCAAGAACATGCTGCTGTTCGGCGTCGGCGGCGTGATTGTGCCGTTCATCTTCATCAAGCTGATTGACAAGCTTCTGTTCGCCATGCATTTCGTGAAATAAGGAAGACTCACGCCATGATAAAAATTATATTCCAAGCGTTACGGCTGACGATCGTGTTTACCGTGCTGACGGGCCTGCTCTATCCGCTCGCCGTCACCGCGCTGGCGCAGCTCGCTTTCAAGGACCAGGCCAACGGCAGCCTGCTCAAGCGCGACGGGAAGGCGGTCGGCTCTGTACTGCTCGCGCAGCAGTTCACCGGTGGGAAATATTTCTGGCCGCGTCCTTCCTCGGGCAGCTATGCCACCGTCCCCTCGGGTGCGAGCAACCTTGACCCGACCAGTGCCGCGCTGCAATCGAACGTCACCGCCAATGCCAAGGCGTTTCGCGAGGGACATCAGCTCGCCGCCGGGGCGGCCGTGCCTGCGGATATGGTTTTCGCCTCCGGCAGCGGGCTCGATCCACACATCAGCCCGGCAGCGGCGCGCTTGCAAATCGCGCGCATCGCCGCCGCGCGCACCGCCGAGGTGGCCCAGGTCAGCGCGCTCGTCGAACGTTTCGTCGAGCCGCCGCAATATGGACTCTTCGGCGAAGCACGTGTGAACGTTTTGCTGTTGAATCTGGCGCTGGACGCCGCCCGGTGACTGTGAGCGCAGCCTGAAATTATTTTGCTGGCCATGAAACTCGGATTGCCCAACACGCTGGTGGCGGAGGCCGGTACGCGCAATGTGCCGGCGGATCAGGCGAGCTATGCCGGCCTGCGGGCGGGTGATGTGCTGGACAGCCGGTTTCGGATTCTGGAGCCGCTCAATCACGGCGGCATGGCCACGGTGTTCAAGGCGGAGGATCTGCAACACGTAGGGCAACTGGTGGCCATCAAGGTGCCACTCGAAAAATTCGCGAGCGGTCTCGGCGCGTGGTCGCGCGTCAACCGCGAGGAGGAGATCGGCAGCCAGCTCGCGCATCCGTTTCTCCTGCGCTTTCTGCCGGTGCCCGGGCGTCCGCACGGCGCCTACGTGGTGACGGAATATCTGCGCGGCGAGACGCTGGCCGACCGGTTGCAGCGTCAGCCTCCGCTGTCCGAAGCGGAGGCGTTGCACATTGCAGGACGTGTCGCCGAGGCGGTGCACTATCTGCACCAACACGGTGCCGTCCACTACGACCTCAAGCCCGGCAATGTGATGCTCTGCGACGATGGCTCGTTGCGCCTGCTGGATTTTGGTCTGGCGCATCCGGTGGCGACGCGCCGTTTCCGTTTGCAGGGTACCGCTCCGACGATGGGCACGACCGAATATATTGCGCCCGAACAGTTGGCCGGCAAACACGGGCGGATCAGCGCGGACATCTATGCCCTGGGTGCGATGCTTTACGAGATGGTGACGGGCGTCGCGCCGTTTCCTGCCGCCGATGCCTTGGATGGCGGCATGCATCGCCTCACGGGCGATCCGGTCGCGCCGCGCAGCTTGAATCCGGCGCTTTCGCCCACGGTCGAGGAAATCATCCTGCGCGCGCTGCAACGCGATCCGGCCCGGCGCTATCGTTCCGCGGACGCCTTGCAGGCCGACCTCGCCGCGCCCTGGCAAGTGCGCGTGACCGGCTTGTGCGAGCGCTTGCAACCTTCGACCCGCACCCGGCGCGTATTTTTGAAAGTGCGCCGGTTCGCCCTGCTCTGCCTTTTGCCGATGGTGTTGCAAGCGCTGCTGTATGTGTGGATCTGGTGGCACTTCGTGCATAGGTGAGCTGATCGTGAAACGCGTGAACAGGAGTTGCTGATATGCCGACAAAACCTTTTGCTCTGCGGGATTATTTGTGGATGGCGGGCGGCGCGGTCGCGCTGCTGGGCGTAGTCTTGCTGGCCTTGCATTTTCACAACGACCTGGACCGGATGAAGCAACTCGCCGACAAAGCCCGGCGACTGGAACTGGTGGAGCGGGTGCAGGCGGATCTGGTCGCGGCCTCCGAGGCGGAGAAGAGCGCGGTCCTCGCCATCACCGACGAGGCTTCGCAGCTGCTGGCCGATCAGGCCCGCACTGCCTCAGCCAAGGTTGAACTGGAACGCAGCGCGCTAGGAGATTTGCTGGCGGCGGGCGGTACGACGGGCGAAAAAGATTTGCTGGCGCAATTCACCACAGCCTTTGCCGAATTCCAGAAAATTGATAACGACCTGCTCGCGCTGGCCGTCAAGAACACGAACATCAAAGCGTATGATCTGACCTATGGCCCGGCCAACCTCGCGATCAAGGACATGAATCAGGCGCTTGGGCAACTGGCGGCGGCGCAAGGCGACGCGCCCGTGGCGCTGATGGTGCTGCGCCGCGCCTATGGTGCGCAGCTTGGCGTGTTGCATATTCAAACCATGTTGCCGCCGCACATCGCGGAAGAAAACGACAAGCGGATGGATGAGCTGGAAGCCGCCATGTCTGCCGAAGATGCGCAGGTGCGCGCCTGCCTGGAAGAACTCGGCGGGCTGCTGAAATCCGGGCGCGTGCCCGAACTGGTCCGAGCCCGGGAAAGTTATGCCCTGTTCAGTCAACTCCGGAAAAAAATCATTGCGCTCTCGCGCGAGAACACCAATGTCCGCTCGCTCTCGCTTTCGTTGAATCAAAAACGCAAAGTCATGCAGGTCTGCCAAGGTCTGCTCGGTGCGTTGCAACAGGCCATCCTCGCCGAACCGATTGCCGGCAATGCCGCCGGTGCTGCCGTGAATCCGCGTGGTTTCTAGCGCTAGGGCTGGTATGGACTGCGAAACCCAAGCATGGATATACGCCATTTCATGCCCACTCAGTGTCTTGCGACTTTTATTTCCCTGAGGAAGACGGCGCTATGCGGTGGCGCCGGGAGCGGAACGCTGCGCGCGGCGCGTGGCCGTGGTTCCCCGGTCGAAGAAAACGATGTAGCTGCCCAGTATTGATTGACTCCGAGTGCGCCAAAGGTTAAAAGAGTGCCTGTCTGGTTCTATTGATGGGTGCCGAAATAAAAAGATTGGGCTTGGCTATGAAAAAAAAAAATAAGATTTCTTTTATTTTCTGTGTTTTTGCGTCGCTGGCGCTGGGGGCGCTGACGGCTTCCGCGCAGACCAACTTCTGGTGGACCAATACGCTCGGGGGTGTGTGGAGCACCAACACCTACGGCACCGCCGCCACCAACACCTCCTGGACCAACAACAGCGCGAGCGGCACGGCGCCGGTGGTCGGCGGCGCCACGAACTATATCCTCAACTTCGCCAATGGCGGTTATACCTATACCGTCACCAATAATCTGGGCGCGAACGGTTTTGGTTTTCTTCTCAACCGGCTCGTCTTCAGCAACGACGCCGTGACGCTCTTCGGCAACAACCTGGTGTTCACCAACTCGCTCTCGCAGACGGCGCAGGTGCTGCAAAACGGCAGTTCGAACGAGATCATCAATGCGGGCATCATCAACAATAGCGGCCTCACGTTTGCCGGCAGCGGCACGGGTGGCATCACCATCAACTCCGGCATCAGCGGCACGGGCAACATAACGAATAACGGCGGCAACAATACGCTCACGCTTAGTGGCAACAACACCTACTCCGGCAGCACGATCATCAACACGGGCATGGTCGTCATCACCGGCGGTAACAATGTCCTTAGTGCGGCTGGTCTGGCTAATGCCATTGTTGCCTATGCCGGCACGTTGGTGGTGAGCAACAGCCAGGTCTTTGTGGGCACCAACGTTGTTATCGGCAGCGGCAGCGGCAACATCGCCACGCAGATTGTGGCTGGCACGGCGACTTGGACAACGGTGACTCCTGGCTCCGGCCTAAAAACACCGGGGCTTGTAGTGGGTAACGACAACAATTCCAAGGGTGTGCTCATCGTTCAAGACACAGCCGCGTTGACCAACAGGCTCGAAATTGGCTCTTCCAGCGGCAGTGCCGGTGCCGTCTATCAGCGCGGCGGCACCGTGGTCAACTGGGATGGAACCGGTAACGATGGCCATATTGGCAATGCAGGTTATGGGTACTATGAACAGACGGGCGGTACACTGACGAACTTGGGTTACACTCAGGTGGGTGCTGCGGCGGGTGGCATCGGTGTAGTGGCCCTATACAACGGTAACTTCTTTCAAGGTTCCGCGGGTGGTTATGGTGGCTACTTAGACGTCAGCCGCAGCGGCACCGGCGTGGTCTATGTGGCGGGTGGTAATTTAGTTGCGTGGCAGAACTTGGAGCTTGGCGGCGGGTCTGGTGCAGCCACCGGCTATTCCGTCTTTACCGTAACGACCAACGGTAACGCGACGATGATGAACGCCAATGTGACTATGGACTACATAGCCGGGCAGACGGCGTTTCTCAACTTGGACGGCGGCGTGTTGCAAGCCAACCAAATTAACAAGAACCAAGCTGTTGGTCTGGCTGTGGTCAGTTTCAACGGTGGAACGTTGAAGGCCGGGCTTGCGGGTAATATGATTGGCAATGCGGTGGATGGTATATACGTCTATAACAATGGTGCGACCATTGACACCACCAATCTGAATACGACGCTCAACGGTAATCTGCTGGCTCCCACAGGCAGCGGTGTGGTCAGCATCGCATGGAGCGGCTCGCTCAGTAATTACATCGGCTCACCCTACGTCTATTTCTCCGGTGGCGGCGGCACGGGTGCGACCGCCTTCGCTCAATTCAATTCGGCCAACGGCACGGTGACGGGCATTGTGATGACCAGCGCCGGTTACGGTTATACCACTGCGCCGACTGTGACGTTGACTGGCGGCGGAGCAGCCGCAACCAATCTTGGGGCGGTGGCGAGCATCTCCAACAATATCAGCGGCGGTTTGACCAAACTAGGCTCCGGCATTCTCACGCTCTCCGGCACCAACACCTATACGGGTGGCACCACCATCAACGCTGGCGAACTTGCCATCAGCAGCTACTCCAACATCGCCTTCAACACCGCGATCACCCTCAATGGCGGCCTGCTCCAAATCACCGGCACAGCCATCACCAATCTCAATCCCTACACGGTCTTGCTGGGTGCCAATGGCGGCGGCCTGGACGTTGTCACCACCACCAACACCCTCACCAACAGCCTTAGCGGTTCCGGTGGCTTCACCAAGTCCGGTAACGGCGTGCTCATACTCACGGGTTCCAACACCTTCACCGGTCCCATGATTGTGTCGGGTTCAAATACCTACGCGTCGGTGATTTTGAGCAACACCACGGGTCAGGCCATCAGCAGCACCAACGTCACCATCAACGGTACCGGCGACACGCGGTTGCGCCTCGGCACCAACCAGCAGCTGGCGGCTTACACCGTTTTGATGCTCAACAGCAACAACGCCAAGTTTGAACTGAACGGTTCCACCCAGACCGTCGCCGTCATCGGCAATAGCAACGGTTCGGGCCTGCCCCAGATCATTCAAAATCTTGAAAGTGGTGGCGGCACCGGCATCGGTATGTTGATTATTTCGAATGATACCGTGAACAGTTTCTTTGGCTCAACCCCCAGCAACGGCATCGGCTATATCCGCGATCAAAGCGGGAAATTGGCCATCACCAAAGCCGGCGCGGCTATGCTGACGTTGGCAGGCAACCAAATCACCTATACTGGTCCGACCCTGATTTCTGGCGGCACGCTCATGCTTAGCAACACCACCGCCTTCTCGTCCAGCAGTCAGATCACCGACAATGGCAACTTGACCTTCTGGCTCGACTTCGCGTCCAATTTAACCTACTCGTCCGTCATTGCCGGCTCCGGCAGCATCACCAAATCCGGTTTAGGCACGCTGACCCTTAGTGGACCGACCAACTCCTACGTCGGCGGCACCACCCTCACGGGCGGCCAGCTGACCCTTGGCACCAACGTAGATACCGTATTCGGTGCGGTGCCGGTGTCGGCCACGCCGAACATTACCTTCACGGGCAACGCGGTGATTCAAGATACCCTCGGAACCACCATCAACAGCAACCGCATCATCTTGATCAGCGGTGGCAGCACCACCGGCGCGATTGGCGTCGCCAGCGGCAAGACCATGACCATCAACGGCCAGATTTCCGGTGCCGGCACGCTGCTGAAACAGGATTTTGGCACCCTGATATTGAGCAACACATCGGCCGCTGCCTACAGCAACAACTTCACCGGCGGTACGATCATCAATGCGGGCATACTACGACTGGTTAATACCACCGCGCTCGGCGCGCCCGCAGGTGCAACCCTCGTTACCATCAATTCCGGCGGCCAACTGGATTTGTATAACAATCGTATAGACCCATATACCAATTACGTTGTGGTGTCTGGCTACGGTGTTTCGCTGACTTCAGGCGCCATCGTCAATAGCAGTGGTACGGATCTGACCAACATGGGCCTGAAGAATGTCCTGCTGGCAAGTTCCACGGATATTGGTGACGGCAACCATCGCTTCGATTTCGTAGCCGGCGGCGTGCTCAATGGCGGTGGCTTTTTCCTTAGCAAGATCGGGAGTGGCTCATCCTATTCATTTATCAGCGGCAACATCACCAATTTAGCGGGTATTTTTGTTAATGGCGCTACGCTTGGCTCGCAAACTTCTACGCAGACGTGGCCCACGGTGCAGATCAACGGCGGTGCCACGTTTGATGTCTATGGTGGCCATGCCATGACCAACACCACGGTCTTTAACGGTGGTACATTCCTATCTGACAACGCCTCCAATACTCTTGGCGGAACAACCTATCTGCTGGCACCAACTAACTATCTGAATGTGCAAGCGATACTCGCCATGAACGGGCCCGTCACGGGTTCTGGTGCCTTGGTCAAAAACGGCACAAATCTTTTGATCCTCGCGAACGCAGCCAACACGTTTGCGGGCGGCATCGTTGTAAACAGCGGCACACTCCAGGTCAACAGCAACGCCCTGCCTGCTGTTGGTTCGATCCTGCTTGTGAACGGTAGTGCGGTGGCGTTCAACTTCACCAACGCGCAAAGCTCATTGGCGCGTATCGCCCCGGGTTCCATCGGTACGTACGCCTTGATGCCGTCGAATGGCAACGATTCCATCAACTTCAGCGTCAGCGGTGCCAATGCCCCCGGTTTGTATCTCGGTGCCGCCAACGGCTACACCGTTACCAACAACAACAACTTCACGCCGTATGCCAATAATTGGTTGCTCGGTGGTGGTAATGGCACGTTGGTCTTGGGTAATACTCTGGCCGGTGCCACCAACCTCGTCGTTGGCGGCTATGCCTATAACACGCTTGCCAATAACAATGGCGTCGGCGGCACCATGCTTAGCGTCTGGAATGGCGGTGGCGGTTTTAACGGCGGTACAGTCATTCTCACCAGCAACAGTACCTATAAAGGTACTACCACGATCAACGGTGGCGTGTTCCAACTGGGCATTGGTGGTACCAACGGCTGGTTGCAATCCACCTCGATTGTCGTTGGCGTCAACAATGGTATCGCTCCCACGCTCATCTTCAACCACTCCGATATCATCACCAACCCGGCCTCCATCACCGGCAACGGAGCAGTCACTGTAAATGGTTCAGGGCGGTTGGTGATCAACACAGCCAACTATATCAACGGCGCAATGATTGTCACCAGCAATGGCACCCTTCAGGTGACCAGCAATGGCACCTTCATTTCCATGAACAACAATTTTCTGATCGGGAACACGGGCGGCCAAACGGCCACCGGCATCTTGGATGCCGCCAGCGCCCTCATTAGTGGTAACAGCATCCAAATTGGCGCCGCCGGCAACGGTGTGCTCCTTATGACAAACGGCACGGTCAATGCCCAGCAAGGTTTGGCCATCGCCAATAACAACAACACGACCAGCACGGTCAACATGGTTGGCGGAACGATCAATGTAAATACGTTTGCCGGAGCCAACAACCTTGTCCTCGGCGCAGGCACCGGGGATAACGCCACCTTGTTCGTGACCAATGCCCAGATCAATGTGCTCAATAGCGGTAGCCTCGTCGTTGGCAATGGCACCAATGATATTGCTACCGTCAACCAGTCTAACAACGCTGTCATCTATGTCAGCGGACTCGTCAACGTCGGCGCCGTCCAAGGCGCCACCGGCACCTATAATCTGGCAGGTGGCACACTGGTCACCACCAACCTCACCCGTGGCGCGGGTTTGGGCGTCGTCAACTTCAACGGCGGTACGGTGCAGGCGTTCGCCAGCTATACCAATTGGATATCAAACCTCTCTACCGCCTTCGTGGCCAAAGGCGGTGCCTACCTTGACTCCAGTAATTTCGCGGTGACCGCCAGCCAAAACTTCAGTGGCACGGGCGCAGTGACCAAGCTGGGCAGCGGTACCCTGATTCTCTCCGGATCCAACACCTATACCGGTGGCACCTTCGTCAACGCTGGCCTGTTGCAATTCACCTCCAACAACGCCATCGCCGGTAATGGTTCCAACGTCACCATCAATTCCAGTGGTGCTGTCGCGTTCGGCTACACCAACGTCCAAACCCAACTCGCACGTATCACCAACTCGTCTTCCGGTGCGATTGCCCTGCTGGCCACCAACGCCAACGAGAATATCAACTTCGCGACCAATGGCGGCTTTGCCAATCTCTTCCTCGGTGCCGCCGGCGGCATCATCACGAATGGCGGTCTGTTCACGCCCTATGGCACCAATTATAACCTCGGTGGTGGCGGCGGCACGCTGGTCTATACCAACGTTATCGGTGCGGGTAGCAATATCACGATCGGCGGCGGCATGCCCGGCAGCGTTGTCAACCTGATCGCAGCTAATGCCAATAATTGGAGCGTCAATGTGGTCGGCGGCACGTTGCGGGCGAGCGATGGCGTCGGGCTCTCCACCCTTGCCAATCTCAATCTCAATGGTGGCGTTTTCGAAAGTAGCGGTCTCTTCAATCGCAACCTTGGTTCCGGCGCAGGCCAGGTTCAACTCACCAATGGCTTCAGCGGATTCAGTGCTTTCGGCGCTACGCCGCTCACGGTCGCTCTCAACAACTCCAGCAACACCTTGGTCTGGGGCACCGACATCAATCCCGCCGCGCTCGTGCTCAACGAACTCACCGCCAACACCAACCTCACGTTTGCCAACGGACTCGATTTCAACGGCACAAGTCGCAACATCAATGTCAACGCCACCAATGCTGGCACGGCCGCGACCCTCGCCGGTGCGCTTACCAACAGCAGCGGCACCGCGGGCCTGATCAAGGGCGGTGCCGGTATGCTGATTCTTGCGGCCACCAATACCTACAACGGCACCACCATTATCAATGCGGGCACGCTCCAACTGGGTGCGGCCAATGTACTGCCGACGAATAATGTTGTCAGTCTCGCCAACGCCGCCGGCGCGGTGCTCGACCTCAACGGTCAGAATCAAACTCTCGCCAAACTCATCGGCGGTGGCACTGCGGGTGGCAACGTCCGGCTCGGCACTGCCACGTTGACAGTCGGCGACGGCAGCGTCTTCGGTTATAGCGGTAACATCAGCGGCGCCGGTGGCCTGACCAAAGTTGGCAGCGGCACGCTGATTCTAAGTAATGCCAACAGCTATAGCGGCCCGACCATCATCAGCAACGGTACGCTCCGACTGGCTTCTGCCGGCGGCACGGTCCAACCCGGTTTATATGAAGGTCTGCTGCCGCTCGATAGGAACTACACCACGCCCAGTCCGAATACTTCGGTACAACTTAATACCCGAACGGCCTACACTTATGGCACGTATCCAGGCACTAATCAGTGGCAGATACCTCAATATGCAACCTATGTCTATAATGGTTACATCTATAATAATACCGGTTCCAATGTTACGTGGACCTTCGGCTTGGACTTCGATGACGACGGCAAGTTATTCATTGATGGCAGCCAAGTGCTCTCCTCCGCAGGTGGCACCACGAATCTGGTCACCATCACCGTCACGCCCGGCGCACATGCCATTGGCGTGCGGTTGGGTAATGCCCAAACCAACGGCGGCGGTTACAATTGGATGGGGTTGAACATAGCGGGCTTTGTCTTCGATCCCTTTGGCCGCGGCACGACCAACGGCGCCAACTATGTGTATCCGACCGATCCCGGTAACGGTACGCTCTTTACCACCGGAGTGAACATCCTGCCGGGCGCTTCGGCGGTGCAAATTGTCAACGGCGCCACACTCGATCTGGGTGGTGTCGGCGCGGCCATCGGTTCGCTCTCGGGCGATTATGGCGCCATGATAACCAACAGTGGCAGCACCACCGCTCCATTGAACATCTTCCTGCCCAACACGAATACTTCGTACAATGGCAACATTGCCGATAACGGTACGGCCAGTGCCGCCATCAGTCTCGCGCTCGGCGGCACCGGCACGGAGACGCTCGGCGGAACTAACAGTTACGCTGGCGGCACCGTCATCAACAGCGGCACGCTCCGCTTTGGTAACTCAAATGCCTTGCCTGTCACGGGTGCCATAAGCGTTGCCACAAACGCTGCAGTTGCTTTCGACTGGGTTGGTATCCAGAACGCCTTGGCTTCGCACGTCGGCAATCTTAACGGCGGCACCCTTGCACTGACGACCAACAATGCCAACGACACCCTTGATTTCAACGCACCCGGTTACACGAACCTCTTCCTTGGCGCCAACGATAATGTCAACTACAGCGGCTCGTTCACACCTTTCGGTTCCACGAATGTTTATAACCTGATCACGGTCTTCAACAACTACAGCCTGGCCGCTACGAACCTCTACCGGTTAGGCGGCGGCGGTGCCCAGTTGACCATGTCCAATCTGGTCAATGCCTACAGCCTCACCCTCGGCCAATTCAGCTCGGTGGCGTTGGGTGCGCCCACCACCAACGTCTTGAACGGTGGCCTGATCCTGGGCACCAACGCTGTGCTCGACCTCAACAGCACCAGTCTCACCGGTCCGCTCTCCGGTAACGGAACGATCACCAACAGCAGTGCCAACCTCGCAACGCTCACGCCGAATCTTGCTTTGGCAGATGCCGCCAATCTTACGTTGGGTGCCATCCAGTTCGGTGGCAAGATCGGCCTGACCAAGAATGGTTCGGGTACGTGGACGATCACGAATGCCACGACGCTCGGCATCAGCGGCCCGATCACACTCAATGGCGGTACCATCACCTCCTCTGCCACCAACGGGACACCGTTGGGCACTGGCAGCCTTTTCATGAATGTCGGCAGCCTGAACTTTGCTCCTGCCGGTAGCAACCAGACCGTGAACCTCTACGCCGCCAGCGATGTTCCTAGCACCTTGACCTATGGCCCCGGCAGCAGCGCGCTGCTTTTGAACAGGGGTAACAATACCAACGCCATCCTCACGCTTGGTAACAGCGGTGCGGCGGTCAACAGCGTCATCCTGCGTAGCAGCAACAGTGTGCTCCACATCGCTCCCGCCAACGGGCTGGCGGTCACCAACCTCGGCGTGAACGAACAGATCTTCGTCAACGGTGGCGTGGCGACCATCAACGGTATAGTCAGCCCGTCCATCTTGGGTCGCAACAACGATGGTAATACCTCGCCAGACTTCCTCACCTACACCAACACGCAAGGCTTCGTTCTGGCTAATTATACCGATACCAACTTTGCTTCGGCAGTTAACTCCAGCATTGAAACCGTCACCAGTGCCTATACCGTTGTCAGTGCAGCCAACGTCTATGCATTGAAAAACGGTGCCACCACGCTCACCTTGAGCAATCAATTGACCTTGGGTAACAATTCTGGTCAAGCAGGATTGATCATTAACGGTGGTACTGTCGCCGGCCCGAGCAATCTGTATTTTGGCGCAGCGGAAGGAGTGATCGCTGATAATAAAGCGGGTGCTACAATCTCTGCGCCTATCGCCGGTACAGGCGGTATTACTTTCGACCTGATAAACGCATCTACGATCACCCTTAGTGGAACGAACACCTATAGCGGTGGCACCAAGATCGTTGGCAACGGGCGTTTGACTGTGACCCAGACGAATCAACTCGGGGCCGGCGATGTTTATGTATATGGCGATTATAGCAGTGGCGCCCAGTTGTGGATCAACGCGGCCATAAACATCACCAACAACCTGCATATCGCCGGCGAAGGTGCCACCATGGACACCCCCACCATCGGGGCCATCCGTATCGCTAACGGCGCCAACATCTCGGGTACCGTTGAATTAATGAATGATGCCCGTATTGATCCGAACAATACCGGTGAATCCGCTACGATCAGTGGAGTGGTCTATGGGTCCGGTCGCCTCGAAGTTGGCGGCAAGTTTGCCGGCATCCTCTCGCTCACGGGTTCCAATACCTATTCTGGACCGACGTACGTAACCTTAGGCACTCTGCGTGCCACCGATGGTGTTGGGTTGTCAACCAACAGCCTGCTCCTCCTTAGCGGTGGCACCTTCGAGACGGGTGTCAACTTCAATCGCACCCTCGGCGACGGCCCCGGCCAGATTCGTTTCTTGAATGCCACCGACGGTTTGAGCGCCAACACCAACCTGGCCGGTAGCGCCGGTTACGTTGGCTTCAATCTGGGCGCGCCGGGTTCCACCTTGGTCTGGGGTTCGACCTATTTCAGTGTGGGCACCCTTGTCCTGAACGATACCTATGCGAATGCCAACCTGATCTTGTCCAATGGCCTCGATCTGAATGGCGCCACGCGCACCATCAACGTCAATACGACTACGACGGCTACGACCACTAATTTGACCTCAACCATCGCTGGTTCGATCATCAATTCATCCACCAACGCGGCCACGTTGACCAAGGCCGGCACCGGTATATTGGTGTTGTCCGGCACCAACAATTTTTATGGTACGACCGTCATCAATGGCGGTGTCCTGCGCGGTGACTTTGGCGTCGGCATCTCCACCAATGCCAACATCACGCTCACTGCCGGCGTGTGGGAGAATCTGGCTGCCAGCACGATCACCAACAGTGTGGGCGGCGGCGTTGGCCAGCTTCAATGGACAGCAAGCTCCACGGCCGGCTTCAGCGCCTATACTAATCCGCTCACCATCAATCTCGGCGGCGGCTTCGGCAGCAGTTCCGCACTCGTCTGGCAGGCCAACGGCTATTTCAATCCTAATGTGCTGCTGTTGCAGGAAATCACCGCCCAAACCAACCTGACCGTCATCAACAACATTGATCTCGCCGGCAGCAACCGTACGATCCAGGTCAACAACACCAACGTGAATCTGGCGCCGGTCATCTCGGGCGTCATCAGCAGCACCGGCGCGCTGCCCTTGGGCCAGTTGACCAAGACCGGCGCGGGTGTGCTGTGGCTGACCGGGACCAACACCCAGGGCAACACGCTGGTCAGCGCGGGCATTCTGCGCGCCGATCAGGGTGTGGGCATGGCGACGAATGGTTTGATCACGTTGAACGGCGGCATCTGGGAAACCTCCACCAACATCACTCTCGGCGTAGGCAGTAATTATAACGGCAGCGCGCTTCAGTTGACCGGCGGCGTCAGCGGCTTCAACGCCATCAGTAACGCGATCACGATCAACCTTAGCGGTGGTCTGGCGTTGCAGTGGGGCTCCAATTATTTCAACCAGTCCACGCTCCTCTTCAACAATGGTACGACCCCGAACGAAAGCAACATCACCTTTATCGGTGCCATTGATCTCAACGGTGCGACCCGCACGATCAGCAATAACGTCGGCATGGTAACATTTAACAACGCGTTTACCAACGGCGCCGCTACCGTCGCCGGCCTGACCAAAAACGGTTACGGCTCGCTGGTGCTTAACGGTAATAATTTCATCAATGGCACGATCACACTGAACGCAGGCGCCATGACTTTTTCCGCAGGCGGCAGTAATGCTGTCGGTGCTGTGACCGTGGATGGCGGCGTGGCAGGCGCAACGCTGAACTTCAACGGCATAACGGTGCTGGTGAACTCCAACAACCTCACCGTGGGTAACGCGGCGGGCGACCGCAGCACTGTCTACATTGCGACGAATTTGACGACGGGCCCCGGTCCCAACTCGAACTCGAGACTCTTGGTGGGCAACGCGGCCAATTCCGCAGGCGCTGTTTTCCAGAACGGCGGATCGGTGACCATCAACAGCGGCGCGGGTGGTGGCGAGGTGCTGTCGCTCGGCGATGGCGGCAGCGGCTACGGCTACTACCGCTTGAACGCCGGCCAACTCGTCACCGGCCAACTCGGCGTCAAAGGCACCGGCGGTGGCACCGGTGTTTTGGATATCAATGGTGGCAGCCTCACCGTGAATTCTGGCAGCGGGTGGTTCCTGTTCTGGGGCCTCGGCAACGGCTTGATCAATATTGCCAATGCCGCCGTCACCAATAGCACAGGTAATGATCTCACTTTCGGGTTTACCGGCGGCGCCAACTTCGAAACTCTTAACATGTTCACCAACAGTTTCTTCAATACCGCCGCTAGCGGCAAGAAAGTGCAAATGATGGCCGCCACCGGCACCGGTCTCGGCTCGTTCATCAACCTCAATGGCGGCACGCTCCTCGCCAACCAGATTTCTGCAAGTGCTGCCGGTACGAACGCCT
>TBL_comb47_HYPODRAFT_10004866_pt1 | contig 15279 bp, 11 predicted proteins | sample TroBogypolimnion_40_FD_10682 | JGI IMG/M metagenome (IMG submission 10682)
CTCACCGTCAAAATTCTTTTCGTAGCTCACCGCGATCGGATCGTTCGGATTGAGGTTGACCACCCGTTCATTTTCTACAAAAACACAGGGAACCCTGTCGCCGGTAGCTGGAATAAGGAAAGAATAATCGAATCCGATGTCAGATGGACCGGGTGTGATCAGCCCGTTCCAATCCTGAGTTCCATTTTTGTCACCAAGACCGAGATGCCATTTCCCAACCGCCGCTGTCCGGTAACCAGAATTCTTAAAGAGATCGGCCAGTGTAAACCGTTCAGGACGGATGATTGAACCCGCATCACCGGTGGCAATTCCTGTTCCCTCTCTTCGCCAGGCATACTCACCTGTGAGCAGGCAATACCGTGAAGGGGTGCAGGTCGCTGCCGAACTGTGCATATTTGTAAATCGAACTCCTTGTGATGCAAGTAATTCTACATTAGGCGTTTTTATTGTTTTTGCTCCGTTGCAACTCAGATCTCCAAACCCGATATCGTCGGCATAGATAAAAACCACATTAGGCCTGGCGATTGGTTGTTTTGCAGAAACGCTTTGAAAAATCCCGGTTAGGGGAAGAGCGGCCAGGAGATAAATTGAGTTAACTTTAAATTTGATCATTGGGGCAGGTATTTTGTGTTTCTGGAGTGACCCGGTGACTTTTCCCATCCTGAACAGTCACCGGGTCTCTAATTAAAATCTTGCAATTATTCACTTTTGAAAATAAATTTTATACTTCCAAAATTATCCGGTTTACCTTTTTCCGCTTTTGCTACGACTCCCTTCATTTTGCCTTTTTTGTCTGAAGTTACCTTAATCTCGCGCCACGAAAATTCCCCTTTCTCGTAATCAAAGCTCTCCCCATCGTCATCATATAATTGATAGCTTGTCTCTTTCTTTCCGTAAAAACGGATTATCAGATTGTTTTTTGACCCTTTTTTCAGCGAAACCGGATCAGACTCAAACATGGGAATAATCCCGCCATCCCTTACAAAGACCGGAATTTTGTCCAACCCGGGTGCTACGGTGATTACTTCTGCTTCACCGGCCAGTTGACCGGTATAAAAATCGTACCATTTTCCTTTTGGAAGCACGACTTTTCGTTCCGATTCACCGGTAAACAAAGGTGCCACCAGCAGGTTATCCCCAACCATAAACTGATCCTTCATCTCTTTTCGGGTTGCCTCACCATAAGGATTTCCGGTTGAACTCAGCTTTCCCTCCACCATATTAGCTTTAGCCGTAAAACCATCCAAAAGGTTCATGGCGCGCATAGGTGGTCTTCCATAAAACGCATACTCAGCAAAGCAAGTGTAGAGATATGGGATCAATTGCATCCGCAGATTGGCAACCCCGGCCACCTGTTTTTCAACTTCGGGAAACGACCACGGTTTCGTTCCGTCCGACCAGGCATTGAGCATTGCCAAAGGGGAAAAGCAGACCGTCTGCATTCTGCGAAGCCACTCTTCGGCAGTTGCAGAACCCCGAACTTCCGGTGTCCATAAGACTCCTATAAATGAGCTGTTAATCAATGCAGTAATAAAATCACGGTGACTGTAATAATCATTGTAGATCACATAAGGAAACGAGACACCACCGGCATTCGAGGCTCTTACTAATCCGTAGGTCCGTTTATTTTGATCGTGGAAAAGTTGGGCAGTCATTTTTTGCATCATCAACCCGTAGAGCTGGCGCATCTTTTCGGCCGGTATTCCGGATGGAAATCGGGTAACGTCGGGCCACAGCCAGTTGTCGAAACCATCGTTTTCATCCATCTTAAATCCGCTGATACCAATGTCGAGCTGATGCTTTCTGAGATGATTTCCAATTAGGTTATTCACTTCAGGCAGTCCATAATCGGGAATATAACCACTCCAGACGGTATGTGAAGCGGTAAACGGCCTGAGCTTCTGAATGAGCTCCGATTCGGGCGAAATATAGGGGTTCATCCAAAGATTGGTCTGAACACCCAGGTCTTTTAAGGTTGCCACAAATTTGGCAGGATTCGGGAAACGACCTCTGTCCCATTCGTAGGTGCAGGGGTATGATTTGCTTTGCCATCCCGGTTCCAGTCCGATTACGGATAATGGAAACTGATGTTTTTTAAATTCACCGACTTCTTTGATGACCAGACTATCCGAATATAAGGTCGGTGTGCGGTGCCAGAATCCCAAACCCCATTTAGGAGGAAGACAACCCCCGCCGTTGAAGAGGTTGAATCTGCTTACGGCATCCAGTGCAGTGGGTCCGCCAAAAATCATTATTTCAACCCCTTCGGCAGGAACCAAAACGGAAATATTATCAGAATAAGGTTGTGCCGTCCAGGTTTTGCTGGTATTGCGATCTTTAGAATTCATCGGAACTTTGCTATCCTTCAGCACTGCCGTTCCGACCCAGATATCGATATACCGTGCCGAGTTAATAAAAACACCATACCCTTTCGATGAAACATAAAAAGGGACCGGAGCATGATTGCGCCCATTATCCTGACCCCCGTAATGATCCATGTGAAGGCGCAGAATTCTGCCCCGTTGCTCAACAGTTTTAAAATTGAGTCCAAGGCCGAAGATTTGCTCTCCAACCTCCAGAGGAAACTGCAGGTATGTTTTACCATCAAGGACAGCTGCTTTGATCTCATTTTCAGGAAGGGGAAACTCAACTTCAGGCATCCTGTTAATCGCATCCTGCTTTGGCTTAACACCCGAAATACTGGTAAAATTAACAGCTTCAGGTTTACCGGCCCGAACAATCCACACCCCTGAAGAGTGTTTGGTCCAGAGCAAGGTTTGATCCTGTGCGTGTAACCTGGCAGACAGTGGCAACAATACGATTAACAAAAAGATGAGGAGCCAATTATTCAAAGTTCTTCTTTTCATCGCTGGTAATAAGTTAAAGTTATAGCTTCGCAAAAAAGCCATGATTAATATATCGCCATTCAAGAATGAAAATATAGTAATCATGGCTTTAAATTCAAACCATTAAAGAAACAAATTATTCGGCAACAAACTTACTTTTAGTTCTGATTTAATAATTTAATTCGCTTCAGATTCTTTTTCCGTTTGAATCTCAACCTTACGACATAGTCCATATAATATAATGCCGGAACAAATATCAAGGTAAGGAAGGTGGCAAAACTAAGACCAAAAATGATAGTCCATGCCAATGGCCCCCAGAATGCAACATTGTCGCCGCCAAAGTAAATATGTGGATTCAACTCGGTGAACAAAGTCACAAAATTGATATTCATCCCAACTGCCAAAGGAATAAGTCCCAGCATCGTTGCGGCTGCTGTCAGCACAACCGGCGTTATACGTGTTTTTCCGGCCTGAACAATCGCGTCGCGCGTTCTTAAACCCCTCTTTTTCATAACGTCGCAGAATTCGACGATCAAGATCCCGTTTCGGACCACAATCCCGCCTAAAGCCACAACTCCGAGTCCGGTCATCATAATCACCAGTTCCATATGGAATATCATTACACCGAGCAGAACCCCAATAATACTGAATATTACCTCGCTCAAAATGATGATTGATTTGCTGACCGATCCAAATTGGGTAATCAGGATAAAGAATATAATACCCAAAGCAATGATCATGGCCTTCATAAGGAAAGCAGAAGTTTCATTCTGATCCTCCTTTTCTCCGGTCAACTTAAATGAGGTCCCTTCGTGTTTGCTGAATTTTGCAGCAATTTTCTCAATTTTCGGCACAATATCGTTGGCCGAATACCCCGAAATTACATTCGAATAGACCGTAATTACCCGTTTTTGATTCAGCCTTTTGATCCCGGCATACGAAGTGGAATAATTTATTTTCGCTACTGTAGAAAGGGGAATACTCCTAAGCTGTCCACTGTTCATATCACGGTAAGTAATGATCAGATTAACCAGTGAATTGATATTGTCGCGGGTTACTTTCCGGTAGCGGAGCGTAATCGGATATTCGTCTTCATCCTGTTTGAATTTGGAAACCTCTTTACCGAAAAGGGCTGTACGGATCTCCAGACCAATTTGTCCGGTGGTAAGTCCCTCGCGCATCGCACGGTCGCGGTCGATGTCGATGATAATCTCCGGAGAGTTCATCTCAAAGTCTGTTTTAAGTTCTTCAACTCCCGGTATCCGTAATGAAGCGAGGTAATCCCTGAAAGAATAGGCATCGGCAACCAGGTTTTCGAGGTTTTCACTGGTAACCTCGATATTGATCGGTTTCCCTGTCGGAGGTCCCATTTTGTTTTTATCCACAGTAACCACGGCTCCAGGAATGTCCTTGATTTCATTTCGCATCATCTCCATATATTGGGTAGTCGTTTTCCCGGTCGTCCTTAGTTTATTCTCAACGAAATTAACCGAGATCTTCCCTTTATTGAAAGGTTTGCCTGCAGAGGTGAATCCTTGTTCCTCAACACCAATAGTTACATTCGAGATGATAGATTCCACATCCGGATTATTCTTTCCAAGAATATTATAGACAGCCTTTTCCGCCATCCGGGTAACGCTGTCGGTCACTAGTTGGTCCGTTCCCCCAGGCATTTTGATATAGACATAAACATTATTCGGATCACTATTCGGGAAAAACAATACCGTTGGTTTCACAATTCCGGTGAGGAAAATCGTAAAAAAGAACAGTAAAATCATCGATATCAGCATCCATACTGCACGCTTTCCACGAAGAGTATAGCGAAGACTCCTTTCGTAAAGATCCATTAATGAGGGCCATAATTTTTCCTGAAATCCCTTAATCCAATAGCGAATTGCAAAATGATAACTAATTACCAGCAAAATCGCCAGCATCAGGAAGTTGGCCAGGCCAAACATCTTAGTGGCATAGAAAAGCAGCGAGATTCCAAAAACAACAATCAGAAATTTCCTGATTTTCCGCCATTCACTCTTGCCATCTGTTTCAGCATCATATTCGTGCTGCATAAATGAAACGGCAAACACAGGATTGAAAATATAGGCCACAAAAAGCGATGCAAACAGCGTAATAATAAGTGTTACAGGCAAATAATGCATAAACTGGCCGACAATACCGGGCCAGAATGCCAGCGGAAAGAAAGGAGCCAGCGTAGTTAAAGTACCAGACAAAATGGGCATGAACACCTCACCGGCAGCCATCTTCGCAGCTACTTCTATATCAGGATTCTTGCGGTGAAGCCGGTGTGTATTTTCGATCACCACAATGGCATCATCAACCACAATTCCCAGGGCAAAAATAAACCCGAACATCACAATCATATTCATCGTAAAACCAATACCAGGAAGGACCAGGTAGGCGACAGCCATCGAAAGTGGGACCGAAAGGCCAACAAAAAAGGAGTTGGTGAAGCCCATGAAAAACATCAGTACAATTGTAACCAGGATAAAACCGATGATGATGGTATTGTTCAGCTCTTCCAGCGTGTTTCGGGTAAAACGACTCTGGTCACCGGTAATTGTCAACGTTAGATCCGAAGGAAAATCCTTTCCTTTAAGCTCATTATCGACAATATCCTTAATATGGTCGGATGCATCCAGTAAGTTGGCACCGCTTTTCTTGATCACATTTAATGTGATGACATTTTTGCCATCAAGATGTGCAAAGCTCTCCTGTTCTTTGAAATCATCCTTGATCTCGGCAATATCACTAAGCTTTAGGTAAGCACCGCTTGACGAGTGAACAACGATATCTTTTAATGTTTCAACTTTTAGAAATTGCCCTTTCAGCCTGACAGTATTCTTTGTCCCGTTGATATTCATATTCCCGCCTGAAATGGTCAGGTTTTCGTTGGCTACCGCCCGCTCAATATCACTGAAAGTCACCCTTGCTGCCTGCATTTTAAAGATGTCGGCATTGATCTGGATTTCCCGCTCTAAAGCTCCCACAATATCGACCCGGGTGATCTCTTTCACCCCTTCAATCTTGTCCTGGGCAATGTCGGCATACTTTTTTAGTTTATCAAGACTGTAATTACCCGAGATATTGATATACATAACCGGGAATTCGGAAAGGTCGACATCAAGGATCTGAGGCTGATCGGGCAAATTACTCGGAAGGTCAGTTTTTGATTTGTCGACGGCATCCCGCACCCGCTGTTTGGCAGACTCAATCGATATATTGGGGTCAAATTCCACAACGATAGAGGAGTAATCGGGAACCGAATTACTGGTCATTTTCTTAACATCAGCAATCGATTTCAGCTGTTTTTCAATAGGACGGGTGACCAGATTTTCGATATCCTCAGGAGAAGTACCCGGATAAGGGGTATTCACGATGATATAGGGAATTATGACTTGCGGGAACTGCTCCTTCGGGATGAAATAGTAGTTCATGAGACCCAGGATGGATATCAGTATAGCAAGGACATAGATGCTTGTCTTGTTATTGATCGCCCAACTCGTAGGGAGAAATTCTTTAATTTTCAATTTACCTTCTGACATAACACAAATTTATTGGATATTAAAAGGTGATCAGTGCTCCTTCGTTAATACTCTGATAACCGGATGAGATCACTCTGTCTCCGATTGAAAGCCCTTCCAAAATTTCCACCACTCCATTATAGTCCATTCCTCCCTTAATCACACGACGTGAGGCAACCCATTGATCCTTAATTTGGAGCGCGATATAAACATACTTCCCCTCTTTGTTGCTCTGAATATAATTCACCGGAATACAAAAGGCTTTTTCGTTGGTATAATCTTTAATCTTTACATAGGCGATCATATTAGCACGAAGGGGAATTTCACGCGACTGAACTTTACATTCCACCTGAAAAGTTCTGTTCGTGGGATCGATAAAATTGCTTGCAAAATTCAAAGTGGTTTCCAGCTCTTTCCCTAAGTCGGGAAATCTTACGATTACCTTATTCCCGTTCTGAATCCGGGATGCAAAATTCTCCGATACGTCGGCCTTAATCTTTGCCAGACTCATATTGATCACCCGGATTGCCGATGTAGGTAAGCCCGGCGATGCCATTTGTCCAACCTTTAACGGAACGCTTTCTACAGTCCCGCTGATCGGGGAAATAACCCGGGCCATGTCAATCTGACTATGGAGGGTCTTTATTTTATTTTCCAAAGCTTCTTTGTTGGTTTTTGCCTGAAGGAACTGAACTTCACTGCCAATATTCTTATCCCACAATGCCTTTTGCTTGACATACAGATTACTTACCAGTTCGAACTGGGTCTTGACTTCATCCAGCGACTGTTTCAATACGGCAGCATCCAGTTCGGCAAGTACCTGCCCCTTTTTAACGACAGAACCTTCAGTAACATAGACTGCTGTGACGATTCCACCGATCTGGGGACTTACCGCCACATTCTGATCTCCGTCAACAACACCCTGAACTTCAACATAATGATTAAATACGCAGCCACTAACCGCCTCAACCTTAACCGCTACCGATTTTGTTTCGGCTGGATTACCGTTGGGATTAATCTCCGTTTCCAGCTGAGCGATCCGGATATTTAATTCCTCACGTTGAACTTTTAATTTTTCCAGTTTCCCTTTTTGATCTGCAGTTTGGCTGCAAGAAAAAAGAATGGCTGCTATGGCCAAAGCATAAATACTATTTTTCATATTAATGGGTTATTTTGAATTTTTCTGATCGTTATTAAATATTTTTTCCAGTTTGGTGCGGGCGCCAACCACATCATAAATTCCCTGGTAAAAGTTCGTTAAATTATTCAGGTATTGATTCTGAATGGTCATCAATTCCATGCTCGATGAAATTCCCTGTTTGTATTTCTCGAGTGTCCGCTGGTAAATATTATCCGATAACTCCTTGCTTTTTTTCTGAATCCTGAAATTCTCCAATTTGGTGCGCAAATCATTCTGGCATTGTGATGCCTGCATTAACAGGGTATTCGCAATATAAACTTTATTGTTTGTCGCCTTTTCGAGAGCCATTCTCTTTTGGGCTACTGCTGCGCTTCGCTGTCCGCTGCTGAAAATCGGGAGGCTCAGGTTGATTCCAAATACATTCTTTGGTGCAAAATCAAATGTAGGTGCTTTCCATTTTTCCTGATGATCATAAAAGGCTGCAATTGAGGGCAGTGAATTGGTCATCTCCCTTTTATAATCGTATTTGGTCAGCAATTCAGTGGTAGTTAAAATTTTAAAATCTGCATTTTTCTCCAGATTAAATGGTTGGCCGGTTAATGCAGATAGTTTAGCCACCTGATTCTCTTCCATCCCAAGCGGGTCTGTAAGCACTATATTGGTTTTTTCGGCAAGCCCCAGATAAATCTTGAACAATCTCCTGCCCATTTCAAGGTTATTGTCGATTTGAGCAATGGCATTCGTGATGGTATTGGCTGTCAGCTCAAGCTGGTCAGCGTCTGTTTTTTCGACAAAACCCTGTTTATACATCTCTTTGATATCCGCAAAAGTTTTATTGACATTTTCAAGATTGACTTTTAGAACTTTACGGCTTTCCTGCCCGACCAGAATCATATAATAGGTATTGGTCACAGACTCATTAACTTCGAGTTTAGCCTTTTCAAGTGACTCTTCCGACAGGTTATAATAAACCCTTGAGGCTTTAATCCCGATCAGGTATGAACCGTTAAAAATAAGCTGGGAAACAGACAAGTCGTAAACAATATTCTGTTTCAATACCAGGTCCAGCATCTTTCCAGGAGGAGCTGAAGGGTCAAAGGCTGAAGCAGGCAATGTTGCAGGAGTTGGTATATACTGGTACTTTGCAGTTCCATCCACATGAGGCAATCCGATCGCCAGAGTTTCCCATATTTTTTTCTGCGCTGATTTCAGGTCAAGCTGTGAATTCCTGATATTCAAATTGTTTGTCTGGGCCATTCTAAGCGCTTCGGTTAACGAAAGCCGGAGGGTATCCTGTGCCCTACTGATTTTTGAACCTCCCAATGAGATTAAAATCAATAAGATAATCTGACATTTTTTCAATAACATCTTATTTAAACTATTAATTATTATTCTTGTTTAATGATTCAGTAACCTCTTTTTTCCGATGCTCGAAATAAGCAACCCCTTCGGGTGTTGAAATGGCGCGGATATGATTTTCGAACATCACTCTAAAAAGCTCATCGAAGGTCAGATCGACCGCTTTGCAAAGATCAGAGTCATGGATTTCGACGAGGTAATTCATGTAAATAGCAATAACTGCCTCGCTGTTTACTTCCTTTCGGTACAACCCCTCCCTGATCCCTTTTTCCAGGTTTATCTTCATTGAGGTTGAAATATGGGATACCCTTTTTGCCTGATAAATGTTGAAAAGCGGTTCGTAGTATTTCTTAAGCTCAAACACCAGCATTGGGTTAAACCGTTTCATCTCCTCATAAGCCAGCAAACTTACCTTGAAAAGTTTTTCAATGGCATTGACCTCCAGAGAACCGATCATGAACATGGTTTGCACCCATTTTTTTTCCTCATATTCAAATAACCTGGTAATCAGATCTTCTTTACTTTTGACAAAGCGATAAAGTGTTTTCTTTGAAATACCCAGTTTGTGGCTGATATCATCCATATTGAGATTTTTAATCCCAAATTCAAAAAACAGCGCCTTAATCTGCTCAAGCATCAAATCCAGCTTTTCATCCCGATTGTCTAATTCATCATTCATTATAGTATTTTCTAGTCAACCTAATTTGATTGCAAAGAAAGGAAACAATTTACACTGAAAACGTTTCCTTAATGTTAAATTATTCTGAATTTTCAGCTCAGGGTTAGGCAGAGCTGATTAAACGGTAAAATCAGGGCCGGTGAGTGACCCGATAAAGTAGGTGAATAGCCAAATTTATATCTTTGCTTTATTTTTTTCGATCGTCATAAAAACTGTTCAGAGCAAAATTTCACGTTATGAAGAAGACAAATGCAGCCCGGATTCTCGACCGGTTAAAGATAAACTACGAGTTAATTGAATACACAGTAGATGAGGCAGATCTAAGCGCGACACACCTCGCAGAAACTGCCGGAACTCCCATCACAATGGTTTATAAGACCCTCGTATTGGAAGGGGATAAAAACGGGTATTTCGTATGTGTTATTCCTGGAGATGAAGAGATTGATCTGAAAAAAGCCGCATTATACAGCTCCAACAAGAAGGTGGCGATGCTGAAAATGAAAGATCTTGAACCATTGACCGGATATGTAAGAGGCGGATGTTCACCTCTGGGAATGAAAAAGCCGTTCCCTGTATTTATTGATGAATCAGCAAATGATCATCCTCTTATTTATATCAGCGCCGGAATAAGGGGAATGCAGATGAGGCTTTCGCCAACTGATTTAATGATTGCGTGTAATGCAAAAAAAAGAGACTTAATCTGATCCAGGAAAGCCGGTGGGTAAATGCAGAATGCAAAGTGTAAAATGCAAAATATTAAACTAATCGGTTAGAATCTAATTTTCAGATCGAAGAGGAAAAGAGATTCCAACCCTAAAGCCTTCCCCCGTGTTTCTTACATAACTCTATAAAAAACAGCACCCGCTCCGGTGAAACATCATTCTGAATGATGTGTGCCGGAGCAATCATATAGCCTCCCCCCTTACCCAGAATATTGATCTTCTCTACAATATCATGTTCAAGTTGAGCATCTGTGCCGTTTGGGAGCAAATCCTGCTGATCAATTGCACCCCAAAAGGCAAACTTATCCCCAAAATTAGCCTTCATATCCTGAGGCAGGTGGCCGGGAACGCCGGGCTGAACCGGATTAAACACTTCAAAACCAATCTCCCGGATATCGTCAAGCAAATCGGCTACGGCGCCATCGCAATGGAGAATCGGAATAATGTCCGGTTTAACCGCTTTGAACCTGTCAACCATCCTTTTGTAAACAGGTTTCAACTGTTCTCTAAAAGTCTCTGGTGGTATCAGCAGGCTAACCTGGGTCCCGAAATCGTCGCCAAACCAAAGGGCATCAACTCCTTTTTCAATCAGCTTTAAACCTATTTTTGTCTGAAAATCGGCACAAGCCTCGAAAAGTGGGATCACGTATTCAGTTTCCATCATCATATCCACGAGCAGTTTTTCCATTCCGACCAACTGATGTGCCAGTGAAAAAACGGTCACTTCAATATCCCCGAAAATCAGGTAATCGTTTTTATACCGTTTCACCAGATCTTCGGCATCCCTGAAACGTCCTGGTGCATCAGGGTCGGGAAATTGGTACGCTTCAATATCAGCTTTGGTTTCGGCCTGAGCCAATGGATAATCAATGACTTCAACATAGATATCTCCCTGGCGCATCCGCATTTGGTATTCGTTCAGCCAGGTACCATCAGCTGCTTTCTGAACCAGATAATTATCGGAAACAGAAGCCCCGGTGATCACCACGTCGCTTCCCATAGCTAACCGCAACTCATTGGCGCTTATGCGATAGGTCACATCTTCATACAGATTATCGGTATAATGAACCGGAATATTCAGTAACTTGCCAAAATGATCGGCTAAGCTCCGGCATAGATCGAACTGAACCGGAATCCTGTCGGGAAAGCCATCCATCCGTTTGAATGCCCTTAAAACACGTTCTCTTGAATTCATAGGATTATCTTTTCTCTCAACAAAGATAGGGATTGATTCTCTTTGAACATAAATAATTTGTAATTTTGATCCTCAGGATAAGAAATTCGTATAAGTTCACCCCTGGCAATACTTTTGATCCCACCTTGGCTATGCCCGAGGATATAACTATTTGTAACTTTATATCATCTTGTTATGACAACCTCACGTCGGACTTTTCTGAAAAACAGTGCCATTCTGGTTGCCGGCACATCGCTGTTATCCAAAACCGCACTCGCAGCCTCCAAACATTCCGAAATCATTGGAGTCCAACTCTATTCCGTTCGGGATGATATGAAAAAAGACCCTGTTGGAACGCTGACTCAGCTTGCAAAGATCGGTTATAAAAATGTGGAGCATGCCAATTATGTCAACCGGAAATTCTATGGCTACACGGCGATTGAGTTTAAAAAAATCCTCGATGGATTAGGGCTCAAGATGCCATCGGGACATACGGCAATGGGCCATGATCATTGGGATGCCGGTAAAAAAACGTTTTCCGACTCCTGGAAATATACCATTGAAGATGCCGCCTACCTGGGACAGAAATATGTCGTCAGTCCGTCGATGGAGGAGAGCATGCGTCAAAGCTATGATGAAATGATCAGGTACATGGATGTTTTTAATTTATGTGGTGAACTTTGTCAGAAGTCGGGGATGAAATTCAGTTACCATAATCACTCCTTTGAATTCAGTCACAAGCTCAATAATGTCAAGGTTTTTGATATTATGATGCAAAAAATGGATCCCAAACTGGTTGTGATGCAGTTGGATATCGGGAACATGTATATTGCCGGGGCCAAGGCTTTGGATATACTGGGCCAGTATCCCGGAAGATTTGAACTCATGCATGTAAAGGATGAGATCGCGGTCAACACACCAGAAAAATATGAAAGTACAATTCTGGGCACAGGGATCATCCCCACTAAAGAAGTGATCGATCTTGGACGGAAAAAAGGTGGTACCAGCTGTTTTATCATTGAACAGGAGTCGTATCAAAATCTGACTCCGGTTGAAAGCGTGAGGAAGGATTATGACGTGATGAAAAAATGGGGTTACTAACATTGAATTTCATTCGACTAAGCTTACGTACTGGATTATAATGCATTAAATTTACAATTCCAATGAAGACTCTGATTTTTCTTCTGTTGATCTCATTCTCCCTCGGCAGCTTTTCTCAAAATAAGGTGCGATTATTTAATGGGAAAAACCTGGATGGTTGGTCAACCTATGTTTCTGATGCGAAGATTAATCCTGCCGCATTCTTTTATGTAAAGGATGGTTTAATCGAAACGCCCGGCGTTCCGATGGGATATCTCCGGACAAAAAAGGAATACCAAAACTATCGTCTTCATGTTGAATGGCGCTACCCGGAAATTCCTACAAACAGCGGTATTTTCATTCATACGGTTGGTCCAGACAAGATTTGGCCAGCACATTATCAGTGTCAGTTGAAACATTATTTTGCCGGTGATTTTATTGTACAAGGTGAGGGGGTTAGTGCGACTGTCAGAGATACTGTTTACCTTTCAACACCCAAATTAAAACCAATAGCCCCAAAAGCGAAACCGTCGAGCGAGAACAAAGCAGGGGAGTGGAATAGCTATGACATTGTTTGCCAGGGAAATACCATTGAAGTAAAGGTAAATGGGGTACTCCAAAACTATGCAACAAAATGCAGTAATACTAAAGGAGGCATTGGACTGCAGGCCGAAGGATCAAAAATCCAATTTCGTAATATCTGGATCAAAAAAATCAAATAATGTTAATCGTCATTTCCCCGTCCAAAACACTCGAATTCGATAAACCAATTATTAGTCTGCCCTACACTCAACCTGAATTTGTAAAAGAGGCTTCCGTTTTAATCAAGCCGTTACGAAAACTGAGTGTTGATCAACTCATGAGTCTGATGGGGATCAGTCCGAACCTGGCCCGGCTGAACCAGGAACGGTACTATTTATGGCGACCAGAATTTACAATCGAAACGGCCCGACAGGCCATCTTTGCATTTCGGGGAGATGTTTATACAGGTATGGATGCGAATACCTTAACAATAACAGATATTAACCTGGCACAGGAGAAGCTCAGGATCCTTTCGGGACTTTATGGTGTCATCCGCCCCCTTGATCTGATCAGACCATACCGTCTGGAGATGGGGACTAATCTGGGAGTAGGAAAAAACCGGAACCTTTATGAATTCTGGCAAAAGAAAATAACGGCCAGAATCAGGGAAGACCTCAATAAGAGCAATTCCAACCTGCTGATTAATCTGGCCTCAGTAGAGTATTTCAAAGCAATCGACCAAAAGAAGCTGAAGGCTGAAGTCGTTACCCCAGAGTTTAAGGAGGGCAAAAACGGATCCTACCAGATGGTCTCCTTTTTTGCCAAAAAAGCACGCGGAATGATGACCCGCTTTATCCTCCAGAATGAAATTCACCAGGAGGAGCAATTACGGGCTTTCGACAGCGATGGCTATTGTTACAACAGTTACCTTTCTCAAAAGGGGAGACCAGTTTTTACCAGAGGATAAATCTTATCCGGTTTCACGTTTTTATATTCTGCTGATTATTACAGTAAAACAATAAGCAATAATGCGATGAGCAATAAGCCTCCAAAGGAGATAAAGATTCCCCGATGATGACCATAGCCCCTTCCGCCATGACCGTAGAAACCTCTTCCTCCCCGTTGGTATTGTGAACTCTGAATCGCGAGCACTTCATTTCGCAATTCTTTCTTTTCTGACCGGCTAAGTGCAGACATATCCATCGCTTTTATCTCTTCCAGTCTTGCAAGCTGAACCGCCGTTTCAGCCGATTCAATAGATTTTGGGGATGGCATTGAACTTTTATTGGTCTCCTTTACTATATCAGCCTTTACAGGAATAACTAAAAACAGCATAAAAGTTGTCATTACACAAAATGTCAATTTTTTCATTTTACCAATTTTTTTGTAAGTAACTTTTCATTAACAATAATGCCCGGCATGTTGTTGAAATGCCTCACAAAATTCAAGCCAATTATTAATTTACGCACTTAATTTTTAAATTAATGGATCCCCTTTTCTCAGAAAGCAAAAAACAGTGACGACAAGAGCCATAAAAGTATCACCTGCAGCATATTACAATATCGCGTCAGCGGTTTTAATCACATCACATAAGGTGCTCGCATCTCTCTGATATACAATTTATTTGCCTCCATGTCATTCATGACGCTTCCGGATTTGGCATCCCAGGTTATTTTACGGCCGGTGCGGATCGCAATATCCCCCATATGGCTTATCGTATCAGAGATCATTGCTTCATCAAGCGGACACAATTCGGGCTCGCTACCCTTTGCCACTGAGAGAAACCGTCTTCCCATAGTATTGTTTTCACCTTTGATTCCCCCATTTTCATGTTTGGGGAAGTTATTCAGTTTTTGATTGATCCCGGGAATATCCGACTGTGCCGAAGAGCGACTGAGTGAAATCCACCCCTTCGTTCCATAAAAAGTGGTGCCGTCGCCCTCTTTCCGGATCCGATAGTCGACCATTCCTTTTAAAGCCACATCAGTACTTACAAAATGAAGCTCCAGGCCACTTTGATATTTGCAATTGAGATCCCAGGATAAGATATTGTTATAAAGCCCACCTGCAGGCCAGTATTGTCCGGTTCCTTCGCAGCTGTAATTCCCGTTAACCTTATCTTTTAATATCCAGACCAATATATCCAAAGGATGGGCACCCCATCCTGCCAAAAAGCCAATGCTGTAATCGTTGTTGAACCAAGAGCTGTTGTTGGTT
>TBL_comb47_HYPODRAFT_10004867_pt1 | contig 15276 bp, 9 predicted proteins | sample TroBogypolimnion_40_FD_10682 | JGI IMG/M metagenome (IMG submission 10682)
CTTTGCCGCACCGGCACTGGCAGCGCTGCCCCTGCAACTGGACTATTCCCGCGAGGGGCAGGATTTTGGCCGCGCGCTGGAGACGGCCGGAGGCATCAGCCGCGCCCTGCCCTTGCTGGGCGATGCCTTCTGGGTAATGGCCGGCGATGTGTTTGCACCGGACTTTGTGTTTTCAAGCGACGATGTGCAGCGCTTTCTGGACAGCGGCATGCTGGCCCAACTCTGGCTGGTGCCCAATCCGGAGCACAACCCGGAGGGCGACTTCGGTCTGGACACGGCGAGCGGCTTGGCGCTCAACACGTCCAAGGACGCAGCGCAAGCGCGCTACACTTTTTCCACCATTGCCCTGTACCGGCGGGAATTTTTTTTGCCGCCCTGGTGCGATCTGCCACCCGGCAACCCGCAAGGCGCAAGCAAAGCACTGGCACCTCTGCTGCGCGCCGCAATGGACCGAAAAATGGTATCGGCACAGCTATACACTGGCGCATGGACCGATGTGGGCACGCCCGAACGGCTGGCGCTGCTGAATGACTACAGCCCGAGCTGATGCCCTGATGGCCAAGCACCCACCGCCTTCCGCAGGAAATCACGCATGAACCACGCTTATTACCAAGGCCGCCGCGCCGAACTGGCACGCCGCATAGGCGCATCAGGCATTGCCATCCTGCCGACCGCGCCCGAGCAGCAGCGCAACCGCGATGCCGATTTCCTGTTTCGCCACGACAGCTATTTTTATTACCTCAGCGGCTTTACCGAGCCGCAGGCCTGGCTGGTGGTCAAGGGCAATGGACACACCACGCTGTTCTGCAACCCCAAGGACCTGGAGCGCGAAGTCTGGGACGGCATCCGCTTGGGGCCGGACGCCGCACCCGCCACGCTGGGCGTGGACGCCGCCTTTTCCATCAAGGACATCGATGCGCAGATGCCGGGTCTGCTGGACGGCTGCGACGCGGTCTGGTTCCCGTTTGCCACGCACAAGGGGCTGGAGACCCGCGTGGATGGCTGGCTGGGCAGCTTGCGTGGGCGCGTACGTTTTGGCGCGCTGACGCCCGAGACCCAGCGCGACCTGTGCGGGCCGCTGGACGAGATGCGCCTTATCAAGGATGCGAGCGAGCAGGCCACCATGCGCCGCGCCGCGCAGATCAGCGCCGGTGCCCATGTACGCGCCATGCGTTTAAGCGCGCAGATGCTGCGCGAGGGCCAGGAGCTGCGCGAGTACCACCTCGATGCCGAACTGCTGCACGAGTTCCGCCGCCATGGCTCGCAGTACCCGGCCTATGGCTCCATCGTCGCCGCCGGTGCCAATGCCTGCGTGCTGCATTACCGCGCCGACGAGGGGCTGGTGCGCGACGGCGAGCTGGTGCTGATAGATGCCGGTTGCGAACTGGACGGTTACGCCAGCGACATCACCCGCACCTTTCCGGCCAATGGAAAATTCAGCGGCCCGCAGCGCGCGCTCTACGACCTGGTGCTGGCCTCGCAGGTCGCGGCCATTGCCGCCACCAAGGCCGGGGCCCGCTTTACCGAACCGCACGAGGCCACCGTCAAGGTGCTGGCGCAGGGCATGCTGGATCTGGGTCTACTGGACAGTAACAAGGTCGGTAGTCTGGAAGACGTGATTGAGAAGCGCGCCTACTTCCAGTTCTACATGCACCGCACCGGCCATTGGCTGGGCATGGATGTGCACGACTGCGGCGTCTATACCGAGCCTTCCGAAATCGGTAACAAGACCGAGCGCCGTGACGCGCTAACCGGCGAGATGCTGATCAGCCGCCCGGCGCGCATTCTGCAGAGCGGCATGGTGCTGACGATTGAACCCGGCATCTATGTGCGCCCGGCCGAGGGCGTCCCAGAGGCCTTCCATCACATCGGCATCCGCATCGAAGACGATGCCATCGTCACCAACACCGGTTGCGAGCTGATCAGCCGCGGTGTGCCGGTGGATGCGGATGAGATTGAAGCCTTGATGCGGGGATAGCCCATGACACAGCCCACCCCAGCCGCACTGCAAGCTTTTTTTGACCAACATGGCGTGCGCGATGTCGAGTGTATTTTTCCCGATGTGTCGGGCTATCCGCGCGGCAAGCTGATGCCGGCCGCCAGTTTCGCCGCTGGCAACGAGTTGCGCATCGCCCAGGCGATCCCGATGCAGTGCGTCACCGGCGACTATTCCTATGACCCCATTTTTCCCGATGCCGACCCCGATGTGCGACTGGTGCCCGACTACGCCACACTGAAGCTCTCGCCCTGGTCCAGCGTGCCGCGTGCCTTTGCCATCCACGACTGCGTGGAACTCAACGGCGAGCCCTGCGCGTTTTCGGCCCGCTCGCTGCTGGAGACGGTGGTGGCCCGCTATACGGCACAAGGACTGACGCCGGTGGTGGCGCCGGAGATCGAGTTCTACCTGACCGCCCCCTGCGTGGACCCTGCCCTTCCACTGACCGCGCCGCTGGCACGCAACGGCCGCGCCGAGGCCGGGCAGTCGGCCTTCAGCATGAACATGCTCAATGAACACGCCGCTTTCTGGGACGCGTTTCGAAGCGCACTGGACGGTCTGGGTGTGCAGGCCGACACCTGGATTCACGAGGTGGGCGCCACCCAGTTCGAGATCAACCTGTTGCATGGCGACCCGGTGGCCGTGGCCGATCAGGCCTTTTTGTTCAAGTACGCGGCCAAGGAGATTGCCATCCAGCATGGCCTGAACGCCGTCTTCATGGCCAAGCCGATTGCCGGCGCCCAGGGCAGCTCCATGCATCTGCACCAGAGCGTGGTGGACAGCGCCGGACGCAATATTTTCAGCACCGAAGAGGGCTCCGAGAGCGCCGCCTTTGGCCACTTCATAGCCGGCATCCAGACCTATGGGCCGGACCTGATGCTGGTGTTTGCACCCTTTGTGAATTCCTACCGCCGCTTTGTGGCGGGAAGCCAGGCCCCCATCAACCTGGAATGGGGCCACGACAACCGCACCGCCGGCCTGCGCATTCCCAAGAGCAGCGCGGCCGCGCGCCGGGTGGAAAACCGCATTGCTGGCGCCGATGCCAACCCCTATCTGGCGATTGCCGCCTCGCTGGCTTGCGGCCTGGCGGGGATGGATGAAAGGCTGCAACCCTCGGCGCCCCTGGAGCCGGGTGCCAATGCGTATGAGCAGGAACACGCGCTGGAACGCAGCTTTTTGCAGGCGCACCAACGCATGGCCCGCAGCCCTTCGGCGCGCGCCCTGTTGGGCGATGCCTTTGTCACCGGTTATTGCGCCGTCAAGGCGCTGGAATACCAGAGCTATTTGCATGAAATCAGCGCCTGGGAGCGGCGCTTTCTGTTGCCCCAGGTGTAAGACACCGCCCGCCACGCGGTGGGATCTGTACTGACACCCGGTGCCCGAGCCTGTCGCTCCACTGTCGCTGGCCAGGTCTACAATTGCGTCCCACATCAGGGGCCTCCGCCTTCGCGCCCGCCCTGCTGTACAAGGACGCTAATGACACAGGATTCCTCCACCGGGTCACTGACCCCCAGTTCCTCCAACACCCCCGAGAAGCGCGCCGAACTGCGCCGCGCCGCCCTCGAATACCACGAGTTCCCCACCCCCGGCAAGATCGCCATTGCGGCGACCAAGCAATTGGTCAACCAGCACGATCTGGCACTGGCCTATTCGCCCGGCGTGGCCGCGCCCTGCGAGGAAATCGTCAAGGACCCGAACAACGCCTTTAAGTACACCAGCCGTGGCAATCTGGTGGCCGTCATCACCAACGGCACGGCCGTGCTGGGCCTGGGCGATATCGGCCCGCTGGCGGCCAAGCCGGTGATGGAGGGCAAGGCCGTACTGTTCAAGAAGTTCGCCGGCATCGACGTGTTTGATATCGAGATCAACGAGAAGCACGACCTCGACAAGCTGGTCGACATCATCGCCTCGCTGGAGCCGACCTTTGGCGGCATCAACCTGGAAGACATCAAGGCGCCAGACTGCTTTTATGTGGAGCGCAAGCTGCGCGAGCGCATGAAGATTCCGGTGTTCCATGACGACCAGCACGGCACTGCCATCGTGGTGGGCGCCGGCATTCTCAATGGCCTCAAGGTCGTCGGCAAGGACCCGAAGAAAATCAAGCTGGTGACCTCGGGCGCCGGTGCTGCCGCACTGGCCTGCTTAGGGCTGCTGGTCAAGCTGGGCATTCCGCGCGAAAACATCTTTGTCACCGATCTGGCCGGTGTGGTCTACGAAGGCCGCGTTGAGCTGATGGATGAGGACAAGGCCTTTTTTGCCCAGAAGACCGACTGCCGCACGCTGCGCGAGATGATCGTCGGCGCCGACGTGTTCCTGGGCCTGTCGGCCGGCGGCGTTCTCAAGGCCGACATGGTGAAGACCATGGGCCCCAACCCCATCATCTTCGCCCTGGCCAACCCGACGCCTGAGATCCTGCCGGAAGAGGTCAAGGCGGTGCGTGACGATGCCATCATGGCCACCGGCCGCACCGATTACCCGAACCAGGTCAACAACGTCCTGTGCTTCCCCTACATCTTCCGCGGTGCGCTGGATGCGGGTGCCTCCACCATCACGCTGGAGATGGAAATTGCAGCCGTGCACGCGATTGCCGACCTGGCCCAGGCCGAGCAAAGCGACGTGGTGGCAGCGGCCTACACCGGCGAGCAACTGGCCTTCGGCCCGGAATACCTGATCCCCAAGCCCTTCGATCCGCGCCTGATGATGAAGATCGCGCCGGCCGTGGCCCAGGCCGCCGCCGATAGCGGTGTGGCCCTGCGCCCCATAGCCGACATGGACGCCTACCGCGAGCGCCTGCAGAGCTTTGTCTACGCCTCCGGCACCACCATGAAGCCGATCTTCACGGCGGCCCGCAAGGCCCTCAAAAAGCGCGTGGCCTATGCCGAGGGCGAAGAAGAGCGTGTATTGCGCGCCGCCCAGATCGTGGTCGACGAGCGCCTGGCCCTGCCCACGCTGATCGGCCGCCCGGCGGTGATTGCCGAGCGCATCGAAAAATTCGGCCTGCGACTGGTCGAAGGCGTGGATTACAGCGTGGTGAACGTGGAGCAGGACCACCGCTACCGCGACTTCTGGCAGACCTACCACCGCATGACCGAGCGCAAGGGCATGACGGCGCAGGTGGCCAAGATCGAAATGCGCCGCCGCCTGAGCCTGATCGGCGCCATGCTGCTGCACAAGGGCGATGTGGACGGCCTGATCTGCGGCACCTGGGGCCGCACCGCCCTGCATCTGGAATATGTGGACCAGGTCATTGGCAAGCGGGTCGATCCCAAGGCTGGCACGGACTGCCAGATCTATGCCTGCATGAACGGCCTGATGCTGCCCGGGCGCCAGGTCTTCCTGGTCGACACCCATGTCAACTACGACCCGACGGCACAGGAACTGGCCCGCATCACGGTGATGGCGGCGGAAGAAATGATGCGTTTTGGCTTCAAGCCCAAAGCCGCACTGCTCAGCCATTCCAGCTTTGGCAGCAGCAACGAGCCCAGCGCCATCAAGATGCGCGACACCCTGGCCCTGCTGCAAAAGCAGGCGCCCTGGTTGGAGGTAGACGGCGAAATGCACGGCGACGTGGCGCTGGATGGCGATGCACGCAAAGCGGTCATGCCCAACAGCACGCTGCACGGCGACGCCAATCTGCTGGTGCTGCCCAATATCGATGCCGCCAACATTGCCTATAACCTGCTCAAAACGGCAGCGGGTGGCAATATCGCCATAGGCCCGATTTTGCTGGGCGCGGCCAAACCGGTGCATATTTTGACCGCCAGCACCACGGTGCGGCGAATTGTAAATATGACAGCGCTCACGGTGGCAGATGCCAACGCCAGCCGGTAGGGCTTATCCGTCTAGTTAGTACACACTTCTTTACGTTTTTCTGACAAAGGCCTTGCCCTTCAAACGGGCGAGGCCTTGCTTTTTTTGGCCGCATGGGCCACACTACCCACCTTGAGCTATCGGGTTAACCCGAAGTCCGTTATGGGGAATTGGGTGATGAGCAACTGGTTTAAGTTGGTACTTACTGGCTTTTTGTTGCTTGTGTCGCTGGGTGTCAGTTGTCTGGGAGCGAAGACCATTGATTCCACACCGGGACTGGGCAGTGTCGCAGTGCGTGCCTTGCCACCGCAGGGCCAGGAAACCTACCGACTGATCTACCTGGGTGGCCCGTTTCCATTTGACAAGGATGGGGTGGTATTTGGAAACCGGGAGCGCTTGTTGCCCATGGCCAAGCGCGGATATTACCGGGAATACACCGTAAAGACCCCAGGCTCCTGGAATCGGGGAACCAGAAGAATTGTTTGCGGTGGCCCTGCCACCATGCCGGATGTTTGTTATTACTCGGCCGATCATTACGCGAATTTTCGCCAGATCGTGCCTTGATTTTTATTTTGTACTTTGAGAAAGTGAATCGGGGATGGACACGCCACTTCGAACCGTTAGAACCAATATCGTTCAATCGATACGCGCCTTCAGGGTGCAGGACTTGCAGGAAGCGGCCCAAGCTTTGGGCCACCACTTTTTGTACGCCAACTTGGCCAATGCACAGTCCAAACAGGATGTGCTGGACCTCGTTGGCCAGCAATTCATGCTATCTACACCGGTCAACAAGAATTTTGATGCCCTTTACGATAGTATGACCGATCCTGTGCACAAATCTGGGCCGCAGCCCGGCTTTATTGCTGTGCTGGAACACATACCTGCCAACGCCAAGTTTGACAAGGAAGCGCGCGAGCAATTGCTTGACATCTTCCGCGACACGGCAGACTACTGGGGAGACCGGAAGATACCCTTCCGATGCTTCTATTCTTTTCTGTAGCCCGTTCTGCACACACCAGCCAAGCAGAACGGGCGAATGAGGCAAAGACAGGTACCGCCACGCATGCCGTGGGCGGAACCGACCCCCTGTTGACAGAAAGCGGTGAAAGGATGCCAACAGACAAGCTGTTGGATGTTTCTCCGCTGGCGCTGCGCATGAGCAGCCCCTTTAATGCCGGTTACTGGTTGGCAGCAGCCTGAGATCGCATTGAAGCGGGGCCTCGCGTCCCTCTTTAAAAACCCGCTTAGGCGGGTTTTTTGTTGCTCAGGTGGCGGCCGGTTCACGCGGCCGCGTCATTTTTTCCAGCATGGCTTGCAAACCACTGGCGTTAAACGGCTTGGCGAGATGCTCATCCATACCGGCCTCCAGGCAGGCCTGGCGGTCGGACTCCATGGCGTTGGCCGTCATCGCCACAATCGGCGTGCGTTGACCACTGGGCTCGGCGGCGCGAATCAAACGGGTGGCCTCCAGGCCGCCCATCACCGGCATCTGCATGTCCATCAGCACGATGTCCCATTTTTGCTGCGGAAACAGCGTCACAGCCTCAAGGCCGTCCTTGGCCAGCGTCACGGTATGGCCCCACTTTTTAAGCAAGGTGGTAGCCAGCAACTGGTTGATCGGATGGTCTTCCACCAGCAGCACCTGCAGCGCTGCACGCGCCGGTGGCACGGCAGATACCTGCGTCAGGGTGGCAGAGGCAGCATGGGCTATTTGCACCTGGATAGTGAAGTGGAAGGCGCTGCCTGCGGCTTCGGTGCTTTCCAGCCAGATCCTGCCGCCCATCAAGGCCACCAGACGCGCACAAATGCTCAGCCCCAGTCCGGTGCCGCCAAAGCGACGGGTGGTCGAGGTATCAGCCTGGCTAAAGGCCTCGAACACACCAGCCTGCTTGTCCGCCGGAATGCCGATACCGGTGTCGCGCACCGCTATCTGCAACTCATATCCCGTGGCGGTTGCCACACCGGCCAGACTCACATAAACGCCGCCCTGGCCGGTGAACTTGATGGCGTTGTCGCACAGATTGGTCAGGATCTGGCGCAGGCGCATCGGGTCGCCGATCACATCGGCAGGCAGGTCTGGCTGCAGGCTGCACTCCAGAACCAGATCCTTCTGGCTGGCCCGGCTGCGCAGGGCTAACAGCGTGTCGTCCAATGTGGCGATCAGCGGGAAGCGCACGGCCTCAATGGTGAGCTTGCCGGCCTCGATTTTGGAAAAATCCAGCACATCATTGAGAATCACCATCAGCGATTGGGCCGAGCTCTTGACGATGCGCAGGTATTCCCGCTGCGTGGGGCTTTGCTCCAGGTCCAGCGCCAAATCGGTCATACCGATCACGCCGTTCATGGGGGTGCGGATTTCATGGCTCATATTGGCCAGAAAATCGCTCTTGGCCCGGCTGGCAGCCTCGGCATTGCGCTTGGCATCGCGCAACTCCTGCTCGATGCGCTTTCTTTCCGTGATGTCCAGTATCGTTCCCACCAGCCCGGTGATGGCTCCCTGGGCGTCGGTCAGCGGCGCCTTCCAGTACAGGCCTTCGTGCAACTCGCCGCTGGCACGGTTGCGGAACTGCGCCTCATAGGTTTGCACCGCACCCTGAGCAAACAGCTCTTGGTCCTTGCCGTCCATCATGACCGCGGCGTCGCTGGACACCAGGTCAAACACCGTCCGGCCTATCCAGGCTGCGCGCTCGATGCCAAACAGGGCCTCGAAGGCCTTGTTGAAGCGCAAATAGCGGCCCTGCCGGTCCTTGAGGTAGATGGCGGTGGGCGTGGCCTCCAGCAGCACCTCGACAAAGCGCAACTGCTCGGCCAGCGTGGATTCCATGGCCTTGCGCACCGTGATATCGGTGCGAATGGCGATGTACTGCTCGGGTAAACCGTCGGCATCCACCAGCGGCACGATGGTGGCGTCCACCCAGTACAGCGCACCGCTCTTGCTGCGGTTACAGATTTCACCGTGCCAGACCCGGCCCTGGGAGATGGTGGCCCACATCGCCTCAAAAAAGCCCTTGGGATGCTGCCCCGACTGGACGATGCGGTGGTTTCTGCCCAGCAGTTCGGCGCGCGTGTAACCGCTGATTTCGGTGAACTTGCCGTTGGCGTAGCTGATGTTTCCCTGCAGGTCGGTCATGCTGACGATGGCATGCTGGTCCAGCGCGAACTTCTGGTTGTTCAGTGCGCGTCGACCGAGTTCGCGCTCCTGCATGAGTGTCACCACCCGGTTGATCAGTGCATCCAGGTCCTCGCCATCCAGGGGCGCGACACCGCTATCGGGCTCCAGTTCCAGCGTGCTCAGCACACTGCGCAAGGACTCCAGGGCGCGCTGGCGCATTTGCAGCTCGCCGCGCAACTGTTGGTCCAGTGCGTGCTGGCGCGTCACGTCGCGGAAGGTCAGCACATGGCCGGTAATATGGTTGGCTGAGCCGATGGTCGACAAGGTGGTGTCCAGCGTTATGCTGTTGCCGCCCGGTCCGCCCACCTTGAGCCGGCGCACCTTCCAGTCCAACTCCCCGGACCGGCTATTGAAAGCGCTGGGAAACAGGGCTTGCGCGTCCTGCCCGACCAAGGCCTGACCGGAGATGCCCAGCAGCTGTTCGGCCGCAGGATTGCAATAGACCAGCCTGAATTGGGCATCGGTGCGCAGCACACCGTCGGTAATCGCATTGAGCGTGACGGCGGCCTCTTCGCGCTGCGCCGACAGACTGCCCGCTGCACGGCTGATGATGTCAAAGGTATGGCGGATTTCAACCGGTGCATCGGCGTCCAGCAGCGCATTGATGTCCACCGTACCGGCGAGGATTTCGGCCTCGCGCATGCGCACACGGTCAAAATTTCCCAGCCAGCGCTTCAATGGAATGCGGATCAACAGCACTCCCGCCAGCAGCGCGCCCAGGGCCAGCAGCAGGGCATAGACCGCCAAGCGCCACAAGTCTCCGGCAATTTCCCCGGCGGCAAAGGCCAATCGGAGCACCCCGTAGTCCTTGCCACCGACCTGGATGTTCAGGTTGATATCGAACAAACGGTTTTGCACCAGCGTCAGCAACCATTGCGGCGGTGTTACCGTCGATTTGGCGACGTTGTTGGCGCTGAGCACCCCGCCGTGGGTATCAATGAACTGGGCCCGGGCAAAGTGGGATTGGGCGATAGCGCGTTGCAGAGTCTTGGTAATGGTGTCGTAGTCGCCGATGACCGCACTGTCGCCCACGGTCTGCGCCGCCACATTCATCATCATCTCGCCGGCCAGCAACTCGTCTTCAATCTGCTGGGTGAACTGGTAGCGGTAAAACAGCGCCAGCCCGGTGCCCACAAACAGAAGAAGAGTCGCGACGTACAGCGAAAACACCCGCCCCACCAGAGACTGTGGCAGCAGACGTTGCAACATGCGCATGGGACGGTGTCAGTGCAGGGAAGTGGGCGCGTTCTGGTAGAAGCGCTTGTAGGCGGCGTAGTCCGCAACAGTGGCCGGAACAAAGTAGGCGTCATTGGGCAGGCCCACTTCCTTGGAAGCCTGGTGCAGGATGTCACGCCCCTTGGGGTCCTTGTACATGTCGATGAAGGCATTGGCCACCTTGCGCACATCCGCCTCGGGCACCTTGCTGGAGGCCATCAGTGCCAGATCCTGAAACGCCTCGGAACTCCACAACACACGAAACTTCTTGCCTTCTCGCCGGCTATAACCATCCACCAACTGTGAGTTGGCGCCCGATGCCACCACCTTGCCGGCAAACAACTGGGCAAAAGCGGCATTTTGGTTGCCGGCAAACACCGGCTTGACGGCTATGTTTTTGGACAGCAGATGCGCGTAGGGCACCTTGTAAATCAGAAAGGCCTCGGGCCCGGCAAAAACCACTTCCTGGCTGTTGAGCTGGGAGATGCTGGTGATGGCGGAGTCTTCCGGCACTACGATTTGGCCCTGCAGCGTCGGGGTGTTTCGCCGCCCGAATACCTTCCAGCCCAACTGCTCGCGCTCCGGGCTGAACAGATGGTTGGTGAAGACAAATTCGACCTCCTTGGCCAGCACATAGCTGGTGGTGTCGGCCGAGGTGCGCCCGATTTTCAGGTTCAGCTTGATGCCACTTTTTTCCGACACGTAGGAAATGATGGGATTCCAGTAGGCCGCCGTGAGATTGATGTCATGCTGGTTGACGGGCGAGAAGTTGTACACCGCTTGCTGGGCCTGCGTCGGCAAAGAGACGCCCAGAAAAACAACCGCAACTGCCGCCAATGCCAGAAACGACTTCTTCATGGGATGCCCCTTTCAAGCAATTAATATTCGTTGCGGCATGCCGCTGAGCGACATCATAAAACAGCTAGCGTTGCCATCAGGCGAGTTGCAAGGCCAGGCTCGTATATTGTTCCACCGGAACCTCTTCGGCCCGGCGTTGCACATCAAATTCTCCGGCAAAGTTGCGCGCCTCCAACCAGCGTCCCAGCGTGTGGCGCATCAGCTTGCGGCGTTGGCTAAAGGCCACCTGCACTATTTCGCTCAACAAGCGCACATCCACCGCAGCCGGTTCGCTGCGCGGCAGCATGCGCACCACGGCGCTGTCCACGCGGGGTGGCGGATCAAAGCTTTCGGGCGGCACAAACAGCACGTCTTCCATGGCGTAGCGCCACTGCAGCATCACGCTCAGGCGGCCATAGGCGGCGGTGCTGGGCGAGGCCACCATGCGGTCAATCACTTCCTTTTGTAACATGAAGTGCTGGTCTTCAATGCTGTCAACAGAGTCAAGCAGGTGAAACAGGATGGGCGTGGAAATGTTGTAGGGCAGATTGCCCACCACACGCCACTTGCCCGCCGCCTGCGACGGGTGCGCCTCGATGTTTTGAAAGTCCACCTTCAGCACGTCGGACTCGATCACCGTGAGCTGGCCGTGGCTGCGCAGGCGCTGCGCCAGGTCGCGGTCCAGCTCGATCACCGTCAGGTGGCCCAGGCGTTCCACCAGCGGCTGGGTCAGGGCGGCCAGGCCGGGGCCGATTTCGACCATGCGCTGGCCGGGCTGGGGGGCAATGGCCTGCACAATGGCGTCAATGATGCCGCCGTCACGCAGGAAGTGCTGGCCGAAGCGCTTGCGCGCAATATGTTTCATGGGCTTATTGGGGCGGCTCGCGCAGCTCCACATAGGCGCGTTCGCGCACATCACGGGTCCAGGCGGCGTAGGCCTCATCCAGCTTGGCCTCGCGCAACTGGTTGCGCACCAGTTCGCGCACATCGCGCGGACTGAGCTCGGCGCGGCGGCGTTCGGTCAGCTGGATCAGGTGCACGCCAAAGCGCGACACCGTAGGCTGGCTGATTTCGCCTTCCTTCAGGTGATTCATCACCTCTTCAAACTCCGGCACAAACATGCCCGGGCTGGCCCAGCCCAGGTCGCCACCTTGGGCGGCACTGCCATCCTGCGACAGCTCGCGGGCGGCGCTGGCAAAATCGGTCTTACCCAACAGGATGCGCTGGCGGATTTCGCCCAGCTTCGCGCTGGCGGCAAAGGCAGACAGCTCGGGCCCGGTGCGCAACAGAATATGGCGGGCGCGACTCTGCACCACGCTCTTGACCAGGGTCGAGGGTGCGCGGCGGTCCAGCAGCTTGAGGATGTGAAAACCGGCACCGGAGCGCACCAGCTCGGACACTGCACCCACGCCCAGGTTTTGCGTGGCCTCGACAAAGGCAGTGGGGTAACGGTCCGCACGGCGCAGTCCGAATTCCCCGCTCTTGCTGCGATCTGCATCCGAATATTGTTTGACCAGCACTGCAAAGTCCTCGCCGCCCCGGATGCGCACCAGCAGCGCCTGGGCTTGTGCCTGCAACTGCGAAATCAGTGTGGCGTCGGCCTTTTCAGGCACGGCCACCAGCAACTGCGCCAGATTGATCTCCTGCAGCAAGGGGTCGGAATTGGCGGCCTGCTGCTCCGCCATGGCGCGGTCCACATCCTGGTCGCTGATGCGTACCCGCGACTCCACGTCGCGCTCACGCAGCTTGATAAGTGTCAGCTGGTCGCGCAACTGCTTGTGCATGGTGGCGGCGTCGACGCCGTCCTTGGCCATGCGCACACGAAACGTGTCCACGTCCACCTGGTTTTGCCGTGCCAGATTCTGTTCGGCCAAATCCACCGCAGCATCATCCACCTTGATGCCATTTTCGGCCGCCAGTTGCAGCTGGGCACGGTCGCTGATCAGGCGCTCCAGCACGCCCTTGCGCATTTCATCCGCGCCGGGAAGCTGCTGACCATTCGCCTCAAGCTGCGCACCCGTCCGCCGCATGGCTGCCGCCACTTCGCTGTTGGTGATCGGTTCGGAGTTGACCACGGCCACCACATAGTCGGCGGACTGGGACTTCTGCGCCTGCACTGGCAGGGCCACGGCCAAGGTGACCAGGGCCAGGGCCCATAGACGGAATTTCATAGGCATTTATTCGTAGTTGCTGAAGCGACTGGTGCTGGTCGAGCCGACACCACGCAAATTTTGATAACGCGAGATATTTTGTGTCAAGGTTGCGCGGGGGTCTGCCGTACCGATCCGGGTGAATCCCACAAACTCCAGCTGGAAAATCCAGCGTTCCACGGCGGTGGAGGTACTGGTTTGGGTGCGGGAAAAAACCACACGCCCCAACCAACAGCCCGCATCGTACTCGACACCCAGCAGGGTGTCGACCAGAGCGCTCTGATCCAGGCTGTAATTCAGGCGCCCCAGCGCGTAATAACGTCCGTCCCCCTGGCCTCGGCCTTCGCCCAGGTCCCGGCCGTGGTCTCCCCACAGGTCATTGATAGGCCACTGCCAGCTCACATCCAGCTGTTCGCTGACATCGCGCTGAAAACGGTAGGCCGCATTGATCACCCGGTAGTTGCCGGGGTTGTATCGCGCACTGACGGTCGAACTGTCCGACTGCTGGGTCAAGGGGTTGTACTGGGTGTTGGAGTCCAAGGTCCAGCGCTCATTGAGATTGACTTCGGTGCCCAGCAACAGATCGCTCAGACCCGCTGCGGCCGGACTGGCGGCGCTATTGAGCGTGACCTGCTGCTGCTCGAAGCGCAGCCGCTGGGCCACGCCAAAACGCGCGTACTGTTTGCCGCTGTCGGGGTCCAGAAAGCGCGTGCTCACGCCCATGGTCAGCAGGTTGTTGTCCGATATCTTGTCATTGCCGACAAAGGCATTTTCCGAATAGATGCTGGCAAAGTTGAAATCGGCCACGCCGGTATCGTAGTTGGGCAGCAGGCTCTGGTTGCGGTAAGGGGTGTAGACGTAAAAGGCGCGCGGCTCCAGGGTCTGCACAAAATTGCGGCCCCACAGCGAACTGCTGCGCTCAAACACCAACCCACTGTCCAGGCTAAAACTGGGCACCACGCTGGTGGCGGACTGGCTGCCATCGGCCAGCATGGCATCAAACTGGTAGGCCGCAGCATGCAGCTGCAACTTCGGAGTGACAAAACCCTGCGGAAGCAGCCAGGGCCGGCTGATTTGCGCCTGTGCAAACGTGCGCTGCGCGTTGGGCTGGCCCGTCAACTGCCGGTCGGCCTCGAACTGGGTGAAATCGCCGTCCAGCGACCAGTCAAAGCCCCGCACATTGCGCTGTTCATAGTGGCCGGTGATCTGCGGCACGCGGTCNTAGGGCGGNATGATGGGNGAGCCCGGGTCCTGCAATACCTGCCACTTCAACACATGCAGCGTGCCACCGAGCTCGCCGCTGCCCCAGGTTGCAAGCAGGTCGCCAGGCAGCAGGCGCTGGGCCAGCACCGTTTCGGAACTGCTGAAATCCTGCCAGTAATTGTCGTCGCTGACCCGGTTGATGTTCAGCGCCAGCGCCACCGGGCCGACGTTGGGCAAGCCGGTGTCCACGCTGGTGTTGTGCGCCAGGGCCAGGCCCCAGCGGTCGGCACTGCGCAGCTTGTCGCCCGGCATGCTGTCGACAAAGACCTTGCCGCTATAGCCGGGTTCCAGGTAGCGGTAGTTCACGCCCACATCGACGCCGCGCGTCGTCATCAGCGTGGGCGTGATGGTGGCATCCCGGTTGGGTGCAATGTTCCAGTAGTAAGGCAGGGCCAAGGTGGTGCCGCTCAGGTTGTCAAAACCGGCGGTCAGCGGCAGCAGGCCGGATTTGCGCTTTTCCGTCAGCGGAAAACTGATGGCCGGCACCGGCAGGATGGGCACTCCCTTGAAGTACAGATAGGCGCCATCGGCCACGCCGACCTCTTCGTCATTGTCCAGCGAGATGGTGGCTGCGCGCAGCACCCAGTCGGGCATCCAGCTCGGGCCCGGCAGGCGCCGGCAGGTGGTGTAGCTGGCGTCATGCACCACGACATGGCTGGCATCCAGGAAGTCGGCGCGCGAGGCCTCTCCATGGGCATCGTTCTGGCTGAAATGGAAGGTGGGCTGCTGAAAAAAGCCCTCAAAGCTTTCCACCTTGAGCTCCAGCAGTGGGCCCTCGTACAGGTTGCCGGCGCGGTTGATGCGCACATTGCCGCTGGCCCGCGCCAGATCGC
>TBL_comb47_HYPODRAFT_10004870_pt1 | contig 15273 bp, 15 predicted proteins | sample TroBogypolimnion_40_FD_10682 | JGI IMG/M metagenome (IMG submission 10682)
CCCCGTCTCGCGACGACGCAGTTGCCTTCGGCTGCTCTCCCGTAGCTCGTCTCGGGATGACTCGGACTTTCACCTGTTGATTTCATGTATGTACGTTCGCACTGGTCCGGGCATCCTGCCCGGAGTCTAACGGACTCACACGGATTCCCTAAGGCATGCCCATTTCCCGGCACGGGTCAGGATTTCAGGGCCTCGTTTCTAACTGCATTCCGGGCGCGGGTCGCGGGCGAGCAACTCGCGCATGGCGACCTCGGCGGGCTTGCCTTGATAGAGGATGGCGTACACCGCGTCGATGATCGGGGTGCGCACGCCGGCCTTGCGCGCTGCGTCGTGGATGGATAGCGCGTTGGGCACGCCCTCGGCCACCATGCCGAGGGCGGCGACGGCTGCTTCGAGCGATTGGCCGGCGCCCAGGGCGAGGCCGACGCGATGGTTGCGCGAGTGTTCTGAAAAGCAGGTGACGATGAGGTCGCCGACGCCGGAGAGACCGGCAAAGGTTTCCTTGCGACCGCCGAGAGCCACGCCGAGACGGGTCATTTCGGCCAGCGCGCGGGTGACCAGGGCGGCCACGGCATTGTCGCCGAGGCCCAGGCCGTGGGCCATGCCGGCGGCGATGGCATAGACGTTTTTCACCGCGCCGCCGAACTCGATGCCCGCCACGTCGTCACTGGTGTAAACGCGGAAATGCGGCAGCGTGAAAAGGTCTTGCAGCGCCTCGGCCAGCGGCGTGTCGGCGGAGGCGACCACCGCACAGGTGACCAGATCCTGGGCGATTTCCTCGGCGTGGTTCGGGCCGGTTAGAACGCCGATCGGATTGGCCGGAAACACGTCGCGCAAGATCTGGCTGAGCCGCTCGCCGGTGTTGCGCTCAATGCCCTTGCCGCAGGACAACAGCGGAATGTCGGCCGCCAGCCCCAGCGCGGCAAGCTTTTCGGCCTCCGCGCGGATCGCCGCCGAGGGCACCGCGAAAATCACAAGCGGTTGGTTGAGCGCCGCGCGATGCTCGGTGGTGGCGCGGACATGCGGTTGGAGCTGGGTGGATGTCAGGTACTTCGGATTGCGGTGCTCGCGGTTGATGCCCTCCACAACGTCGGTTTCGATGGAAACAAGCACGATGGACTCGAGTTTCGGGCCGAGCAACTTGGCCAGCGCGGTGCCGAGGGAACCCGCGCCAAGGATCGCGGCAGAAGTGAACGGGGAGGGCATGGGGAAGTTATCAGTTATGGGTTGTCAGTTATCTGGAAAGAGGATCCGACCGATACGACCGATCTCTTGTCTTCAAGTCTTGGGTCTTCTTTCGAATCGATTCTCGGTGCCGTGGCGCAGGCGCCGGATGTTGGCGCGGTGTTTCCAGATGCCCAGCACCGCTACAATCACCGAGAAGGCGAACAGCGGCTTGTTCCAGGTGCCCGCCTGCCAGAGCGTGGGCAGGGCCGGGTCGTTGTGGAGATGGTGGAAGCGAGCCCCCAGATGGGTAAGCAGCGGCAGAATCACCACAGCCCCGATGCTGGCCACCGAGACATAGCGCGTTGTCACAAACAACAGATACCAGAATAACAGCAGAATCACGATCGCCGCGGGCATCAGGGCAACCACCACCCCGGCCGAGGTCGCAATGCCTTTGCCGCCTTTGAACCCGACCCAGGGCGAGTAGTTGTGGCCAAGGATCGCACACAGCCCGCTTATCACCTGCAAGAGTTGCGCGGTGAATTGCCGGTCGCCTGGCAGAACGTCCGCGTAGGGCTGAAGAAAAGCGATGACCATGCCCGTTGGCTCGCCGCTGAAACGGATCAGATTGATCGCCAGCAGCGTGGGAATGAATCCCTTGAGCGCATCCAACAGCAGGCAGGCGATGCCATATCTCCTGCCCATCACCCGCAACACGTTGGTCGCCCCGATGTTGCCCGAGCCCTCCTTGCGGATGTCAAGCCCCTTGGCCTTGGCCATGAGCAGGCCAAAGGGAATCGAGCCTAGCAGAAAGGCGAGGAGCGGGCAAAGCCAGAGTTGCATGGGAGGAACGAATGCGGCTCACTCGACGGTGACGGACTGAATCACCACGTTTTGCACCGGCACATCGCCGCTTGGCATCGTCAACTGCTCACCTGTAGCAGGATTGCGCATAGTCAGTTGCTTTTGCCCGGTGACCACCGCCTTGATCTTATCGACCACATCCATCCCCGCAATGACCTTGCCAAACACGGCGTAACCGCCGCCGCTGGGGAAGTTCAGACCGGCGTTGTCACCCACATTGATGAAGAATTGCGCGGTGGCGCTGTTAGGATCGGCGGTGCGCGCCATCGCAATGGTGCCGCGGTCATTCTTGAGGCCGTTCTGGCCTTCGTTGACGATCCCCTTGCCGGAGGGCTTTTCCACCAACTTGCCGCCCTCGGGGGCGAAGCCGCCGCCCTGGATCATGAAGCCGTTGATGACCCGATGAAACACCGTGCCGTCATAGTGTTTCGTCTTCACGTAGCCGAGGAAATTCTCCACCGTGATGGGTGCCTTCTCGGCGTTGAGTTCCACCACAATTTCGCCCAGGCTCGTCTTCATGCGGACTTTGGGACCGTGGGCGGAAGCACTCCTGGCTTCTGGCCCTTGGGTTGCGGCAGTACCGGGTTGGTCCTTTTTCCCCTGACAACAGACGAGGACTGGAAGCAGAATCATGGCGAGGAGTGCGGAGCGACGTTTCATCGGGGCGAGTCCTACGCCATTTGCCGCCCCGCGGCAAGCCCGCTCATCAAAAGTTCCGCCCCAACCCGCAGAATCCGTCGGTCCCCACCCTGCCCGACAGATTTTTCCGCCGAAATGCAAAAAAATGCTTGCACCCGGCAGCGGACCGCCCTAGTTTCCCCGTCCCGCGCCGCAAGGCGCATGGTTCCAATCGCGGGATGGAGCAGCCAGGTAGCTCGTCAGGCTCATAACCTGAAGGTCGTAGGTTCAAATCCTACTCCCGCAACCACTTCAACGCCAGTATGTTGAGTGGTATTTTTACGGGTTTTCCGGAAGGGGCGATACTGCCACCGTGAACAAAAGTGGCCGGAAACCGTGAACAAGCACTCCCACCGTGGGGGCGTTGTCCCGCCGGGTTCCGCCATTTTCCGTCCCTCTCAGGGCGGGAGTTTTTCACAATTTCGCCAGTGTTGGTGTTTGCCGGAACCAACACCCGACCATGGCGACATTTTACAAGAGACCCGACAGCCAACAATTCTCAGTGGCCTGCTACCCCCGCCCGGGGGCGAAGCTGGTCCGCGCGAGCCTGGGAACCGACGACCCGGCGCTTGCCGAAAAAATCACCCGCAAGGTGGAAATCCTCTGTGAATTGGAAAAACTCGCGGACGTGCCGGTGCCCGACAAGATCCTCGCCTCGTTCGAGTGCATGACGGTCAGGATTGAACGGGAGGCGCCAAGCTCCGCCCTGCCTGCTCCCGTTCAAGCCGTGGCCGTGCCTTCACCGGCTCCCGGCAAAGGCGGATCAATCCCGGACGCCATCCGGGCATATCTGATTCGCAGCACGGTCTCCAACGTGCCTCAGGCAACGGCAGACAAGATTTCCCGGCTGCGCCAGTTCTTCGGGTCCGCCCTGATCGACTCCCTCGATCCCCGTCCACCCGAGAAACTCAAGCACGCAAGGAAGCGCGAGGTGCTCCCCCTCGAAGATATCAAACCCAAATGCCTGTCTGACCTCACACCGGATCTCATTCTGAGCTTTCTCCTGGCAAAAAATTACGGGCGCTGCAGCAAGCGCCATTATCGCGAACTCTTTCACGGTCTCTTCGATTCCGCACTAAAGAGTGGAATCTATCAACCACCGAATCCTTACGCTCCGAATCCAGCAGACGACCTGCCGTGCTTCAATGGGCGTGACAAACCGATCGTCGTATTGACCGATTCCGAGGTCGCCGCCCAATATGCCGCAGTCGCGGCGGATTCGCTGGTGCTCTTCGGCTGCCAACTGATGCTCGAAGGTGGCTTCCGACTTCATGAAATTCTGGCTCTGAGGCGATGCGATCTCGCAGTCGCGGGAAAAATCCGGCTGATTCTGCCCGAAATCATCAACGCCTCAGGGACGGGTCTCAAAACGGGCGAGCGAACGGTCACCGCACGGCTCAATCTCCGTCCCATGATTCGTCAGTATCTCGATTCGAATCCCGGACCGGCTACCGACTGGATTTTTCAATCTCCCTCGGGCCTTCGCATGACCACCGATGCCTTCGGCACAAGCCTTCGTATGTTGAACCGGGCCGCCAAACTAACTTGGACCACCCAGGATTTTCGCCACACTTACGCGACCCAGAGAATTGGCGAAAACTGGAATCTGAAGACTCTGGCGCAGGAAATGGGCACGTCTGTCACAATGCTCATGGCATATTATTCGGGCCACATTGATCCTCCCATCCTGGCCGCCGAAGAATCAGCGCGACTTAGTCCCACCCAAATGACTTAGCAATCGCTTGCAGTTGAGGAGGAAGACTTTGGGAGGATTGCGGTCGGGGTAATAGTCATCCAGAATGCCTTCCAGTAGGTTCATTGGTGTCTCACTATACACCGATCCCTCCTCTCGCTCCCAGTCCCGAACGAGCAATGTCGCTTTCATCAGATCAAACTCCTCGGCGAGCAACAGACTGACGAGCTTGAATTCCAGGCCCGCTAGCAAATCATGGTCATCTGATGGAACCGCTAACAACTGATCCTCGCCTTCGTCATTATCATCTGAGGCTATCGTTCCCTTCGATCGGTAAATCATGCGGGCACGGAAGTGTTCGAACAGCTTGTCTACGCGGAAATAAACTTGGAATTTTTTAGCTTTCCCAATGCGGGTGGTTTCCTTGACATCTCGAATGCCGGCGCGACAGCAATCAAGTGCGGCGACCGCGAGCCCCGCGCAATCTCGGAAAACTCCGAACCGCGCATCGACGCGTTCGTGGTTGGCGAGGAAGTCTCCGTCGGCACTCGCAACGGGGGCTTGCTCACCGACCTTGCGCGCAATCTTTTCGCACCACTCCGCGAGGAACTGAGCGCCTCCTCCGCTTTCAAGGACGCAGCGAACTATCAATCTTGAATCGAGACGAGCCAGAATCAAATGAAGCTCCCCCTTTCCGGTCTTGAATTCAAGAGGCAGTGATTCCATAGGGAAATCCGGGACATAGCCGATTCTCACCATGAGCGCCGCCATTAATTCGTTGGTCTCCGAAATCTTGTGGGCAAGCCATCCGCGCTTTCTTCCATTGCCGCCCAGTGCAAGCGTGCCGTCCACACGTGAAAGCAGCCCCTTCAGATCAACCGGTATCGCGCCTTCCACCTCGTCCGTACTGAAAAGGTGGGGATAGAAATGCGGGGATAGACGGCTCCCCGGATAGGTTGATCCGGATCGGGGAGGCTTCGCCATACTCGGTTCCATATGGTCGAGGGGTACCAACCAAATAAATCGGAAGCTCTCAGCTATCCATGCATGCAACGATGGAGTAAGCCCCAATCTGCCCCGGACCGCATGCCACAAGATAAGAGCTAGATTTTTGTATAGGCGCAAAATTCTGTGATCCGCGCCTCGCGACCGTCGAACATCCGAATCATCCTTGAACGTCTCCCTGATTTCACAATTCAGATTCTGCACTTCGCCGAATCCGTTGTCGTCAGGACTCGCGGGCGACGTGAGTATTGGCTCAATGCTCTGCTTCTTACGGCACAAAATGCTTCCTACCAACTGGCATGCCAGCAGCAGAGCCTTTCGAGGATCACTCTTGCCGGTTGAACAAATCCGCAGCAGCAATTCCAGACTGTTTGGCCTCCTGGAAGCATCCTCATGGAAGGAACTCCCAGTCGGCTTTCCACTCGCCCGCCAAGCGTCAAGCTCGGCTATTTCGCAGTCGATCGAAAGCGCCTGATCAAGTCGTGATTGGCGTGAAACAGGCACCGAACCGGGATAACAAAGGCCCACGATCTCATTCAGCAACCTGGAAGCTACTGAACTATTATTAGGACCAGATCGATAAAGTGTGACAAGCCGCTCAAGAACACCTGAGTGCGTGGAAGCTGTCCCCCCGGGCGAATAGCCAAGAACCTGGAATGGGCACTCAGGAATAAGCTGTCGTAGTAAACCTAACGAAGATGCATGAAAGGGGGGGAGTAGATGAAACCTGGACTTTTGGATCGCATCCAAGCCAGTCGCTGTCTTTGCATCCCGCGCGCCATAGCGTTTGCATTCAATGGCCAGAATAACCTGATCCTGTGGATACCAAGTCTCTAAGTTCAGCCAGGTGTTCTTGCCCAAATCCTGCACGGAATCCGTTCGTAAGGTTCCCTCCTCCGGAAGTGCCAGCTTGGGAAGCGGGAAGATCCTCAGTTCTTCATCAAACTGCCTGCTCAATGCAACCGCCCTGGGTGACCCTGCCGACGCCTGCCTGAGCATGACTTCCCGATTGTCCCAAAGGCTCGGCAACCATCCAAAGCTGCAAAGCTTGCCTGCTGCTGCGGCGGCACTCTCGTTCGGATTTCCTCGCTCATCCTCAAAATCACCGACAAGGACAGGATTGGGCACCTGCTTTTGCCGGATTGCCTTCTTCATCGCCGAAGCGAACCGATCCACATTGACAAACCAACCTTGTCCAAATGACATCCTTAATGCGTCTATGGCTTTATCGAAAAGCTCTTCCATGGATTCCACGAACAAAAGCTCCACCATCCACAATCCGAAAAGATCCTTTATGGATTCCTGATCTACGGTAGAGCAGACGACTACAATGTCGCATGACCCTGCTTTCAGCCCCATCCCGATGCTTAGACCTTCTGCCCTGCCATAGTGCGTTTCCGCTCGCTCGGTAAGAGCTCCAATCAGACCTTCGTGGCTCATTGTAGCTCCGGGTATCTGCTGGATTTTCAGCTTGTCCCCGGGGTACGAGGCGTAAGTCATCAACGCATCGACAGCACTTCGAAACGTCTTGATCCGCTCAGAATCACCAGAATGAGACGCGTATGAAGCTGCCGAAATGCCAGCATTCAGGGCGTCCTTGACGCCCCTGTGATCCGAGGTGGCAAGCGCCAACCATAGCGCATTTCCTTGCTTTCCGGCTGCCAGAAAGTCAACCCACCGCACTTTGACGCAATCATCTCCAGCCATTATGCAAGGCTTCGCTTCACTCCGGAGAAGATCTCGAACTTCATCGCCGGGCAGCTTTGTGGCTGCACTGATCCGGTTCACTGGCAACCGATAACAGCCGGTATCGCTCGAAAAATCGTCATGGTGTACGCGCATGGCCTCTAACGCGGACCCATATCGTAGATCCGCTGCTTCTGGTAGCAATTCCAAACGCGCCTTCCGTTTCATGTCGGAGGTTATTGCGTGGCCTTCGGGTTGACAAGTCTCTAGACCTCGTGATCTCTACTGGCAAATCAGCCGACAGTCGGAAAAACCAATTGGCCCGACTTGGCAACCCGGTGGCAACTAATTTATCCTGCCGCCATGCTGAGGCGGCTTCTTCCGCCCGCCCGCGCCCTGTCAAGGACCGTGCGCCCGGCGAATGGGGCAAACTCCTCGGCCTCGACCGCATCCCCGAGGTCAGGCCCCCTCGCGAAAATGTCGGCATCCTCGGCGACGACGTGGAGCGCGCCGCCAATTGGAGCGGCGAGATCGTCCGCTACCGGATGGCCCTCGGCACCCAAGCCGCCGGGGTACTCCGCATCGACGGCCACACCCGCGTCTATCACGGTTCCCTGACCAAACTGTAGTGTCGCTATGTCAGCCGCGAAAAACTTCGCCTGCGCGGCACCGCCGACTGCTGGGTCAACGCGCTCGACGGCCAACTCTTTCCTTCGTCCGCGTCTCTAGGATGTCTGAGTCTCACAGTGAGACTCTTGCAACGGGAAATTCGTTGAATCAAGCAGAGCCTGGGTCTGGTTACTCGCTAATCGGTTAGCAAGAACGCCTATTCCGTAAATTCGGGCCATCAAGAATCCCAGGGTCCCGCTGCCTGCGGGCGGATTGCCACAGGATAAGTAGCTAAACGGGCGTAGGCTGGAAGGCGGGAGTTTTACACAATTTCGGGCGGGTTGGTGTCATGTGCAATGAAAACACAGCACTACAAAATCGAAATTGACGCCCTCGCGGCATTCAGGAAAATCGGAGTCAGCCTTGACGAATCGCCAATTGGCGAGCCTTGCGTCGAGGCCCTCAAGGAAAGGCTGGTTAGGTTGATCACACCGGAACTCCTGCTGCAATCCATGATGGATGCAGCCAAGCGACCAAAATCCAAGCGCGGTCTGCGGAAATCGGACGCGGTGGAAACCCAACCAGGAGGGACCGCCGCATGAAGCCTATACCTCAGAACGGACACAATCACAACGGTGCGTGTATGGTTCTCAAATTTCTCAACAGCAAGGAGGGCAATCCTGAACTCGGCTGTCTCGCTTCCCTGCTGGCGGCTCCCACGGCACGCCTGATCCGCGGTGATCTGAAAATCACGCAGTCCGTGATCAATGCGCACCCTCCGGGGACAGTGCAACGCTTCACCGCCGGCGTTCTTTATGATTGCCCATGGCTAGGACATGACAAGGAGCAGCGTCTGATCAATGAGTTGCAGATTCAGCTTCTCGCCGGCCGCCCCGCGGTTTCAATGCCTTGGACCGTTGTCGCGCACGGCGAAAGGGTGAAGCACTTCGTGATTCCAAACTACGATCCTGTCTTCAGAAAGGTCGTGCATCCCTATATCGACCGAATCGACCGATATGGGCTCCGGGCGTGGGCGGAGCACTACAGCTTGCGCCGCGGCCTCCTGTCGCCGAATGACCGGTTCAGGGTCGAGCCTGATTTTGCCAACATGCGCATCGCTGCCGAAGATGTCGACTTTCTTTGCCACGTATGGCAGCAGGTGCAACAATGGGTTCGCGCAGGGGTTGTAAGGAATCGGATGGATCTTGACCTGTGGCTGCTCGCTGCGGGTTACCGGGTGCGCTGCAACAAGCATACCGGCGGCCCGCTTGAGCAACCTGTCATTTTGGGCCCCCGTGGCAACCTGCTGCGACTAACTGGTAGCCGCTACTACCGTCCGGAGTTTGGGGAGGAGCCTGAGGAGAATCAAAATCTGAACGATCCCGAAATCCTGAAAAAGAAGCTCGGCGAACTCAGGGGAACGGTGCTGAAGCGCCTCGATTTTCGCGCATACCACTTGATCGGGCGTCTGTTCGGAAGCAGAGAGCAGTTGCGTGTTCGCCAAGGTATGGCCCGGCATCATCTCAAGTTGCTCATTGACCACAAACTTAGTCAGGGCGGATGGTGACGGAGGCCCTACCGCTCGCTCTCCCGGCCTTTGAGTGGCAGCTTCCCAGCTTTGGTGCACCGACCCGCCAGGTTAGCAAAGGCATGCCATCACCTTGCCGAACGACTGATGAAATACTGGATTCGATTTGACGCTGTTCGCCAGTCGCCCGCTTTCCGGCGACTGGCGGGCAGGAATAACCGAATGCAAGTGAGAGATCTCATGAATCTCTCACTCGTGTGGACGCAGATGATCTGGATGAGCAGGTCAGCGCCGCTCTTGGCGATGGGCAGATGCCTGACAGGCTCGGGATCCTCGAAGTCGCGCCAGCGTCGTAGTGGGGAAATGGGTGGCTTCGAGTTGGTTGACGGGGCAGAGACAGAGTCGGTAATGGTATCAGCTTGCCGAACCGAGAAGGTGATATTGACGGTCTGATCTGAGAAATCCGACCGCCTTTGAGGGCGGGAGTTTTTCACAATTTCGGGCGAGGTGGTGTTTGATGCGATGAAAGCACAAACACACACAACCGAAATCGATTCCCACGCGGCGGTGGAAACCCAACCAGGAGGGACCGCCGCATGAAGCCCGACCCAAGCGGTAAACTGCCGCAACGCCCGAAGACCCGTAACAAGAAAGCGTGCCGGAGAGATAAGAAAATCGAGGTCAAGTTGACCGAGGCCGAAGAGCGGGCGATCCGCAAGAAGTTCGGACGGATGGCCGCGGCGGCGGCCCGGGCCTTCTGGCTCGGATTCAAAGTCGCCAATCCGCTCACCCCAGGCAAGCAAGCGACGCTTGATTGCGCCCTTGCGCTGCACACCTACCACCTCGCCGTCGTTGACTTGCGACGGCGAATCAAGCCGCACTTCGGCGAGGAAGCCGACATCATCATGGCCGCAGAGGAACAACTATTCCAAGCACTCACAAAAACATGGTTATCAAATTTTTCGCGTCCACGGAAATGAACCCTGATCGAGGCGGATTGGACTATGTCCTCGATAATCCCACTGCGGAGTTGTTGCGCGGCAATGTGGAAATCACTCGTGCGGTCATCGATTCAAGTCCTGCCAATATGACGCATCGGTTTACCAGCGGCATCGTGAACGAGACTGAAAACCTGAGTCCAAGCATCGTTGAACAGCTTCTCGATGAACTGGAGGTTCAGTTCCTCGGCTGCCGCATCAGAGAATCAATGGCATGGTGCGCAATTCGTCACTCGAACAAGGGGAAATCCGAAATCCACTTCGTGATAGCACTCATGGATCTGCTTTTCAGGAAGCCCGTGAATATTTATGTAGATCGTATTGATCGGATGCGATACTCGGCATGGAGGGATCAATTCAATCTTCGCCATGACTTGACATTGCCCTCCCAGCACCTCCGCGTCGAACCTCCTTTCGATCACCTGCACAAGGCCACCGAGGTCGTTGATTTTCTGCGCTTGGTTTGGTTTCAGGTTAAGAAGTGGGTCGATGACGGCGACGTTAAGAATCGAGCCGAATTGAAAGTGCGTCTGAATGCATCAAAGTATATGGTGCGTTGGGAAAACAACTGGGGAGGTCCTCTGGAACAGCCGGAGATTATCGGCCCCAAAGGCCGAAAACTGCGTCTCACTGGTAGCATTTATTACAGTCCGAATTTCGGATTACCGGCCGGGATACCGCTTGATCTGAACGACAAGAAGGCTGTGGCAAAGCACCTTGCCAACCTCCAGAAAACCATTGCCGAGCGAATGGATTTCCGCGCGTTCTGGACCATCGGTCGACTCTATGGCAAAGCCGGCCAGGCTCGTCTGGCGCGGGGAAAGGCCAACGAGCGTCTGCGGAAACTGAACGCTGAAAAGCTACGCTCAATGCGTCTGGGAAATGCCAAGAAAGGATTGAGACTCGCCCACTTCGACGATTTTGCCAATCTGCTGCAATCTGGCATGAAATTCGGAATTCCGAGTCGGGGGAGCAGTCAGATCACAACCCCGGCTGGCACCATCGGCCTTGTCAATCCGCCCGCAAAGGACGGCCCGAAGGATTCCGCTGACGGAACGAATCAGGAAATCCTTCTTCAACCGGAACCGCCCGAACCAATGCCCGCCAAGGACGACATTTCAGCACCAACGGCAACTGGGCCGAATGCTGATCCAGCTCTGGAAACCGCCAGCACCTGTCCCGCGAATCGTGCCGGAAATCAGTCCCCCACTGCGTCGAAGAATCCGACGGTCGATGACAACATGCCGAAAACCTGAGGCTGCGATCTATTCGATTTGCTCCTACTCGCCAGGTTAGCAAAGTCATGCCTGCTCGTTCACGAACGACTGATGCAATGCTGTTCGCTCGATTTCGGCAAGTGGTTCGCCGGTCGTCACCATCCCGGCGACTGGCGGGGCAGGAGTATCCATTCAAATGAGCGAATCTCCGGTTCCCAAACCTCATACAGTGCTCGAAGAGCGCGGCCAGGGTGCGGTCGGTCACCGGGCGGGAGCTGCGGTGGACTTCGACGTGGAGCACGCCTGCGGATGGATCGGGACGAATGTCCGCCTCCGTAACGAACAGATCCGGCAACAGCCGCCGGGCGGCGGCGTTGTCGATGTTGGCGCTGCGCACCAGGGAGCAGAGGGCGGTTTCGGCGCGGTAGGCGATCATGTGCACGGCATCCAGAAGCCGCTTGCGTCCGAGCACGGGTTTTTCGAACCGATCCGCCTCGTCGAGCTCCGCCCAGGCGATGTGGTGTTTGGTTTGCTTCTTGAGGGCCTTGGTTTCCATGAGCTGGGCTTCCATCGCCGTGATTTCCTCCAGCAGTTCGGCCCTCTGCCGCTCGCGCCGGTGATACTTCCTGTCGTCCGCGGCGTCGAGGGGCAGCAGGCCCAGGCTGGCGAAGCGCGCCCTGCGGTGGCGCAGCTTGTTTTCCAGGGCGTTGCGCTGGCGTTCGAGCTCCCGCCAGGCCGGGTTGATGACCTGTTCGGTGTCGTGAAGCGGGGTGGTCTTGTACTCTCCAAGCAGATCAATTGCAAAGTGTTGCATCGAATAGCGGAAGTAGTTCTCCTGACACCACCGGCTGAAGAGGGCCGCCGACAGTCCGTCGGGTTGCATCTTGTAAGCGGTGCCAACGACGCTGACCTGGCGGCCGCCGGCGGTGAGCTTGCGCACTTCCTTCATCCACATGGCATCGGCGCCGCCGCCCACCAGGGAGCCGCGCTCGGCCAGGCGCATGGTGACTTTCTCACCGCTGGAGAGGGTGATTTCGCTCTCGCGAAACTCCGCCTCGTCCCAGGGCGCGCCGGGGTGCTTGTGGTAGGTGACGCAGGCGATGCGGTGGTCCTCCCACATGGATTTGAAAAAGCCGGGGCTGTAGCCCTCGCGATCGAAGACCAGCACGAAGCGGCACAGGAACGGGTCGTCGCGCAGTTGTACGGGGGTGGGTTGGTTGGGCACCTCGCGCAACAGCTGCGGCACGATGTCGTCGCGCAAGGCGGCGACAAGCCCGCTGTCGACGACCTTGTCGATGACGAAGAAAGGGCGGCCGTGCCGGTCGTTGACCCAGTAGTCGGTGCTGCCCGCATGCACAGCCGCTGGCGGGAGACGTATTTGCGCGGCAGTTTGGTTTTGCTGCCGTGGTAAACCCTGACGTGGCCGTCCACATAGAGGGTGCCGATGCCCGCATCCACCAGTTGCACTATTGCCAGCCGAAACCCGCGCTCGTCCCCGGCACGGTGTCGGTGGATGGGATGCATTCCCAGATGGTAGGTCCAGTGGCTGCCATCGTTCACAACTCCCACCCGGGAGCTGATTGGCGTTGCCCCGTGCGGGATGAGTGGTAAAATGGTCTGGTAATTGGCACCTTCCTCCGGTTTCGGGCTTGCGCTCGGCCCCTTTTGACAAGGGGGAAGGTGCCACTTTTCACTTCACAGGCAAATCCGATTCGCCAGACCGCGCCATCGCGCGCAAACCCTTGCAACTGCGCCATCCGGGCGAATTCCAGGCATCTTTCGCTATCTATCGAGATCAAGAGTCCTGAGCATCGCTTTCCTGACCGACGGCCCGGCCTGCAAGGTCAGGATCGGCAAACGGGAAATCATCCTCTAGCACACCACCCCGCGGACTATGGCCACAGCCGGGCGGATCAGCGGGTCCATCATCCAAGCCCTCCGCCATCTCGGGCTGGACCAGGTCGATGATAAGGTCCTCGCCGTAATGCGTCGCCGCATCACCGATGCCGATCACTCCGCGAGCGTCGTGTCGTCAACGCCGTGGCCGAGGCGAAAGCATCCGGCAACGCGCATCTCAAATCGTACACATATTCGTTGTGAACTCGAAAAACGTTTCGCCGCTGCAAAAGGCGGCAACCGTCTCAGCGGAACCGACATGGCCATGCATGCCGCCCCCTTGGCTTCCGCATCTGGGTTGTAATCGAATGCCCGGGCAGGCTATCATGAGGCCACGGCCTTCTGAGTCAGGACCGGGCAGACACTGTCCCCTTCGACCCATCGGGGTTCGAAGTATTTCGTGGCCGCTTTGGGCGGGTAAACCCGCGCCCAATCGGCAACGGTTTGCGCCATCCGCGTCACCGGATGCTCGAAATGGGTCAATGTCGGGAGGTAACACTCCATTGACGGATGATCCGACAACAACACGACCGACACGTCGCCCGGAATTGAAATCCCGCGGTCGCGCAGAAAACACGACACCAAGACAAATTCGCGCCAGTCAATCACCACCAGGGCGGTCGGCTGCAGGCGTTGCCACAGCTTCACCAAGGTGTTATACATCGCCCCCGGGCTGGTATTCGGCGAGTCCGGCAGATTATCGTCAGGCTTCAACTCCACTCCAACCTTCGCCAGTTTCGTCGCCATCACCTCCGCCATGCGCTGGCGAAACGAGTCCGCGCGGCCCCACATCGGCAACGCCACCGCGCGGTGTCCCCGCGCCAGCAGCTCATCCATCGCCCGCTCCAGCATCCGCGAGGTTTGCACGCTGATCATCGGCAGCGGCGTGCTGCCCTGAACCCCGCCGAACAGCACCATTTTCACGTCGCGCGCCAACGCCCAATCGCAAGCCGATGGGCGAGCCCCCCACACCACCATCAAGTCGGGCGTGAGTTGCTCCCGGCAAATGTCCCAACTCCGCAACGCCACCTCAGGGGGATCATAGGGCAGTATCCGGTGGCGCACATCCCAACCTTCATGGAAAAGCTCCTGGTGCAACTCCGAAACCGCGACCAGCGCCGTGCTATCCCCCGTGGTCAGTCCTTCCGGGGTGACGAACAACAAGCGCCGCGCCAACGGACGCTGACGCACTCTTTCCCGCAACTGTTCGATGTCCACCCGCATCCGCTTGCGCGTCCCGTCGTGCTTGAGCCAGCCATCGGCCACCAAGCGCCTCACCGCTTCGGAGGCCGTCGCGGGACTCACTCCCAACTGTTGCCCCAACACCCGCACGCCTGGCACGCGCTCTGACCATCGCCCGCTCAGCAGCGCTTCCCGCAGCGCGTGCTCGGCCCGGTCTGCCACTGTCACTCGTTCAATTGTTTTCATCGCATTTGTTGGGACAACCCGAATGCTCTGGTGGCACCCCGGTTTATCGAGCTACCTGCCAGACCAAGAGAACTGGCAACATGCCCGGCGACGATTGGCTGCCTGACGATTCTGTGTCAATCACAAAGTCACGATTCCTTGCACGAACGCCGGACCGTCTGGGACTCATGCATCGAGTTGCCGCCGTGGCGGCGGCTCGCAGCGAGGCCGCCTAGACGCAGAGCCAGGCCCCTCGCACTGGAAATCAGGCGATGATGCCGAGGGGTTTGGTGGTTTGCCATTGGCCGCGGGAGAAGTCCGGGAAGGCCTGTGGCATGCCGTCCTCCATGACGGATTTCTCGCTGAGCGGGCCGACCGCCGACCAGAAGCAGCCCTCATAGACGTTCTGATCCAACGGCTCGCCCTTCCGCAGGCATTCGATGATGCGGAACAACATCAGATAGTCCATGCCGCCGTGACCGCCCATCTCTTTGGAAAGCTCGCCCATGCGCTTATAGAGCGGGT
>TBL_comb47_HYPODRAFT_10004874_pt1 | contig 15268 bp, 15 predicted proteins | sample TroBogypolimnion_40_FD_10682 | JGI IMG/M metagenome (IMG submission 10682)
TGGAAAAGCCTCATTATTGGAGAATTATTGTTGAAATCGGAACCAAGAAAAAACATGAATTTCTTAAATAAAATCAATGAGTTGCAACTCACCGGGCGTTCAACGTTGGGACACTGCTGAATTAACGGCAATTTTTACCATTAATTGTTCTAAATGCCTTTTCAAGCGTGTTCGTTCAAAGTCAAAATTAAAACTACGCATGAATTCAACGAGTTCTAGTCAATTGATTATAAAAAATAGTTGCAATTGGTGTAACTTTGCAAAATTGATGATCGTATTGTTAATCGTGAAGCAATTTTCTTCAATTTAGATCAAACACAAAGGATTTGATTCGTTCAAACAGTTCAAGCAAAAGACAAAAGTCAAAATGAAAGAATGACATCAATGGGCCGCGAGTTGCTTGATGACCTGGGTGTGAGATGGAATGGTGGTTAGAAATATCATTTTTTGTGAAAGAAAATAGTGAACACAATCGAACAACCTCTTAAATTTGATCTGTTGGACTTTGGCCAAATGCAATCGGAGATGCAAAAGTCGAATTTATTGATGCAATGGATTTATTCGGTTTTCGAATTGATGGTGAGACTCTACCTTGCCAACATTTTTTTTAGCTCGGGATGGACCAAAATTCAAAATTGGAGCTCTACCCTCTATTTTTTCAATGACGAATACCATGTTCCTTTTCTCGATCCTGGCTTGGCAGCGGTGTTGGCTACCGCAGGAGAACTGGGCTTGTCGGTGCTGTTGGTTCTAGGCCTTTTTACTCGGCGCTCGGCTTTCGATTTGTTCATGGTCAATGCCATCGCTTTTTATTCTTACTACAGCGTTTTAAAAAACAGTGCCGTCGCGATTCATGATCATTTGCACTGGGGGTTGCTGTTGTTGCTATTGATGATTTCCAGAAATGGTATTATCAAAGCAGATCGAGTATTAGCATTTTTTCTGAATTAAATCATTAGAAGATTACGATTTTTGATTTAAATTTTGAGTTGATTGGGATCGTGCATTTTAAATAAAGTCTAGACAGAGGTGCAGGCCAAAGTGGAACAATTTCAAAACATCCGAACAATGCTTCAAATTGTCATGGCGGTACACGTTTGGGAGGCTGAAAATTTACCAGAGCTTGAAACATCAAGTGGACGATTCATTTTTTTGAATTTGTTGAGTTATTTTTGCAATCACGCCAATCCGCTATCGGACTCAACCCCATTGAAAAGTATCTATCAGACCGATCGGATCAGTGAGAAGTCTATTCGCAATAAATTGAAAGAATTCAACGAGCAAGGGCTGATTCAATTTGTATCATTGAGTGAGGATATGCGCTCCAAATGTGCCGTTCCGACTGATTTATTGATCAGAAAAATCATCAATTATGCAGAGCAAGTCAATTACATTGTTCGAAGCCATTATTACTTGGTGGATATTGTGGATAGAGATGAGGCCAGACAAAACGACAAAAATAATGCCATTGCCATGGTTGAACAAAACCATCAGGGACTGACCGATAACTTGAAGCACTACTTAAACAATAAATCTGCGGCCAAATTGATGCGTCCCAGTGCTTTGCTCACCAAAGCAGAGCGAGTGGCTTTGTTTGCATTCCAAATTTAAGCAAGAGGCTCCACAGTGTCAACATATATTTTGAGATTGCCCCTGGGTGAGTCGTCAAACTGTTGCGTTGAAATTTTTCAGAGTGCGGTCCTGCGGGGTGCAACCATGATGGGGCTCATTAAGCTTATTTGCAATGTTTGAGAAAAAAATGATCCGCCTCAAAACTGAGAAAACAAACATCAAAAAATTTCTTTTTGAATTGATTCATTTGATGTCGCAAACCAAAGTTCGATTTTTAATGTGTTTCACCACATTGTTGCTGTTGGCCATCTGGTGTGGAGCCTACGTGACGGTGAATGCTGATCAGCAACTGCTGCTGAGAAAAGGCATATTGAATCTTCAAAATTTGACCAAAAGCTTTAAAGCGCACACCGAACAGACCATTTACACCTCGGATCAAGTCCTCAGAATCATCAAATATCAACGTGAGAAAAGGAGCGATTTGAAGTACAAAGAACTCAAAGACTATTTTGACCGTGGTGTGATCGACACTCGTTTTATCAATCAAATAGGGATCATCGATCCATTGGGTGATTATGTGTTTTCTAACTTGACCAACCCACCCAGGGTCAATCTGGCCGATCGAGAACATTTTAAAATTCACAAAGAACCCTACCCCTATGGGGTTTTTGTCAGCAAGTCCTTGATTGGTCGTGCCAGCAAGAAACTATCGATTCAACTCACCCGAAGAATTGAGGATGCCCAAGGAAATTTTGCCGGCGTCACGGTTGTCTCCTTTAACCCCAACTACTTGACTGATTTTTATAAAAGTATTGATCTTGGCGAAAAAGGCGTGGTGGCCTTGGTTGGCTTGGACCACACTGCGAGGGTAATACAAATTGGCAATCAAGTGGTCAACACTCAAGAGGGGGGTGTGGTGGACTTTCCCTCCGAAGTCAAAGATAACATGGAGGGGACTTTCACATCAAATCGTTTGTTTGATGGCGTCAACCGAGTGTATGCATTTGAACGGATCTCCAATCAGCCTTTGGTCACCATTGTGGGTCAACCAGTCGATCTGCTGAGCGAGGATTCGAATTGGCACAAGATCATTTTTTACAGTATTGCACTTTTAATTACCTTGATCACCTTGGGTTTTTTGATCACCAATGTGGAGTATTTGAATAGACTGGCAGGGTTGAATTTGGACCTGATTAAGAGCAACCACGAAGTCAAACAAGCCAATAAACACAAGTCTGAGTTCTTGTCGTCCATCTCCCATGAATTGCGCACACCTCTCAATGGGATTATTGGCTATGCAGAATACATCCACTACACCTCCAAAGAGCCCATGATTCAGTTCCCGGCTCAAATCATCGACGAGAGTAGCAGGCATCTATTGAAATTGGTCAATATGCTGCTTGATTTGACCCAGGTGGAGTCGGGTCGAATGGTCTTGCAAAACGAGATTTTTAACATGACGCAGGTCATTGAAGATGTTATTCAAACTCATCGAAGTCGCACGTTTTCTAAAAATTTAAAACTGACCTTCGAAAACGATGAGCACTGCCCTGATCTGGTTTGCATGGATGAGCTGAATTTAAGAAGGATCTTGAATAATTTGCTCGACAACGCCATCAAATTTAGTAAGCAGGATGGAGAAATTACGCTCTCCATTCATTATCTGAGGGACATTGATTCAATTTATTTTGCAATCAAAGACAATGGCCACGGGATTCCCGAGGATATGCACGCCCATGTATTTGAAAAGTTTTGGCAAAACGAAGAATTCATTACCCGGGTGCACGGTGGATCAGGCATGGGCCTGGCTTTGACGCAGAAATTGGTGACTTTGATGGGGGGGGAAATCAAGTTCAACTCATCCCAGAATGTCGGCAGTACTTTTTATTTCACAATTCCTATCAAGAAATTAGACTGAATCATGATCAAAAGTGTATTGGTGGTGGATGATGACTTGGCCAATCGCATGTTGCCAGGCTTGATTTTGGGGACTGAAAAATACCAAGTCAGTGAATGTGCCGATGGAACGCAAGCTTTGAAGCTGTTGAGCGAAAAAAAATACGATTATGTATTGCTCGATATCTCTTTGCCCAAGATCAGTGGGATCGAAATTTGCAAAATCATACGCGCCAACCGTGAACTCTTGGGTATGAAGGTGATTGCGTACACCGCGCATGCCATGAAAGCGCAAACCAAGGAAATATTGTCATCTGGTTTTGATGATATTTTGATCAAACCCATCAATCGTCAAGACCTGATGACCCTGTTCCAGTAATGTGCACTCTCGGGTCTTACCACCTCAAAAGGCGAGGACCCCATGCATAGCCCAAAGCACAGGGGATCAAAATACCCAATTCGTACCAAGGGGCGACAAAGACCTCACTGTTTCTAGGGCAGTGCAATGCAATTTTTGGGACCAAAGCCAACAATACATTTGTGGGTCGCTGCTCGGGTCTTGTCAATTCGGGTGCAGCCAATACGTTTGTGGGCTATTAGTCTAAAGTCCACCATTTTGACTGGGCCCTTCAAATCATTGAAGCTTTGATGGCATTGAATGTATTGATCTTTGTGTTTTTGAAGTTCAAGTGTTGGAGCAAGTTGATTCAAGTCTGATTTAATCGGATTCATTGAGCGCCTTGGATGGCCAGTGCATTGTGGATTGTGGGGCCTGTCAATTGGAGAACGCTTCCTATGCGCAAAGGTTGAGGCCACGCCTTGGGATGAGTCCAATGGCGCTTTCCAAAAGAATCGATGTATCCATCCAAAACCATTCGAAATTGGGAGCCGGGAAAGCGTCTGCGCGAGGCATCTGTCGCGAGCACTGCTCACAATCTTAGATCGCGCGCCTGACTTGGCTCTTATGACATGGAATGCTTAAGAGGTCATCATCAAGTGGCTCTAAACGGGCAATACATCCGTCACTTAAAGAGCATAGAATGTTTAAAAGCATGCTTTCAATGCTTTTTCATTACTCTATTTAGCCAGCAGGTCTGATCATCAAAAAAATTGCCCAACCCAGCGCCTCCATTCAAGAAGAATTCGAGGGCTCAGTTTTAGGACACCGTGACGGCCACGGTTTTGTGCAACGTGACAGTGGCGCAGCGGACATCTATCTCGCTCAAAACGAAATGCGCGCCGTCCTTCACAAAGATCGCGTCAAGGTCAAGATCATTCGCACCGATGGCAAGGGCCGCCCCGAGGGGCGCGTGACCGAGATCATCGAGCGCCCGCTCTACCCCCTAATTGGTCGACTCTTGCAAGAAAACGGTGTTTGGCTCGTCGCCCCCGAAGACAAGCGTTACGGCCATGATGTCATCATTCCCAAGGGTGCGACGGGTGCGGCCAAAGTGGGACAAGTGGTGGTGGTCGAGCTCACCGAGCCCCCGAGTCTTTATGGCCAACCGGTCGGGCGCATCAAAGAGGTCCTGGGTGAGGTGGATGACCCTGGCATGGAGATTGAAATAGCAGTGCGCAAATTCAGTGTGCCACATGAGTTTTCTGCTGAGTGCTTAAAGCTCGTTAAAACCCTCCCCGACCACGTGCGAGCCGAAGACAGCGCGGGTCGCATCGATTTGACCGACCTTGGGTTTGTCACGATCGACGGCGAAGACGCCCGTGACTTTGATGATGCGGTTTATTGTGAGCCGGCCAAAGTGGGGCGCAAAAAAGGCTGGCGTTTGCTCGTGGCCATTGCCGATGTGAGCCACTATGTAGAGACTGGGTCGGCTGTCGACATCGACGCTTATGACCGGGCCACAAGTGTCTACTTTCCCCGCCGCGTGATCCCCATGCTGCCAGAGAAACTCTCCAACGGCCTGTGCTCCTTGAACCCCCATCTGGACCGACTGTGCATGGTGTGCGACATGCTCATCACGACCGAAGGCGACGTATACGCCTACCAGTTTTATCCTGCCGTCATGCACAGCAAAGCGCGCATGACCTACACCGCAGTGGCGGCAATTTTGGCCAACACCCGCGGCCCCCAGGCTCTGGCACAGGGCGAGGTGGTGCCTCATTTGATCAATTTGCACGATGTCTACTTGGCGCTCTTGAAGTCTCGCCAAGTGCGCGGTGCGGTGGACTTTGAAACCACCGAGACGCAAATTGTGTGTGACGAGAACGGGCGCATTGAGAAAATCATACCGCGAGTGAGAAACGAGGCCCACCGCTTGATTGAAGAGGCCATGCTCGCGGCTAATTTCTGTAGCGCAGACTTCATCTTGGGCTCCAAAAACCCAGGCCTCTTTCGCGTGCACGAAGGCCCCACCCCGGAAAAACTCGAGACTTTGAAAACCTACTTGAAAGCCGTGGGCGTGGGGCTCACGATCAGCGAAGACCCCAGGCCTGGTGAGTACCAGGCCATTGCCAAGGCGACTCAAGAGCGACCCGATGCGCAGCAAATTCACAGCATGCTGCTGCGCTCCATGCAGCAAGCGATTTACACCCCCCTCAACAGCGGTCACTTTGGTTTGGCGTTTAAGGCCTACACCCACTTCACGAGCCCCATCCGGCGCTATCCTGACCTCTTGGTGCATCGGGTGATCAAGGCCATATTGGCGAAAAAACGCTACCAGTTGCCCGTGCTGCCCACCCCTGGTGAGTCTCACGCGAGGCTGGCTCGACGCATGGCCAGCAAGTCAGGTGCCACCAGCAAAAAGCCCACCCAAGCTCAGGACAATTTGAGCCCCGAGATTGTGGCCTGGCAGGCGGCGGGCTTGCACTGCTCGGCCAACGAGCGGCGCGCTGATGAGGCCTCCAGAGACGTGGAGGCCTGGCTCAAGTGTAAATTCATGCGCGAGCACTTGGGTGAGGAGTACAGCGGTGTGGTGACCGCCGCCATGGGTTTTGGTATTTTTGTGACCTTGGACAATTTGTATGTCGAAGGCATGGTTCACATCACCGAGCTCGGTGGTGAGTATTTCCGCTTTGACGAGGCGCGCCAAGAGTTGCGCGGCGAGAGAACGGGCATACGTTATGCCATTGGCACGCGCGTGCAAGTGCAAGTCAGCCGTGTCGACCTCGATGGTCGAAAGATCGATTTCAGGTTGGTGCGCGACGACATTGAAAAAGCGCGTTCGGCCAAGGAGCCACCCGCGTCCAAAAGTAAGAGCGCGCGCAAGCATAGGGGCGCATCACTGTCACCCCCCCTTTCTATGCCTTCAATGCCTTCTTCGCAGGCGACGCCACCCCTCGGCGGCGCGCCCCTGGAGGCGAAACGTTTCAAACAAGGTAACAAAACGAGCGCCAAAAAGTCCCCGCGTGGCCTCACCTCGGGCTCGGTCACCGGAGCCGGTGCTGGCATGGGGGCCCGTTCTGAGTTTGCCCGCTCTCCCTTGGAGTCTCTTAAAGGCGCGGTTAAAAAAGCCGTGGCCAAAAAGAAGAGTAAAAAAAGCAAACGCTAAGCCCCTCGAGGTGAGCACTTGGGTACAAGTGCTCCTTGGGGCCGGACCTGTGGCCTTTAACGCAGTGTGAGCTCGGGCCACTGCTCAGGCGTTACTTCTCGCTCCAGCATCCCCGCGAGCAGTTGCGCGCTCGCACAACTCAGTGCCCAACCACTCGAGCCGTGTCCAGCATTGAGCCACAAACCCGGCACGGGGGTTTGACAAATCAAGGGCGTGCCTTTGGCAATCATTGCACGCGCACCTTTCCACACCTGCACTTGTTGGCTCCAGTCGCTCGCTTTTGGGAACCAATCGTCCAAGACCTTGTAGAGGGTCTTGATCGCTTTGCCATTGTGCTCTTTGGCCCTACCGCCGAGCTCCATCACACCGCCCACGCGCACACGGTTGCCTTGGCGAACGATGGTCACCTTGTACTTGTCGTCCATCAAGCCACAGCGCGGCGCGTCAAGTGGCTCCTTGATCATGGCGGTCAAGGAGTAGCCATAAACGGGCATGATTCCGGTCTTGAGTTTGAAGTCCCGCAGAATCGACTCCGTCATGGTGCCCGCGCACACCACCGTGGCATCAAAATGCATGACCTCTTGGCCAGAGACCAATTGGCGAGGGCGGCTGGGATCGAGGCTGTTGACCTCGGTTTTGAAGCGAAACTCGACGCCGAGTTTTTCTGCCTCATCGCGGATGGCCATGGCGAACTGTCGGCAATTGGCGACTTGGTCTTGGGGCAGGTGAATGGCGCCCGCCATGGTTGTGGAGCTCTCCAAGGCGGGCTCTTTGTCCATCATGGCCTCGGCCGTGAGCAGCTCAAAGGGCACGCCCTGTGAGCTCAAATAGGGCAGGGCCAACTGGGCTTGGGCCCAGGACTTGGCGTCTCGGTAGACCAGGTTATAGCCCTGCACTTGCTCATACTCCAGCCGAAACAGGTGTGAGAGCTCTTTCATCCGAGCTTGGCTCATGAGGGCCAAGCGCTGCAAGGCGGTGCGCTGCAGCCAGTAGTTCTCAGCTCTCGAGGCCCGCCAACACTGGGTCAGCCATTGGAGTTCCTCCATGTTGGGAAAATGCATCAAAAAAGAGGCGTTTTTGGAAAAACATTCTCTCAGTAAGCGCCCCGGCATGGAGGGACTGGCCCAAGGGGTCACGTATCCAGGCGAGATGACCCCCGCGTTGGCAAAACTCGACTCCTCGGCACAGGTTTGATTTTTCTCCAATACCGTGACTTGGTGGCCCCTCAAGGCGAGCTCAAAGGCCGTCGTCACCCCAATGATGCCAGCCCCAATGACGGCAATGTGCTGGCGCGTCATAAAGAGGGCCAGCCAACGTGGGCTTGCTCACCCCAAAGGGGGCAGGGTTTGGGGCGAAAGGGAGGGGTCAAGGCGGTCAAAGTGTTAAATCGTGAGGGGTAAGGGGATGTGGAGGTGGGGTGGGCTAGGAGGGGTGCGTTTGGCGACAAGGGAGGGCAAAAAAGCCCAAAACCCAAGCGGTGGACCCAGTAACACGCTGGCAATTGAGGTGGGATTGTGCTATGATAATCGGGCTTGGCTGTGACAGTTTCGTCGCTCGTGCCAAGTTAATCTCAAACCATCTCATCCAAGGTGTCAGGATCCNCTAGAGCTTACCCCAATTTGGGGGTGTGCCGTCAAGGTTTTTGATTTCGAGATGGATTTTAGTCCAAACCTTTTAGGAAAAACCATGTCAGTCTCTATGCGCGAAATGTTGGAAGCGGGTGTTCACTTCGGACACCAAACTCGCTTTTGGAATCCCAAGATGGCCCCATTTATTTTTGGTCATCGCAACAAAATTCACATCATCAATTTGGAAAAAACACAGCCCATGTTTGAAGAGGCTGTGAAGTTTGCCCGTCAATTGTCGGCCAACCGTGGCACGATTTTGATGGTGGGCACCAAGCGTCAAGCGCGCGAGATCGTTGCGGCCGAAGCGCACCGCGCTGGAGTTCCCTTTGTCGAGCAGCGCTGGCTCGGGGGCATGCTCACCAACTTCAAAACCGTCAAATCCTCGATCAAGCGTCTCAAAGAGATGAAAGTCCAGCAAGAAGCCGGACTTGACGCCATGAGCAAAAAAGAGCAATTGACCTTCACCCGTGAAATCGAAAAGTTGGAAAAAGACATCGGCGGCATCCAAGACATGGCCACTTTGCCTGATGCCATCTTCATCATTGACGTGGGTTACCACAAAATTGCCGTGGCCGAAGCCAAAAAACTCGGCATTCCTTTGATTGGTGTGGTCGACTCCAACCACTCGCCCGAAGGCATTGATTTTGTGATTCCTGGCAACGACGACTCCTCCAAAGCCGTGACCCTGTATGCGCGCGCCATCGCCGACGCCATTTTGGAAGGCCGTGCCAATGCGGTCAACGATGTGGTGACGGCCATTGCCGAGGCCCGTGAAGATCACGAACACGTCGAGCACGACGCGGCCCCCGCTGCCTGAGCGCTGGCGTGCCTTAAGCGCTCAGACGGTGGGTTGCCAGGCACATTGAGCCAGCCCCCCACTCCAAGCGTGAGACACCAGAGGGGCTAACCATGGCCCCTTTTTAGCGCTCTCATGCGTTTGGAGTTTCTTGCGCTAGAGGCTTCACCAAATTGAAAAAATAGATCGATAAGATCCAAACCACAAACGGAGTAAAGACAAGATGGCAACAATCACAGCAAGCATGGTGGCCGAACTCAGAGCCAAAACCGATGCCCCCATGATGGAATGCAAAAAAGCCCTGACCGAGTCCGAAGGCGACATGGTCAAGGCTGAAGAAATTTTGCGCGTCAAGCTCGGCTCCAAAGCCGGCAAAGCCGCCTCGCGCGTCACCGCCGAAGGGGTTGTCTTTGCCCACATGAGTGGCCAAACAGGCGCCTTGATTGAGGTCAATTGCGAGACCGATTTTGTGACGAAAAATGACAGCTTTTTGGCCTTGGCCCAGGGGGCGGCCAAGCTGCTCGCGCAGCACAAGCCCGAGAGCTTGGAGGCGCTGTCAGCGTTGGCTTACACTCAAGACGGCTTTGGCCCGACCTTGGAAGATGTGAGAAAAGGCCTCATCGGCAAAATTGGCGAGAACATGAGCTTTCGCCGCTTCAAGATCATCTCGGGCGACCACCATGTGACCTCTTACTTGCACGGCACCCGCATTGGCGTGCTCGTGGAGTACACCGGCCAAGAAGCTCCTGCGCGCGATGTCGCCATGCACGTGGCTGCGATGAAGCCTGTCGCATTGACCTCGGCCGAGGTGCCTGCTGATTTGATTGAACGCGAGAAGTCTGTTGCTGCGGCCAAAGCGGCTGAATCTGGCAAACCCGCCGAGATTGTGCAAAAAATGATCGATGGCTCGGTGCAGAAGTATTTGAAAGAGGTCTCTTTGTTTGACCAGACTTTCGTCAAAAACGACAAGCAAACGGTTGAGCAAATGCTCAAGGCCGCCAATACGCAAGTCAAATCGTTCACCCTCTATGTGGTGGGTGAGGGCATTGAGAAAAAGGTCGATGACTTTGCCGCTGAGGTGGCCGCCCAAGTCGCTGCTGCCAAGCAAGCGCACTAAAGAAGGCATCGGCAACAAGGGGACTGAAGGTCCCCTTTTTTGTACCCTGACCTGTACTTTGGGTCCTGTGTCATTGGATTTTGTCCCCGACCTTGCTACACTTTCACCCATTCACCCAAGAGGAGAGCCCCCATGTCCACCCGCAATCCCGCACATCAACGTATTTTGCTCAAGTTGTCCGGTGAGGCTTTGATGGGGGATGATGCCTTTGGCATTAACCGCGCCACCATCGTGCGAATTGTGGAGGAAATTGCTGAGGTGACCCGCTTGGGCGTTCAAGTGGCAGTGGTGATCGGTGGGGGCAATATCTTTCGTGGTGTCGCGGGCGGCTCGGTGGGCATGGACCGCGCCACGGCCGACTACATGGGAATGCTGGCCACCGTCATGAACGCACTCGCCTTGGCCGACACCATGAACAAGGCGGGACTCACCGCACGGGTGATGTCGGCCATTGGCATTGAGCAGGTGGTCGAGCCTTATGTGCGCCCCAAGGCACTCCAATACTTGGAAGAGGGCAAGGTGGTGGTGTTTGCTGCCGGCACCGGCAACCCATTTTTCACGACCGACACCGCGGCTGCTTTGAGGGGGGCTGAGATTGGTGCTGAATTGGTCTTGAAGGCGACCAAGGTGGATGGCGTCTATTCGGCCGACCCGAAAAAAGACCCCCATGCCACGCTTTACCATAAAATCAGTTTTGACGAGGCCATTCAGAAAAACCTCGGCATCATGGATGCCACCGCTTTTGCCTTGTGCCGCGATCAAAAGTTGCCCGTCAAAGTGTTTTCCATCTTCAAAAATGGGGCCTTGAAAAGGGTCGTCATGGGTGAAGATGAAGGCACCTTGGTGTATGCTTGATAAAAGACTGGGCGAGGCCGATTGGTGCGGCCGCGCGCAGCGCTTTGCATTCAAAAAATAAGACCTGGCCAAGGCCTGGACTGCACAACGATTCAAGAGGATCCCCATTATCATGAGCACCATTGCTGAGATTAAAACCCAAACCGAGAACAAAATGACCCAGTCCATGGCGGCTCTGGGCTCGGCGCTGAGCAAAATCAGAACGGGGCGCGCCAACCCCGGTCTCTTGGACTCGGTGATGGTCGACTACTACGGCAACCCCACCCCCATTGGCCAAGTGGCCAATGTCTCCTTGCTCGATGCGCGAACCATCAGCGTGCAACCTTGGGAGAAGGGCATGGGCGCCAAAATCGAAAAAGCCATCCGTGACAGTGACCTGGGCTTGAACCCTGCCAGCATGGGGGACTTGATTCGCGTGCCCATGCCCGCCATGAGCGAAGAGCGTCGCCGCGAGATGACCAAGGTCGTGAGAAACGACGGCGAGGGCGCCAAGGTGGCGGTGAGAAATTTGCGCCGAGATGCCAATGAGTCGGTTAAAAAACTCGTCAAAGACAAATTGGCCAGCGAAGACGATCAAAAACGTGCCGAGGCCGATATTCAAAAAATGACCGACAAGTTCATTGTCGAAGTCGATAAACTGGTGGCGGCCAAAGAGCAAGAGATCTTGGCGGTTTGATCGCTTGAAGAATTTTTTCAGGATGGATGCCGTGCCGGCTTGGCCAGGTTTGGTCGGTCTGATCGATCCTTTGGAACCTTTGGAACCTTTGGAACCTATTGCCGCGCCCAATCTGCAAGGCCCCTCTGATCTTGTCGCTGAAGAGGCTCGCCGCGCTCAAAAGTCGCTTCCTCGAGGCCAGATCTGATGCTCAAGGCGCGCATCTTGACCGCCCTGGTGCTATTGCTCCTCTTTGTCCCCGCTTTGCTGAGCCCAAGCCGTGTGCCCTGGCTGGTGTTGACCTTGGTCTTGATGGTGTTGGCCGCTTGGGAGTGGGGGCGGGCGATTCAACTCGATGCTCAAGCCATCGAGCCTCATGAATCGCATGAATCGCATGAATCGCAGGCACCGGCCTCTCCCCGCCACGATTGTCTGCCCTCGAGCAGCGTCCAACGCAAGCCCTCCCAAAGGCTGAGTTTTGGCTTGGCCGCACTCACCGCCTTGGTCGGCGCTGGGATGGGTGTCACGCTCGGCTTTGAGGCCTTGCCGGCTTGGGTCTCAGCTTTATTGGGTCTGCTGTGGGTTTATTTTTTCTCCTTTTTGTTTGACCGTGGCGCCATGCGTTGGAGCCGCGTGCCACTTTGGCTCAAGGCGGTGGCGGGCTGGTGTGTGCTCTTGGGCACGTGGTGGTCCATAGCCGTGGCCCAAGCGGTGGGCAGCGCCTTTTTGCTCTCCGTCTTGTGCTTGGTGTGGGTGGCCGACATTGCGGCCTATTTTGGTGGTAAAGCCTGGGGTCGGCACAAACTCGCGCCCCAGCTCTCACCGGGCAAGACTTGGGAGGGTGTGGTCTCAGGGCTGGTGGGGGTTTATCTCTTGGCCTATGGATGGCTCTATGCGGCTGACCCCCAAAACCTGCCCAACGACAACCTCTTTGCCCTGCTTTGGCGCCATGGGGCGTTCACCACAGTGCTGGGGTTGGCCGCCTTGGTGATGGTGAGCGTCATGGGCGATTTGTTTGAATCCATGGTCAAGCGCAGTGCCGGTTTGAAGGACAGCAGCCAACTCTTGCCCGGTCACGGCGGGGTCTTGGACCGTGTGGACGCCTTGCTGCCAACCTTGCCCATGGCGGTCACCTTGCTCGTTTGGTTGCACTGAAGCCCACGAAACTCTAGACGAAGAGGCCGTGCTCTGCTTGGCTCATCGCCATCTTTTCATGGCCAGCCTTGCCCTGCGCAAGGGCTTGAGGGCAACAGTGAGCACTCACGCAAAGCCGCCACCGGCTTCATCGGCGGTGTGTTTCACAGGGCATTTCATCGGCGTCTCCCCATCTCAGAGGGGTTGAATTTTTGAGTTCAAAAGTAGTATTATTTTGAGCGATTCCTGTGTGGGGTGCCATAGAATGGTGACACGAATTTCACAACAGCTTGGGCCATGAAACAAAACATCACCATCTTGGGCAGCACCGGCTCCATTGGTCAAAACACCCTGGATGTGGTGTCAAGGCACCCTGAACGATTTGCCGTCTTTGCCTTGAGCGCCAACCACAACGTGGCCAAGCTCTTGGAGCAGTGCTTGGCCTTTAATCCCGCCTACGCTGTGTTGATGGACGGCAACAAGGCGCACAACTTGGTCGATGCTTTAACTGCCCAAGGCTCGCGCACCCAGGTTCTTTGTGGCCCCGAGGCCTTGGACCAAGTCGCTGCCGACCCCAGCGTGGACGTGGTGATGGCTGCCATTGTGGGGGCCGCGGGTTTGTCGTCTTGCCTGGCGGCAGCGCGCGCGGGCAAGCGCTTGTTGCTCGCCAACAAGGAAGCCTTGGTGGTGGGTGCTCAGGTCTTCATGGACGCGGTGCAAAAAGGAGGGGCCACTCTCTTGCCCATCGACAGCGAGCACTCGGCCGTATTCCAGTCCTTGCCCACCGACAAAAGCACCTGGGCAACGAGTGTGCAAAAAATCATTTTGACAGCCTCTGGCGGCCCCTTTCGCACCCGCGACCCAGCCACCCTCCAGGGCGTGAGCATCGAAGAGGCCTGTGCCCACCCGACATGGGTCATGGGGCGAAAAATCTCGGTCGATTCGGCCACCATGATGAACAAGGCCTTGGAGGTGATCGAGGCGCATTATTTGTTTGGCCTGCCGCCAGAAAAACTCGAGGTGGTGATCCACCCCCAAAGCGTCATCCACTCCATGGTGGAGTATGTGGACGCGTCGGTTGTGGCGCAGCTCGGTACCCCCGACATGCGCGTGCCCATTGCTTATGGTTTGAGTTGGCCCGAGCGCATCGCCTCGGGCGCCAAGGCGCTCAATTTCTCCACCCTCTCGGCCTTGAGCTTTGAGTCGTTTGCTGACAGCGCTCACCGCCAACGTTACCCGGGTCTCGCGCTGGCTTGGCAGGTTCTCAAAGCGCCCAGTGGCAGCACGGCCGTGCTCAATGCCGCCAATGAGGTGGGGGTGGGGGCGTTTTTGGCCGGGGAGATTGGGTTTTTAGACATTCACCAAGTCAACTGCGAGACCTTGAGTGCCTATGCGCCAAAGGCGGCCAGCACCTTGGACGATTTGATCGCGATTGACCAAGAAGCGCGCCGCGTTGCTCTGTCCTTGGTGGCGCATTTGGGAGGCAGGGCTTGAGGTCGAGTCCAGGACAGGGGGCTATTGCACGATGGCTCTATCCCGTGATCCCTTGATCTCTTTTTCTCTTTTTCTCTTTCCTCTTTTCTCTTTATTCCTCTTTTAACCCACACGAGTCAGCATGCAAAGTTTATTGGCCTTTTTGGTGGCACTTGGTTTGCTTGTGGCCGTGCACGAGTACGGCCACTACAAGGTGGCGGTGCTGTGCGGTGTGCGCGTGCTGCGCTTTTCATTGGGCTTTGGTCCGGTGCTCTACAAGCGGTCTTTTGGTGCGGCGTTTGCTGCACCGAGCTCGTCAGCTGATCACGCTCGGGCCAGCAAAGCGGAGCCTGAGCGCAGCGAATTTGTGCTGAGCGCAATTCCACTCGGGGGCTATGTCACGTTTTGGGATGAAGCCCATGTGCGTGAGAGCGGGCTCACCGAGCCTTTGAGCGAAGACGAGCGCGACGCCCTCTTTGAGTCGCAGAGTTTATTCAAGAAAAGCGCCATCGTGATGGCTGGCCCCTTGGCCAATTTGCTGCTGTGTGTGCTGTTGACTTGGGTCATGTACCTCTGGGGGGTGGAGCAAACGGCGCCGGTGTTGGCCAGCCCTGTGCCTGCGTCGGTGGCAGAACA
>TBL_comb47_HYPODRAFT_10004876_pt1 | contig 15256 bp, 13 predicted proteins | sample TroBogypolimnion_40_FD_10682 | JGI IMG/M metagenome (IMG submission 10682)
GCGGTTGGGAAGCGGCGGGCGTTGGACCTGTTCCTACCGGAGCGGCGAGTCCATCTTCCGCCGCCGGCAGGGATTTTGCGGGAGAAATCCGCGGTGGCGCTTCAGGCTCTCTCTTGGCGCTCTTCGGGGCGCCGGCATCCGCCTTTCTGTCGCCGCCAGCCGGCTGCGCGCCGCCGAGTCCCGTTTCCGCGGCGGTTTCGAACCCCGCAATCGAAGGCCAGCTCCGGGAGACGGCATGTACCCGCGCCGGATCCGCGGAATGCCGCGTGGCCGGAATCGGATTGCTTGTCATGCCGGAGGCGCCGGGCGGGCCCATCCTGGCCGCGGCCTCCGATCCGGCATCAGGCGAGTTTTCCTCGGGTTCGGCTTGCGCCCGATCGTTCTTGACGGTGTGTTGCGCGCCATCATTGAAGGCCAGCGCGTCGTTCTTCTCGAATCGATCGATCCCGAGCTGGACCGCGGCCGGCGCTGGCGCGGCGGACCGCAGACGGCTGTACGGCAGAATCGTCCCGTAAGCCAGCAATTCTCCGGCTTTGGGGTTGAGGCTCACGCGCCGGCTGCACTCATCCCGGAACTGCCCCCAGAATCCCTTCCCAACGCCTTTGAACTCTGGCGCCGTGTCCGCCGCACGCGCTTGCGGCCGGCCTTTCAGCATGAGCGCCGTGAAGAAGAGGTCCGATCCCACGGTGCCGAGCCGGTTGAAATAGCGCTGGTCGAACTCCCCGCGGGCCGTCGTGCGTACGGCTTCACCTATATCGTCGGCAGCGCCGAGGGCCCAGGGCGTCATGAGCGCCCCGGTCATCGCATCGCGCGTCAGTCTCAGGGCGCGATAGGCCAGCGCCGCACCGCGCGCGCTTGTGGCTACGGCCTGCGTGTCCCGGACAGCTTGCAGCGCCCCGCCCACGCCGAAGGTCGCCAGTACCAGTGGGTTGTATAGGCTCTCCGCCGCGCTTTCGAAGGCGCCCGCAAGCATGCCGGCCGCCACGAGGCCTGCTTTGGCGGCGCCCGCGCTCTGCATGCCCTGGGCGATCAGGCGCTCGCCGTAGGTTCCGGCTCCGTAGTTCTCGCGCAGGACCCTGGCCGCCTCCTGGTCTGTGATGGGGGAGATGACGGCTCGCGCCATGGCCTCGGGAGGCAGAGGGTAGGGCTGGCCTTCCAAAGACTGGCGCCGCAGCGCGCGCACCATGCCGTAGAGTTCCTCGCGCGCGCCCGGGCTCAGCCTCCGTATCTTGAGCCGGTCGTCCGTCAGGCTCTCGAGAAAGGGGTTCTTGGCATAGCTGCCCGCGGCTTCGAGGCTGTACGCCGGCGAGCCGGTCGCGGCCGCGGCCAGGCTCTGCGGCGCTCCCATGAGGCCGGTGTAGATGGTCTGGCCGGCCTTGCCGCAGAAATCCAGCAGCCCGCTCAGGTGCTTCTGGCTCATGACCTCGGCCTGCGCCTCGCCGAACCATGATCGGCCTTCCTCGACGGCCAAGGTCTTCTTGACCTCCTCCTCCAGCGTCACCCATCGGCCGCGGCCGCCCGAGACCCGGTAGGACTGCCGGCGCAGGGTCACGTCGCGCAGGACCGCCTCGCGCGACCATGGGCCCCAACCGAGGACCTCCCGGCGCAGCCGGGAACTCCATTCCAGACGCGCGTCGTCCGCGGCGTATTCGCGCCAGTATCCGGGGCGGTCCTGCGCCGCCTCGCCGTGAGCGTCGACTTCGATGGCGCCCGTGACGACCAGGCTGTCTGCGGATGTCCGGCCCCGGAAGGCCGCGCCGGGCAGGAACCGGCCGGCGATCACCCTGCGGGCGCCGCCGGCTCGCTCGTAGATGAGGCGGAAACCCTTCCTCTTATCCACGCTCAGGCGCGCGTCCTTGAAGCCGGCTGGCGCGTAGTCGTCAATGTCGCGCAGGAAGTTCCCAAGGGGGACGCTGCGGCTGCCGTCATCGTCCTTGATCTTGAGCGCTCCTAATATATCCCTGGCCAGCATGCGGCAAGCCGCGGTCCTCTCCGGGCCTGGGCTCAGCCGGAGAAGCGCGCTGAGTCCGATCATGCCTCTCACCGCCGCGGCATGTGTGTGCCCGCGCCCTCTTGGCGCGGGTAACGGCGTAGGATAAGACAGACCCTGGTTGTCGAAGATGCGCGCGGCGGAGCCCGGCTCGCCTGCGAGGCTGTGTAGAGTCTGGATGTGCGTGGAGAATCCCTCCAGCCGTTCGGCGCCAATCAATCCGAGGATGCTTCCTAGAATGGCGCGCGTCCGGGGGGATATGCTCCGTTTTTCGCCCGTAGCCGAGACTTGGCGCAGCAGGGCTGCGAGCTCGTGCGCTCGCGCGTCAAGGCCGGCGGCCTCGGACTCCGGCATCGCGCCGGCTGCGAGGCTCGCGTGGAACTCGTCAAGGCGCCGGAGCAGTTCGGGCAAGGAGGCGGCCTTCTGTCCGCCCAGATGCCGCGCCACCTCGCGGGCCAGGACCTTCAAGTCCTGGCGGGCCCGCAAAACGGTCGCGGCGGGAGAAGGATCGGTCTGGAGGGGGGACGCTGCCGAGACGCGGGCGTACAGGGGAAGGAAAACGCAAAGGGCGAGGACCCGGAGTAAGCGGCGGGCCGGCGGGACGGAATGGGCATGCCCTGGTCTGCTGGCCATAAGCAGAGCTTAGGGCTGGAAAGTCGGGACGCTCAGTGTCCTAGGTCCCAGCACGTCAGGGCCCTAGGGCCCAAGCCCGGCGGGGCGAAACGGTTCTTAGGCGGCCGGCGCCGCCAGCGTGGCCAGCCGCTCTTCGAACTTGGGCCTCGGTGTCGCGCCCTCGTCGCGCAGCAGGAAGTACTTGCTGGCCTTGTGGGAGAGCACGACCAGGAACTTGGCCGGCACCCCGGCGCGGCGGTAGGCCGCCAATTTATGGTGGCCGTCGAGCACGAAGCCGGCGAAGAAGCTGTGCAGGGATTTGACGCGCCCGCGCCGGACCGCCTCGGGGATGCCGCGATGGTAGAGTCCCAGGAGCAATATCCGGGGCCGGTCGCCGTTGGCGATCATGGACTGATAGATTTTGACGTTCTCGTCCTTGAGCATGCCGTGGGGCACGAGCGGGATGATGAAGTCGTACTGGCGTTCCGTGATGCCTTCATCCGAGTGCCGGAAGACGCGCGGTTTCTGGTTCTCATAGTGCTCCCAGCCGGAGAGCAGGCCTTCCTCCCGGGGGTCGGCGATGTCCCAGAGGTCCATGAACTCGCTGTTGAAGAAATAGGAGCCCTCGTCTTCGCTGTCATAGGGGCCCGCCACGTTGATGGAGGTTTCGAATATCTCGAACTCGCCTTTTTCCTGGAGGTCCAAGATGGGCGCCAGCTCTTGCACCATGCTTTCGTCCAAGGGCCGGGGGACTTGGAAAGCCTTGGGAAGGTTGACGACCTTGCGTGACAGGCGCGGTTCGTGGAGGCACTTGAACCAGAAATGGCAGGTGTCGCAGTCGTTGCCGACCTCGAACTTGCGCGAGCCGTTGATCTCCAGGAAGAAAGAGTTCGCCTCGCCGGGCTTTTTTTCCACGCCGATCTTGAAGAAACCGCGGCCCTGGTTGAGCTTCACCTTGAACAGGCCGTCGGCCAGCCGCACTACGTCGAACTTCTGCGAAGCCGTTTCTGGTTTCACGGATGCCTCCGATTTCGGTTTCGTATTCTATTCATTTTGAATCGGGCAAGGCAAGGAGAATAGTCTAAATCTTTTTTAAATACCAAGTCGGCGGTCCTATTGACAGCCCACCCCCAACCTGTTATAACAGGGACGATGCGGCGTGAAGCCGGTCATTCCAGGAGGACTGTGCTATGTCGAATGAGGATCGTGGTTCCAATCTGATTTTTTTTCTGGCCGGCGCCGCCATCGGCGCGGGCCTGGGCGTGCTGTTCGCGCCTAAGGCGGGCAAGGAGACCCGCGAGCAGCTCAGCGACTGGCTCAAGGAGAAGCGCGAGGACGGCGGCGCGCTCCTGGCTAAATTGAAAGAGGAAGGCCTGCAGAAGAAGGAGGCGTTGGCCGCCGCTCTCAAGGCTGGCAAGCAGGCCTACATGGAGGCGGACAAGCAGTCCTGATGCCGCGCTTCAGCGGGCCGCAGCGCGGAAGGTGCGGAGTAGGCGCTCGAAGGCTGGCTGGTAGTCCTCGTAGAGATCGCCGGGCGCGCTGTAGTTCAAGGTGAAATAGCGGCCCCTGCCGGCGTCTACATAGGCGCTGCGGCTGGAACCTTTGACCGCGAGCAACCGGGTGGGCTTGCCGTCCACCTTGACGCGGCCCGGCTCCAGGACGGCGTCCTGCCATTCGCGTTCCTTGAGTATGGCGAGGCTCATGTCCTGATAGCCCGGGCCGCCCGGTTCGGCGAGCGTCACGGTTAGGCTGACGGGCTTGCCGCCGCGGCCCGCGTCGAAGACGATGTAGATGGCGGGCGGGCTGTCCTTCCAGCCGTCGGTGATGTGCCAGGCCCTGGGGTATTCGAAGGCGATTTCGCCCGGGACGCTGAAGCGGCCGTAGGACTTGGCGGTGAGCCGGGCCATGCCGGCCTTGCGGCGTCCTGTGGACTTTCCCTCCGTAGGTACGAGCACCGGCGTGCCGTCTGTATCGCCGGGCGCGGGTTCCGCCGACCGAGCTTTTCCCGTGACGCAGCGGTAGGGCCGCAGCCTGCCGGGAGTCATAACGGGATGGGAGCCGAGCGGGCAATGCAGCGCGGCTGAGGAGGCAGCCGGGTCGTCGATCAGATTTAAGAGGCTGCGCGGATGAAGCTTCTTCTCAGCGCACCGGAAGGGATTATAAGGATCGCCTGTCATGACGCGTTCGGTCCCCTGGGGGCATTCTGCGTCGTCGGCCGCTGCGGTCGGAGCCAGGACGAGGCCCAACGCCAGCGCCAGGGCCGCGGCCGGCATACTCAGTGCCCGAGGGTTCCCGGGTCGCGCATGTGCTCCAGGGCCACCTCGCGAGTGATGAGTTTCTTGGCGTAAAGGTTCTTGATGGAGTTGTCTTTGGAGATCATGCCTACCTGGCTGCCGGAGTGGATGGCATCGTTGATGGCGTCGAGCCGGTTCTCGCGGATGAGCTGGCGGACCGCGGGGGTGGCGACGAGCACCTCGCAGGAGACCACCAGCCCCTTGCCGTCGGCGCGGGGCAGGAGTTCCTGGGAGATGACCGCTTCCAGCGTCATGGCCAATTGCTCCCGCATCAGGTCCTGATCCGAGGAGGGCACCGCGGTGACGAGGCGCTGGGCGGTCTTGGAGGCGTCGCGCGTGTGCAGAGTGGTCAGGACCAGGTGGCCGGTCTCGGCCGCGAGCAAAGCCGCGCGGATGGATTTTTCATCGCGCAGCTCACCGATGCTGATCGTGTCCGGATCCTGGCGCAGGGCATCGAGGATGCCCGCGTCGAAAGAAGGGGTGTCCACGCCCACCTCGCGCTGCACGAAGACGGAACGGCAGGGCTTGTAGATGGTCTCGATGGGGTCCTCGATGGTGATGACCTTGCCCGGCCGCCCGGTCTGGTTGAGCCATTCCAGCATGGCGGACATGGTGGTGCTCTTGCCGCTGCCGGTGGCGCCGGTCACATAGATGATTCCGGCGCGCTTGTGCACGAAGGTGCCGACCACCGGAGGCAGGCCCAAAGAGGAGAGGGGGTAGTGCTTGAGGGGCAACAGGCGGATCGAGGCTCCCACCGTGCCCAGGGCCATGTAGATGCTGAAGCGGCAGCGGCCTTCGCCGATGGTGTGCGCGCAGTTGACTCGGGATTCCTTCTTGAAGATCTCGCGCTGGCTGTCGTTCATGTAGGGCTTGAGTAAGGTCTGGATGTTCTCGGAGTCCATCACGGGGTAGGGCAGCGCCCCGATGTTGCCCGCGATGCGGCCGATGGGGGGGATGCCGTGGATGAGGTGGAGGTCCGAGCCGCCGCGGGCGGCCACGTCGGCGAGCAGGGTCTTGAGGTCCATGTCGAATTTGGCCATGAACAAGAGGATAGCCGTTATGGCGCAGCGGATTCAAGCCCCGGAATACTCTCGATCCATCGGCCGAAGGTGTATAATCAGGCCGTGCGGATACTGATTGCGGGCGGAAGCGGTTTTGTCGGGAGCTCCGTGTGCCGGGTTTTGCAAGAGGCGGGCCACGAGCCGTTGGTCATGTCCCGCCGGCCTGGCCCATCGGTGGTGCTCTGGGACGGGGCGGGATTGACCGATTCGTGTATCGCCGCTGCGGCGCAATGCCCGGCGTGGATAAATCTTTGCGGAGAGGGCATCGCCGAAAGGCGTTGGTCCCGGAAGCGCCGGGAAGTCCTTTGGGCCAGCCGGCTTTTGACGACCAGCTTGCTGGTGGACGCAATGAGCAAGGTTCCGGTGCGCCCCAAAGTGTTTATCAGCGCTTCTGCCGTAGGTTATTACGGCGACACGGGGAACATCACTGTGGATGAGTCCGACGCCACCGGTCAGGGATTTTTGGCTGGCCTCTGCGCGGACTGGGAGCGGGAAGCTCTGCGGGCCGCGGAGTCGGGTGTGCGCGTGATCTGCCTGCGCCTGGGCGCCGTTCTGGGTCGGGAGGGGGGGATGCTGGCGCGGCTCGTTCCGTTGTTCAAGCTGGGGCTGGGCGGGCCGCTGGGCGACGGAAAGCAATGGCTTTCTTGGATTTCGCGGGAGGACTTGGCCCGGTTGATCAGCCACCTGCTGGCGGCCGATGTTTCGGGCGCGGTCAACGCGGTGGCGCCTGCGCCTGTGACCAACGGGGAGCTCTGCGGAGTTCTGGGCTCGGTGCTGAAGCGGCCGGCGTTTCTGCGCGTGCCGGGCTTCGCGTTGCGGCTGGCTTTGGGCGGGATGGCCAGCATGCTCCTGACGGGGCAGCGGGTCGTGTCCAGAAAGGTGATGGAGTCGGGCTTTGTCTTCAAGCATCCTTCTCTTGACGCCGCGTTGCGCGCCGAACTGCTTTAGCGGTTGTTGGAAGGAGGCGCTTTTTCTGCTAGAATGTCGGACCATTCCGGAGTAGCTCAATGGTGGAGCGGCGCCCTGTTAAGGCGAGGGTTGGGGGTTCGAGTCCCTCCTCCGGAGCGTTTTGATGGTGCTGCAACAAAGCGGCGGCTGACGTCAGCCGCCGCTCCCTTTTCTCCAGGAGTGGCCCGCATACGGTATAATAATCGCATGACTTCATCCCCGTGCCCATGCACTTCCGGCAAGGCCTTCGCGGCCTGTTGCGAACCCTACCTTTCGGGCAAGACCCTCGCCCCGACGGCGGAGGCCCTGATGCGCGCCCGCTATGCGAGCTACGCGACTGGGCGCATCGACTTCATCGAGACGAGCCACGCCCCCGAGACCCGCGGCGATTTCAACCGGGAGACGGCTCTGGCGTGGTCGAAGGAGTCGAAGTGGCTGGGGCTTGAGGTCGTCGGCACCAAAGGCGGCACCCCGAAGGACGCGGATGGCGTGGTCAATTTCATCGCGGTCTACGAGAAGGACGGCAAGCGCTACGAGCACCGCGAGATCGCGACCTTCCGCAAGGAGGGCCCCCGTTGGTTCTTCGTCGACGGCCAGTCTCCCAAGCCGCAGACCTACGAGAAGTCGGGGCCTGACGTCGGGCGCAACGACCCCTGCCATTGCGGCTCCGGTAAGAAATTCAAGAAGTGTCACGGCCGCTAGGCCCGCACCTTCCGGCGCGGCTTTTTGATGAATTGCAGCGCTGTGCGCTGACTCTTGGAATTCGACCCCCAAGGGAGATTCTGACGGATGCCGCCAAAAGCGGCGGCTGAAGTCGGCGACCGCTCCCTTTTCTCCGTCGTGGCTTAAACCACTTCCTTAAAAAGGCGCAGACCCCAAGCATCTCTTTCTGGAACTGCGCTGCGCATTGTTTTGTTATACAAAACAATACATATTGAATTATCTATTTGCCAAAACAACACTGACGGCTCTAAACTATAGACATGAGGAAATCATCCGGCGCTGGAGCAGGCCGCAAGCGCAATATCAGGCGACTGGCTGACGTCAATCGCGGAATCACGCAGCTCTGCGACGAGCGGGCGTCTTCCCCGCAGATCCAGGGCGTTTTGGAGCGAGATAGGGAGCGCGATTCTAACGCAATTGCCGGCCAAGCATTGCGACGCCAGACTCGGCGCCAGAGGGGACATGAATAGGAGGTGACGCAAACATGACTATCAGAGACATCCCCCCATGGAAAAGGAAGGGCAACGGGGGCGAGTTGCAGAAGCCCTTTGAGGATCTCCGGAGCATGGCCGAATCCATGGATCGGGCTTTCGGGAACTTCTGGGCTCCAATGGAATTCGGCAGGTCCGGCTCTGGGCACTTCGGGGGGCTCGGCGGGATATCTCCGGAGGTCGACATCAAGGAGACTGCCAAGGAGGTCGTTGTGTCGGCCACCCTTCCCGGGGTCGACAAGAAGGACATCCATATAGACCTCACCGAGGACCGCCTGACCATCCGCGCGGAGCGCAGGCACGAGGCGGAGCACAAGGGCAAGGATGGCCACGTGCGGCGGGAGAGTAACTACGGTTCGTTCTGCCACTCATTCCCGCTGCCGGCCGCGGTCAAGGCCGACAAGGCCAAAGCCAACTACAAGGACGGAGTGCTGCGGTTGGAACTCCCCAAGGCAAAGGAGACCCAGACCCGCCGCATTGAAATCGATTAGCACCGTGAAAGGACACGGATGGAGGACATGACAATGGATAAGGAAATGACGCGCAATGACGGAGAATCATACAGGGACATGGTCGGGCTTCGGGATACCATCAGCGGGCTCTTCGATGACTTTTTCAGCGGACGGCCTATGCTGGCTTCCCGCCACATGCTGGCCGACAGCGGCCTAGGGTGGACGCCGGCCGTGAATATCCGCGAGACGGCGGACTCGTTCCTCGTCTACGCGGCCCTGCCCGGAGTCGAGAAGGGCGACGTGAACCTCGAGGTGAAGGACAATACCTTGACGCTGACCGGACGGGCCAAGGAAGCGCAGGGCACGGAGGAGGGCTGGCTGCGACGGGAACTGCCCGCCGGCCAGTTTTATCGCGCGTTCAACCTGGCCACGGAGGTGGATTGCAGCAAGGTGGGCGCGAACTTCAAGAACGGAATCCTGGAGATCCGGTTGCCCAAAGCGGAACAGTCCAAGCCGCGGCGAGTGCAGATCAGCTGATGCCGACTCATCAGGAGCCCGGCCCGCCGGCAGAGTCCATGGGCCGGGCTCCCCGGGCCCGGGAAACTGATACAAATCCAAGTTATGCCGACAGGTGAGGTGAACGACGATGTCTAAGACCACGCTATGGATCATCATCGGGATTCTGGCTGCCATCAGCCTCGGCCAGGGTCGCCAAATATACGCGCAGAATCGGTCTACGCAGTCCGTTGCGCAGGATCCGTGGGAGGCGCAGGACCAGTGGATGGCAGAAGTCCGCAAGCACCTGTTCCGACAGGATCCTGTCCCATTCACGCAATTCGACGATCTGTTCAACGACAAATACTTCGGATACAGATTCGACCCATTCGCGCAAATAGAACAATTCCATAAGAGAATGCGCTCCATGCTAGGGCCAGATGAGCAGACATTATTCAGTCGCTCCTATGGCGACTGGTTCGATAGCAGGATGAACGTGACGAACATCCGCCCCGAGATCAAGACCTCGGATAAGGAAGTGACTCTCTCTTTCAGGATTCCAGGGTTGAGCGGCGAGTCGATGAATATCAACATCAACGAGAACCGCATCCGGATCGCATACGAAGCCAAGACGGTCACGGACAAGAGAGACGAAAAGGGCGCCTCCTATTCCAAGATCGAATCCTCTCAGCATTTCGAAAAGATCATGCCCATCCCCGAGGGTGCCGACGCAAAAGACAATCGCATCGTCCATGAAGGCGATATGGTCAAAATCGTCTTCAAAAAGATTCGCAATCAGGCCACCAAGGCTTGATGCACAAAGACAGACTACAGGAGGTTGCTTCTATGTGGAATGCGCGAAAGTTGTGGTTGGGGGCGCTGCTGAGCGCCCTGGCCGTAAACCTCTATGCCGGCAGCCGAATTACTGCAGAGGTGCAGACCCGGCCGGCCGCCAAGTTGAATGCAGAGGAAAGCCGCGCCCTTTCGCTGGCTGCCGCTGAAATCCTCAAACACGTCAACGAAGCACGTATGGCCATCGGCAAGAAGGATATGAAAGCGGCCGGAGCGCATGTCGATCAGGGCTTGGTCTTGGTCAAGATCATCAATGAGACCGTGCCCACCTTCCAGGTAGAAACGACAATAAAGGCTGGCCAGTTGAATTACGTGGATAAGGAGAACTCCAAACTCCCCATAGTCCCTATCTACGATGAATTGCAAAGGGTATCTGTCATGGCGCCCGTCGAGGCAGCCAAGAAGGAGGCCAGCAAGAGCGGAGTCCCTGTGGCGGTCGATGTGGAGCTGATTCATACTCGGGCGGACTTGAACGTGGATCTTGCCCGAGAAGGACTCCAGGCCGCCAAAGACAGCATACAGAAGGACGACTCAAGGACTGCCGACAACGCCCTTGCGAGCATCCAGACAGGCGTGATCTTCAACTACGCCAAGATGGACCTGCCCCTGGAAAAGATCCGCGAGAATCTGCTCCTGGCCAAGAACCTGGTCGATGTGGGAAAGAACAAGGAGGCGAAGGCCGCCTTGGATGTGGCTGGAGACGCCCTGATGGACTATGAAAAAGGGGCGGGAGTAAGCCGCGCCAGCGAGTCGAAGGCGTTGCGGGAGGAAATCCAGAAGCTCTCGCAGGACATCGAGAAGAACAGCAAAGGGGCCGCCGATCAGATCATGGGCTGGTGGGACAAGGTCAGAAAGTGGCTCCAATAGGCCTGGCAGCGGCGGTCTGCCCCTGTCGGCAAGGGGCAGACCGCCGGGCGGAGGCGAAGACGCCATGAGAACACTGCGCACATTTCCGCTCAGGACTCAGTTCGCCATCATAGTGGCCTTTCTGGCCGTCTTCGTCCTCGGGGCCGGCGTATCCAACTGGATCAGAAACGAGGGACATACCAGTCTGGACATCGCCATGCATACGGACCTGGCCATAGCGACCAAGCTGCCCAGGCTCAAAGCCCTGCTGCGCAGCCTCGACCTCGATACCTCCCAATACTTGCGCACGGGAAAAATGGAATGGCTGCAGGAGCACCGCGAGATCCTGGGCAAGATACGGAAGACCCAGGAAGATCTTCTTCAGTTGTTGCCAGCGGGGAGAGAGCGCATAATCCTGCAAGATCTCAATCGACAACTGGCTGAACACTATGTACAGGAAAGCGGTTGGATCCGACAGAAAAGGGATGGTTCGTTGGACCCGGGAGAAGCGGCCAAAATATTGTCCAGTCGAAGGAGCTACGAGGATATCCTTGAGATTGCCCTGAACATGCACGACATCGATCTGCAAGCCTTCGCAGGAAGGTCTCAAGCGGCCCACAGGGCGTCACTCCAAGGTTTCTGGATCGTCCTTATCATCGGGCTGCTGGCCAGTGCGGTCTTGTCCCTGGGATTGTCCCGATACATCATAGAGCCGGTCCGCTCTTTAGACGACTACACAAAGAAATGGAAGCCAGGCGAGCCTTGGACCTGCGAGATGCCTTCGGTCAGCCCGGAGATCAATAGCCTTTTCCGCAGCATGAAGGGCCTTATGGAAAGTCTGAACGAGGAATATCGTAAAGAAAAAGACATGGGCCGGCTGAAATCGCAATTGGTGTCAACCGTAAGCCATGAGCTCAATAACGCCCTCAGCGTGATTCATGTGGCATCAGTCAGCCTGGAGGAGACCGAACCGAAGGCAAAGACGGCGACGCGCGAGAAGATGTATCGGATCCTCCGGGGGCAGACCACTTCTCTGGCCAGGACTATAAACAACCTTCTCAATATCGGCCGGCTGGAATCCGGCAAGCTGGCATTGGCCCGGAGAAGGATGGATATGGGAACTGTGCTTCAAGAGAGCGTGGCGCTTGTCGAGGTGCTGGCCGAGAACAAAAAAATCAAAGTCTCCATATCATTGCCCAACGAACCCCTGCCCGTCTATGCGGATCCAGACGCCCTGACCCTCGTCATCACGAATCTTCTGAGTAATGCGATCAAGTATACTCCTGAGGAAGGCTCCGTCCAGGTCGGCATTTCGAAAGACGGGCACGCCGGCGGCGAGAGGGTTGTGCAAGTCTACGTGAAGGATACTGGCATCGGGATCGAGCCGGACGAAAAGGAGAAGATTTTCTCCGGCTATTATCGCTCCGAACGGGGCAAGCGGCTGGCCAAGGGCTTCGGCATCGGATTATCGCTCGCGAAAAGCATCATAACGGCGCATGGGGGGCGGCTGGAACTGGAAAGCACGGTAGGCCAGGGATCCATCTTCTCCTTTACTCTGCCGCTATGGGTTTCAGACCACAAGGCCAAGAGCGATTCACAACCTCTCGATGTCCAGCCCGCGTGACAGATTGCCTTGGTTTTGAAGGAGGCTTTATGGCGAAGAAGGCGACGAGTGATAAGCCGATCTAGGATTCGGTTCAACCTGGTCCTTGCCGAGCAAAGCCCTCGCGAATCAAACAAGAATCGCGCCTAGCGGCCGCCACTAAGCTGTGCTGGGCAGAGACGATTGCCGGCGGCGGGTGGTACCGGCGAACCCCCCGCAATTGAGGCCGCGCAATCCTTCCGGTTGTGTCGACACCCGGCGTGCCCTTGATTAATCGTGGCGGGGGGCTTAGACTTGCGGGATGAGGTCGGCAGCATGAAAGTGGCCGTGATTGGCGGCGGCATCTCCGGGGTTTGCGCGGCGGTCGCGCTCAGGCGCATCGGGGTGGCGGTCGATATCTTCGAGCGCGGCGCCGCGATCCGGGAGATCGGCGCGGGGTTGAGCCTTTGGCCGAATGCGACGCACGCGCTGCGCGAGCTCGGCCTGCTGGAGCCGTGCCTGCGTGTGGCCAGCCGCGTGGAAAAGATTCGGCTCAGGGATCCCGAGGGCCGGGAGTGGGCATCGGTCCGGGTCGTCGGGCAAGCGACACCGGCGCTCTGCCTGGACCGGCCAGCCCTGCTCGCGGTCCTGCTTGCGGCCATGGACCGGCAGCGGATACATACCGGCCAAACCTGTGAGGGCATCAGCCTGGAATCGGGAAGCGGCCAAAAGCCCTGCGTACATTTCGCGGGCGGCCGGAAGCTGACATTCGATGCCGTCATCGGCGCCGACGGCCTGGGCTCCGTCGTGAGGGATTTCGTGACGGGCCGGATCGAGCGTCCCGTCTATCGCGGCTATCTGATCTGGCGGGGAGTCGCGGAAGTGCTCCCTCCTTTTTATGCGGAAGGGAATATCACGGAGGCCTGGGGGAAAGGGGAGCGTTTCGGGATCATGCCCATCGGTAATGGAAAGGTGTGCTGGTATGCGGCGCGCAACCAACCGGATACGGCATCGCCGCAGAGCAAAGCCGAACTCCTGGAGCATTTTCGAGGGTGGCATCCGCCTATCGCCGAGGTCATCGCGGCAACCCCTGAATCATTGATCGTGAGGACGCCGGCGCTGGATCGGCCACCCGCCTGGAATTGGGCGAAGGGGCCAGTCGTGCTGATCGGCGATGCCGCGCATCCGATGACGCCGAATCTCGGCCAGGGGACCTGTCAGGCCATCGAGGATGCCCTCGTGATTTCCCGGCTTCTGGCCGGAGGCGGATCGATCGAGAATGCGTTCCATCGTTTCGAGAAGATCCGGCGCGCTCGCGCCGCGGCAATCGTGCTTGGCGCCCGTTGGATCGGCGGCTTCGCTCAGTCCGAGGGCTGGGCCGCCCGGCTGGTACGCGGCATCCTCCCTCGCCCCTGTTTGTCTGGCGCCATCGAGAAGACGTTCCACGCGATTCATGACTACAAAGCCGGGTCCTGTCTCGCATGAGGTATAATTGGCCCACATGAGAGCCTCGCATCGACGCTGGAAGGCCCGTGCCCGTCTCTACGGATTGGGGACGGCATTGCCCCCGTACCGGGCGGGACAGCCGGTCGTCAAACGCTTCATGGCCGCTCTCGCCGCAGCCACGCTCAAGGGCCGTCGGCGCGACGTTACCCTCGATTTCCTCGATAAGATCTACGCCTCTTCGGGGATCGCCAAGAGGCATAGCGTCCTGGCCGACTATACCAAGGATTCTCCGGCAGACTTCAAGTTTTTCCCGACCAACTGGGCCCTCGAACCATTCCCGACCACGGCGGCGCGGATGGAAGTGTTTGAAAAATGGAGCGTCGACTTGGCAGAGGATGCCTGCCGCAAAGCCCTGCGCGAGTCGGGCGCCAAGCCCGCCGAGATATCCCATCTCATCTTCACCACCTGCACAGGACTCTTCGCCCCGGGCCCAGACATCCTTCTCATCGGCCGTCTGGGGCTGGGCCCCCAGGTTCATAGGACGGTGCTGGGATTCATGGGCTGCTACGCGGGCTTCACCGGCCTGAGGATGGCCGGGCATATCCTGGGGGCCGAGCCCGACGCCGTAGTCCTGCAGGTCTGCGTAGAGCTCTGCAGCCTGCATTTTCAGAAGAAGGCCCTTCCTGAATACATCGTGGCCAACAGTCTCTTCGCTGACGGCGCCTCCGCCGCCGTCTATGCCCGGCCCGGACTGTTCCGGGGAGGGTTGGCGGACTTGGTCGCCACTCATAGCCGCGTCGAACAGGATAGTCTCGATCATATGTCCTGGCGCATCGGCGCCTCGGGGTTCGAGATGCGGCTGGACCGCGAGGTGCCGGCGCGCCTCAAGACCGCCGCGCCCGGCTTCGTCGGTGAGCTGCTGGACCGCGCGGGGCTCAAGCGAGGCGAAAGCTCCTGGGCCATCCACCCCGGGGGACGCAAAATCGTCGATGAGGTCCAGGCTTCCTTGGACCTGACCGATTCCCAGGTCCAGTCCTCGCTCGAGGTCTTAAGCTCCTGCGGCAATATGTCGAGCGGGACCATCTTCTTTGTCTTGGACCGGGAACTGCGGCGGGCCTCGAAAGGAGCCGTCACGGCCCTAGGCTTCGGGCCAGGGCTTACCATGGAAGGCGCCGTCCTCTCCAGACCTTGAACTCTTCCGCCGCATTGAACTTCAAGACGCGCCGCGAGTGTCTTGAACTCATGGATGCCTCCGGCCTTGATGCTGGAGAGCTGGCCGAGACCCTGAGGGAGCTGGACTTCCTCAACGCGGCCTTGGGCGGCTATGCCGCGACCTTGGAGGCTTTGGAGCGCCTTGTCCCGCCCGGCCGTCGCGAGTTCGATGTCTTGGATGTGGGCTCGGGGGGGGGCGACACGGCGCGGCGCATCGTTGAGTGGGCCCGCCGGCGGGGTCTGACCGCGCGG
>TBL_comb47_HYPODRAFT_10004879_pt1 | contig 15250 bp, 12 predicted proteins | sample TroBogypolimnion_40_FD_10682 | JGI IMG/M metagenome (IMG submission 10682)
ACAGCTCCACCAGTAATTTCTCTGATGAATTACCTGCAAAATCCTGCAGCCTGATGTCGCAATCGAGCCATATTTTTGAGCATGAAATTCCGGTTGCATTGATAACCGGGCTCTCCATGGCATAGGTNTAGTCTGTTCTCGCCGGCGTCGCTGAAAATACCACGCAGGGAACAGGATTCCCGTCGCCGGTGCTGATGTTCCAGTTTCCCTGTTCAGGGCTGAAAGTCCAGGAATTAGAACTGAAATTAGCTGCGTTCCAGGGTTCATAAAAAGGCAGCAGTACACCATAAATAATATTGACATCCACAGGACCCGCAGCTACTGACTCCCCGGTCATCCCGGGAAAACCATACGGAGCCAGGTCATACAGGGCAGAAACGCTGTAGGCATAAGTTCCCGGGAACAGGTTATGATCGGTGTATGAAATGGTATCCGGGTTTGAAACCGTTTGCAGCAGTGCCCCGTCACGGTAAATGTTATAGCCGGTCAGGCCGGGCGGTACGTCGGCATGGGGTTTTTTGAATGGCAGCGGCTTGTTCCAGCTGATGAACGCAGCATTGTCAATGCCTGTCCCCTGCAGATTGACAGGCGGGCCAAGAAAACGGGAAGTGAAGGGCACGCAAATCTCAAATGAAGAACCGCTGCCATACACTGCAGTTACACAGGCCAGCGAAGTGCCCCCGTAATGCACGAGGTTGGGCGGAAGTGAATAGGTCGTATCCGGTGTAAACCCACAAAGGATGTTATCGAGGTAAAAATCATAGCCTAGCAGGCAATTTCCGGAAACCGAAGGCAACTCGCTGGCATACACAATTATGTTGTCGATGTTCCAGTTATTGATGTCGTAGGAATCGGCGCCATAAGCCTTGAAACGGATCCTGAACTGGATATTCGTATAAGAAGAAATATCGAGTTCCTGGTTTGTCCAGTGAATGTCGCCGGCCGAGTTGGCATACGTTTTTAGCTGGTGCCATGTTATTCCATCCCAGAGTTCAACGGCCATCTGGTTCAGCGTCGTCGTCCCGGAATTATCAAGGTAAATATCGTATTTCAGCTTCATGACCGGGGCATTGATCCCGGCAATGGTCTTGCTGACCAGGGATTGTTCATAATTTATGGCCGGTGGTGACCACACGAACATGGCCGAAGGCTGCGGGTTTCCCAGGTTGGCGGAGACGATCCAGTTGGTCCCGCCCTCGATTGACCAGTCGTTTGTAGTGAAGTTCCCGCTTTCCCAGGTCTCCCGGAATAGTTCTGTATGCATGACTGGCTTATTCCATGAAGCAANNAGGCTGTTNCCATTNACTGCCAGGTTGGATGCNGGNGNTTTTTCCTGNAGAAGGAATACNTTTAATAAGGTATCTGCNTCCAGGCTGAGGTTTTGNATGGAGGNAGNNTACCCGAAACGNGTGACNTTNATNTCATAGGAACCTTTCCAGCAATGCGGAAATAATACGTCCCCGGTTGCATTCACCATATGGGAATAGAGGGTATCCGGGTAGACCAGGTTTTTCATGGTCACCTGAGTGCCACTGACACTGGCCGAATCACAGCTCAGGGTTACATGAACGGCGACGGAATTGGTCCAGCATTTTCCCAGGATGTTGGAAAACGTTACCGCCGACTGGCGGTTTCCGGGGTAAAGTGCCTGAACGCCCCACCGGTATGGACCGCAGGGCAACAAGCTCCAGGAAGAATCCGAAATGTGCGTCAAGGTGGTTGATCGCAATGGCGTCCAGGCTGCCACGTTAAGTTCCTCGCCTTGTTTAAGACGCCATGTATTATACCCGAGAACATTTACGGGTGAATTATTAAGGTATGAAGGACCCCCTGATCCGTTGACCAGCGCCCTGATCATGAAGTTACCGGCAGCGGGCATCCAGCTTCCGTTCCCGGTAACAAACCTTGAATAACTCCGGAACTGCGGATTGGTCTGATCGATGGCGATTCCTGCTGCATTTGGTGCATTCCCTCCCTGGGTCATGACAATATAAAAGCTTCCCGAATTAACAACCGGCGGATTTATCAAGGAGAATTCAAGCCACCCAAGGGCTGCCGGTATCACGACCTGCGGACCGGAAATGACGGCCCCGGGGGTTCCGCCAGGTCCGGAGGCATCATAAACAGAGACCTGGAATGGAACCAACGGATAACTGCCCGCCGGGTAATTCGAAGCATTCCCGAGATGGATCATCCCGCCTGTAACTCTAGCCGGGTAAGCAAAGGGCGTGAACCTCCCTGCATCCTGGTTTCCCTGGACAGCCCAGACTGTAAAATCGTCGGGGATGCCATCATCATAAATAAGATCATAGCTCCCTTGCGGGATCTGCCACTGGACCGGAACAAACGGGATTGAACCGGAAGTATTGAATACGGCGGTGGTTGTTCCAGGTGGATTGCGGCTCTCAAGTATGGAGAGGTTCATGGTATAGGCAAATGAAGGCTGAAAGGTCATCGAAGCGGAAGAAAAAGTCTCATACCCAGGTTTTGAACAGACCACCGGAAGTGTGGCGCCGGAGGTGATGGAAAGATAATACAACCCGCCGGCCACTGACCAGGTCGAATTGTTGTCAAAGGAAATTTTTGCTCCGATGATCGGGGCTCCTGTCAGGCCGTTGGTAACGATTCCTGAAAGCGTGGCCGGGGACTGCGACCAGCCCGGAGCCACAAGCAGGAAAAACAGAAGAAAACAGCCCGATTTGATTGCTGTTTTCCTTAAGTTGCCATTCGTCATAAGTGACGGACCGATTTATTCATCACAAAGATACCGAAAATCAAAGAATGTTGCCCGATACGGATATTTTTTCAACAATTCATTTTATTTTAGTTTGAAATCCTTTGGAAATTAAAAACTTTCTCTATCTTTGCACTCCCAAAAAATGAAGTAAATCAATTTATTTTTCGCAAGATGTATGCAATTGTTGAGATAGCCGGACAGCAGTTTAAGGTTGAGAAGAAAGATGAAATTTTTGTTCATCGCCTCGAAGGAGAACCCGGTACAAAGGTTGAATTCTCTGAAGTATTACTGGTTGACAACGATGGTGCGATCACTGTCGGAGCCCCGCATGTTGAAGGTACAAAGATCAGTGGAAAGATCATTGAACACGAAAGGGGTGATAAAGTCATCGTTTTTAAGAAGAAAAGAAGAAAAGGTTTTCAGAAAGAGACTGGTCACCGCCAGGATTTCAGTAAGATCCTGATCGAAAACATCACCCTGAAAGGTGCCGTTAAAAAGGAGAAGAAAGCCGTTAAGGAAGAGACCGCTTCAGAAGCTGAGACAGTTTAAACAGAATTTTTAAAAACATTTTTATATGGCACACAAAAAAGGTGCAGGTAGTTCGAGTAACGGACGCGAATCACATTCCAAACGACTGGGTGTTAAAATATACGGCGGACAGCTTGCAAAAGCCGGCAACATCATCATCCGTCAGCGCGGAACTGTTCATAACCCCGGGTTGAATGTCGGAATCGGCAAAGACCATACATTGTTTGCCTTGGTGGACGGCGTTGTGGACTTCAAGAAGAAGATGAAGAACCGTTCCTTTGTTTCCATCCTCCCGCTGGAACAGGAAAAGCAGGATTAACTGAAAAACTTTCTTTGAAAGAATGACATCCCGACTAATGCTAGCCGGGATTTTTATTTTGGATATATTTGTAAAAAAAAAACGTATGCTCCAATTAACTGCAATTCGCGAAAATCCTGAAGAAATAATCAAACGTCTTGCCATAAAGAATTTTAATGGCAAAGAGATCATCACTTCCGTTATTTCGCTGGATGATAAAAGAAAAGAGACCCAGAAGAAACTTGACGACAATCTTGCACAGAGCAATCTGTTAGCCAAGGAAATTGGAGTCCTCTTCAAGTCGGGGAAGATGGAGGAAGCAAACCAGATCAAGGAAAAGACCTCGGAGCTTAAGAATCTTGCAAAGGATCTTACAGAGACGCTGGAAGCAGCTAAGAAAGAGCTGGAAGACATGCTGGTCAGGGTTCCGAACCTGCCTCATGCATCCGTTCCTGCCGGAAAAACACCGGAAGATAACCTGGTTGTATTGCAGGAAGGCACAATTCCTGAGCTCCCCGAAGGATCAGTTCCTCACTGGGACCTGACCACGAAATACGACATCATTGACTTTGCGCTCGGGAACAAGATCTCGGGTGCAGGTTTTCCTGTTTACAAAGGTAAAGGCGCCCGTTTACAGCGCGCACTCATCAACTTTTTCCTGGATCAGGCCATTGCCGCCGGTTATGCTGAAATTCAGCCGCCGTACCTTGTCAATGCCGCATCGGGGTTTGGTACGGGACAGCTTCCCGACAAGGACGGGCAGATGTATTATGCACCGATTGATGATCTTTACCTCATCCCTACTGCAGAAGTTCCGGTTACTAATATCTACCGGGACATGATCCTGAAGGAAGCCGATCTTCCCTATAAGAATGTTGCCTATTCAAGCTGTTTCAGAAGAGAAGCCGGATCGTACGGGAAAGATGTCCGCGGACTAAACCGCCTGCACCAGTTCGACAAAGTCGAGATTGTCCAGGTGGTACTGCCGGCAAAATCATACGCGGTTCTTGAAGCGATGAAGGATTATGTCTCCGGATTGTTGCGACTGCTTGAACTGCCTTTCCGGGTAGTCAAATTATGCGGCGGTGACATGGGATTTACATCGGCCATGACGTATGATATGGAAGTCTATTCAGCCGCACAGAAACGCTGGCTGGAAGTGAGCTCCATCTCCAATTTCGAATCCTTTCAGTCGACACGGCTGAAGCTGCGTTACAAAGATGATGCAGGGAAGATTCATCCCGCACATACACTCAATGGAAGTGCACTTGCATTGCCGCGTATCGTAGCAGCCCTGCTCGAGAACAACCAGGGCCCTGACGGGATCCGTATCCCGAAGGCGCTGGTCCCCTATACCAACTTTGAGGTGATTGGTTTCTGACTGTTCTCTTTGATCTGTTATTTCCTCACTTGCAATTCTGCACTACTCACATGAGGGTGAGTAAAAGTGAATAGCTGATAGTGAAAATTTTAAACCTAACAGGAACAGTCTAGTACCCAAAGAGGCACAGAAAACACGGAGAAAAACTCTTTCGTCACTGACATCATGGTTTATCCTAACTGATTCCCTTCACTTATAACAAGTCATAATCTCGAATATAACAAGTTAAAATAAAATTATAACAAGTTATAATCAGGCACGGAAGCGGACATAATTTACATTTTCCCGGTTTATTTGTTGTTCTTCAGGCTCGCGATAATTAATATGGCTGCATCTGTTGTTGCCCTTCCGGGGATTGACATCCTTTTGTTCGTACATTTTTCGTAATATTTGTAAATCTTTGTCTGATTTGTCGCGGAAGTCTTTATTTTTGAACCGAAAAACAAAAAATAACCCATATGAAAAAAATTATTTTAGCGCTCGTTCTCATCTTAACTGTAGCAACTGGGACAAGTTTTGGACAACTAAACATTAAAATCGGGCCGAAGGTGGGCTTTAATGCCTCTCAGCTCCACACCAACCTGGATTCAATTTCAAGCCAGTTCAAGTCGGGATTTCAATTCGGGATTTTTGTGCGGTTAGGGAAAAAAGTTTACCTGCAGCCTGAGTTGTATTATACCACCGAAGGAGGCGTTTTTAAAAGCAACGCATCTTCCATTAACCAATGGGAACAGAACATCAAGCTCGGATCGCTCGATGTCCCGGTACTTATTGGTGTTTCGTTTATCAATAGTGAGCTGCTGAATGTTCGTATTCTTGCAGGTCCTGTGGCCAGCTTTATCGTGAACAAAAAAATATCTGAAACCGGCGTGACCGGTCCGATACAGGGTGCCGACATCAAGAATGTCAACTGGTACATCCAGGCAGGAGCCGGTGTTGATATCTGGAAATTCACGCTGGATGTCCGTTACCAGATAGGGTTGAACAAGATGATCAGCGATGTGGATTTCAATAGCAAGACTGTCAACTTCAATACATCGAACAATGTGTGGGTTGTAAGTCTTGGATTTAAGTTCTTATAGTCGGATCCAATTCGGTAACAGATGCTGATAAACCCGGAAGTTTCCTGAAAATAATTCAACCGCAAAGACGCAACCCTGCCTGCCGGCAGGCAGGATTGCGTCTTTGCGGTATTTCAAATTTTATTTTGAATTACTTTCCGAAACAATTGCAGACAATTTTTGGTTATGAAACAAGTTAATCAGGAATAGTAGTTAACCAAAATAACAAAGCTATGAAAAGGACATTTTTTCTTGTGGTGTGTTTATTGCTTCTTTCATCAGGGATGCATATTTCGGCTCAAAAATCCGGTCCTGTTGATCCAATGAAAAAAGATACCTGGATGATCAATTTCGGTTTTGGACCTGGAATTAATTACTACAACGGATATTCAACCGGTTTCGGACCGGGGTTCCAGGCATCCTTTGAAAAAGGAATGTGGCAGCTTGGACCGGGTGTTCTGACCCTTGGTGCCGAATTGGGAACATCTTTCTTTTCATTCAACGGGGAATTCTACACTGACGCCACGTACCGCTATCATTGGGTCAGCCTGATCACTGCTGCCCGGAGCGCCTACCATTACGGCTGGAAAGTTAAAGGCCTTGATACCTACGGCGGCCTTTCAACCGGGATGCGCTTTCTCTTCTTCTCATGGAATTATACTGGGAATACTCTGCTTCATGTTGAAAATAACTATAACCCTGAAGCAGTATCCGTCTTCTTCGGTACCTTTGTGGGTGCATCCTATTTTTTCAATAATATTCTTGGCATCAACGGAGAATTAGGATATAACATCAATTATGCACAAATTGGACTGGTCTTTAAGCTAAATTAGAACCTGTGCTTGTCGGAACAAAGAATTACAGGACGGTCTGGATGGAAGACCAAACGGTTTTCCTGATCGAACAAAATCTCCTGCCTTTTGAATTTAAAATTATTCAGGCATGTGATACAGAAGCCTGTTGCGAGGCCATCCGGTCCATGAAAATACGCGGTGCAGGCGCCATTGGTGCTATGGCCGGATTTGCCATGGCGCTGGCTTTCATCAATGCACCAAAAGTCAACACGGAAACTTATATTCTTTCTGCCCGCAGGGAAATTGAAGCTACCCGGCCAACGGCGCGGAATCTGTTCCATGCCACTGAAAAGGTATTTGCGGCAGGACTCGTTTCGGCCGAAGAGGCTGTACGAATGGCTCAATGGATCGCGGATAAGGATGCTGATGATTCACGGATGATCGGGATTTACGGAAATGAATTGATAAAGGATGGATTCCGGGTTGAAACCCATTGCAATGCAGGCTGGCTTGCGTTTGTCGATTACGGCACCGCCCTTTCACCTGTTTATACTGCGACAAAGCAAGGCAAGAAAATCTTCGTCTATGTTGATGAAACCCGCCCGAGAAACCAGGGGGCACGCCTGACGGCCTGGGAACTGCAAAGTGCCGGAATTCCGCATGGGATCATCCCTGATAACGCCGGCGCGCACCTGATGTCGCTCGGGAAAATAGACCTGATCATCACCGGCGCCGACCGCATTGCAAAGAACGGGGATGCAGCCAATAAAATTGGCACACTCGAAAAAGCCATCGTTGCCAAAGAATTTGGAATACCATTTTATATCGCCGCGCCCGTTTCCACCTTTGACTTCAAGTGTGAAAGCGGGTGTGATATACCGATTGAAGAGCGCAGCGAAGACGAGGTTCTTTACCAGGAAGGCCCTGATAAGGATGGAATCCTCCGGAAGATCCTTGTATGCTCACCCGGTTCGCATGCGGAAAACCCGGCATTTGACGTGACACCGGCAAAATACATCACCGGGATCATCACCGAAAAAGGAATCATCAAACCAGACCGGAAATCAATATCGGGCCTTGGTCGTACAAACAAGTAAAACAATAACCACAATGATCACAATGATTTACACAAAGGTCACAATGAATATCTTTGTGAATTCTTTGTGGTGAAAAGTAATATAGAATAGAAGTTTTTATTTTTTCATAATTCTTAATAATCAGCAGATGAAATACAAAATCTTTACAGGAATTATCCTTCAGTTCATATTTCTCTTCGTTTCCCTGAGCATGACGGCCATGTCGCCCCAGGAAAAGGACGATGACGATATGCCTCAACAGGTTAAACCGAAAGAGACCAAAAAGTCAAACTCAAAAGAGGAGAAAAAAGATACACTGTTGACTTCAGCAACCGTTGACGGGCTGAAATTCAGGAGTATCGGACCAGCCTTTGCTTCGGGCAGGATCGTGGACTTCGCAGTAAACCAGAAAAACCATACGGAATGGTATGTTGCCGTGGCTTCGGGCCATATCTGGAAGACGGTGAATAACGGCACAACATTTACACCTGTATTCGACAACTATGGAGCTTATTCCATTGGCTGTGTGGCGATCGATCCAAACAACTGCAATGTAGTCTGGGCCGGAACGGGTGAAGGGAATCACCAGCGGTCCCTGGGATATGGCGATGGCGTTTACAAAAGTAATGACGGCGGTAAAAGCTGGAAGAACATGGGATTAAAGGAATCCCGCCAGATCGGAAGAGTCCTGATTGATCCGCGAAATTCCGATGTCGTATATGTTGCTGCGGAAGGTTCAGTATGGGGACCTGGCGGTGACCGGGGACTTTTTAAGACAACTGATGGAGGCAAGACGTGGAAAAAAGTCCTTGCCATCAGTGAAAATACAGGTGTAAACAATATCCTCATGGATCCCCGTGATCCGAATGTTCTGTATGCTTCATCCGAACAGCGGCGCAGGCATGTGTTTACCAAGATCGGCGGAGGTCCCGAGACTGCAATCTATAAATCAACCAATGCCGGTGAAACCTGGGATAAGCTTACATCCGGTCTTCCTACGGAGGATATGGGTGGCATGGGACTGGCGATCTCCCCGATCAATCCCGATGTGATTTATGCCATCATTGAAGCAGCCGGAGATGCCGGCGGCTTCTACCGCAGCAGCGACCGGGGTGCTTCCTGGCAAAAGATGAGCGGTCATTTTGCCCAGGGACAATATTATAATAAGATCTTTTGTGACCCGGTGGTCATGGATAAGGTCTATTCCATGGAAACATGGTCCTGCTTCACTGAAGATGGTGGCAAGACCTGGAAAAACCTTGGGAACAACAAAAGGCATGTGGATGATCACGCGTTCTGGATCGAACCGGAGAATCCGAAACATTTCCTGATCGGTTGCGACGGCGGGATTTATGAAACTTTTGATGCAGGAAAAGAATTTATTTTCAAGAGCAACCTTCCCGTGACGCAATTTTACCGTGTCCAGGTGGATAATGCCCGTCCATTCTACAATGTTTACGGAGGTACGCAGGACAACAACAGCATGGGTGGTCCGTCGCGTAACACCAGTGTTTCGGGAGTGTTAAGCGATGACTGGGTAGTGACTAACGGAGGTGACGGTTTCTGGTCACAGATTGATCCGCTTGATTCCAACATTGTTTACGCGGAATCACAGTATGGCGGGATGGTCCGTTTTGACAGGAAGAGCCAGGAATCAGTTGACATTCGTCCTGAGCCCAGGAAAGGAGAAGACAGTTATAAATGGAACTGGGACACACCATTGCTGTTAAGCCATCATTCGCATACCAGGTTGTATTGCGCTGCCAATAAGGTATTCCGGAGTGATGATCGCGGGAATACATGGACTGTCATCAGTCATGACCTTACGACCATGACCGACAGGAACAAATGGCCGGTTATGGGCAAATTCTGGAGTATTGATGCTGACGCCAAGGATATTTCGACCTCATTGTACGGGACGATCATTTCACTCGATGAGTCACCTGCAAATGAGGACCTTTTGTATGCCGGAACCGATGACGGGCTGATCCAGGTGACCACCAACGGCGGAAAAGACTGGCGGAAGATCGCTTCATTTCCCGGGGTTCCTGAATACACGTATGTAAGCGATGTATTTGCATCAAGGTACGATGAAAATATTGTCTTTGCGTCATTTGACAATACGCTGCGCGATGATTTCAAACCTTATCTCCTGAAGAGCACTGATAAAGGCCTGACATGGAAGTCAATTGCAGGGAATTTGCCAGCCACAGGGGCGGTTCATACAATCTACCAGGATCATTCCAATCCTGAACTGCTCTATATAGGAACGGAGTTCGGTTGTTTCTTTACAATCGACGGTGGAAAAATGTGGACCCAGCTAAAAGGTGGTTTGCCGGTCATCTCCATCAAAGACATGATCATTCAAAAGAGAGAGAACGACCTTGTACTTGCCAGCTTCGGGAGGGGTTTTTATATCCTGGACGATTGTACACCGTTGAGTCTTCTCACCAATGATATCCTGGAAAAAAGAGGATATATTTTCCCCGTGAAGGATGCGCTCATGTATATCCAGAGTGACGGAAAGAGCAGCCAGGGATCAACTGTTTACGCTGCGAAGAATCCTGATTTTGGTGCAACCATCACATACTATTTAAAGGAAGTTCCGAAAACGCTGAAAGAAATCAGGCATGAAAAGGAAGCCGAACTCTTTAAAAAAGGTGACCCCATTCCTCAGCCAACTGAAGAGGAAATGCGGGCAGAGAAAAACGAGATCCCTCCTTATCTCACATTTACTATTGTTGACGAGACCGGTGCCATGGTGCGGACCATCCGGAAGAGTGCAACCAAAGGAATCAACCGTGCCACCTGGGATCTGAGGTACCAGTCGACCAACAGCATTGAATCCGGCGAACCCTTCGATCCGTTAAAAGACAATGGCAGCGGCATACTTGCAATGCCAGGAAAGTATTCTGTTTACATGACACTAACCAGCCTGACCTCTAAGAAAGTCCTTGCCGGCCCGGTTGACTTTCATGCAGTAGTGCTCAATAACACTACACTGCCCGCCACAAACCGTGGTGAAATGGTTGCCTTTACGAAGAAAGTTGCAGAGCTAACCAGGGTGATGCAGGGAACAGAGCAATACGCCGAATACCTTAAGAAGCGCGTCAATGATCTGTGGGTTGCGCTGAACAGTACGCCCAATTCTTCGCCTGATTATGCTGTCAAGTTAAAGGGACTTCAATCAAAACTGGATGAGATCCTGAACGTGAAATTCAACCGCAGAACGAATAAGCCAAGTTCGGAAGAAAACCCGCCGGCACCCGTGCCATTGAATGCGCGGCTGGAAAAGCTGACCGGGATCAGTTGGAGCAATACCAGCAACCCGACCCAGGGCCAGCTTGATGCCTATAATATTCTTGCGGAAGAATTTCCACCTGTATATGAGCAGATCAGGTCAATTGGTGAAACCGACATTCCCGGGATCGAAAAGATGCTTGAGTTGATTGCAGCTCCGGTAACGCCGGGAAGACTGCCGGTGTGGAAGAAATGACAAGAATGACGAATGACGAATATGGGAATGAAATGACATGAATGTGGAATTTCGAATACATTTTAATCGAAGACAATTCGACAATCGTAATTCGTGAATTTCATTCCTGCCGGCCGGCAGGCGGGCGTCATTCGCATATTCGTCATTCGCATATTCGTCATTCGCATATTCGTCATTCGCATATTCGTCATTCACATATTCGTCATTCGCATATTCGTCATTCGCATATTCGTCATTCGCATATTCGTTATTCTTTTCATTATTCGGCTGTTAATATCTTTTCTCTTTTTTTATATCACTTTCCCTCTCTCTTCTGATTAAGTCAGAAAAAACATCATGAAAGGTGAAAACATCATGAAAGGTGAAAACATCAAGAATCGGACAAAAGAATTTGCACTGCGGATCCTCAAAATGGCATCTGCAGTGCAAAAAGAGTACTCTTCACAAATTATTTCTCAACAGATTACACGATCTGCAACATCTGTTGGAGCGAACTACAGAGCCGCATGCAGATCGAAGTCACGGAGAGATTTTGTGAATAAACTGAAAATTGTTGAGGAAGAACTGGATGAAACAATGTATTGGCTCGAATTAATTGAGGACAGCAATATTTTTCCTGCAGACAGAATTTCTCCTTTGATCAGTGAAAGCAATGAATTGCTTGCAATTATTGTAACAAGTATCCAAACCGCAAGGGGAAACGGGAGAAAGGAATGACGAATTCGGGAATGACGAATATGCGAATGAAATGACATGAATATGGAATTACGAATGAATTGAGTCAATTTAATTCGATATTTGTAATTCGTGAATTTCATTCCTGCCGGCCGGCAGGCGGGCGTCATTCGCATATTCGTTATTCATGTCATTTACTTCAAACACTACCTTTAGAAAGCCCGATTGATTAAATGAAGCAAAAGATCTTTACAGAAAACAAAACATTCCTTAAAGCTGATTTCAGGAAGACTCCTCTGGAAAAAGGAGAGTTTGAAAAATGTATCTTCCGGGATTGTGACTTATCCAATGCTGACCTTTCAGATATCCGGTTTCTGGACTGTGAATTCATTGGCTGTAACCTGAGCCTGGCCAGTCTGAAGAATACTGCGTTGCGCGGCGTGATCTTCAGGGATTGCAAAATGCTGGGACTTCATTTCAGCGACTGTAACAATTTTGCGGTTTCTTTCAGTTTTCACAATTGCTTCCTGGATCATTCTTCGTTCTACCAGATGAAGATTAAAAAAACCAGTTTCAGAAACTCAAAGCTTGAAGAAGTTGATTTCACGGAATGTGATTTAACCAGTGCGGTGTTTGATAGTTGTGATCTGACACGGGCAGCCTTCGATCATACAGTTCTTGAAAAAGCAGACTTCACAACTTCCTTCAATTACTCCATTGACGCGGAAATTAACCGGGTAAAAAAAGCCAGGTTTTCGCTTCCTGGTGTAACAGGGCTGTTACACAAGTATGACATCGAAATCATTTAATCAGGTGAATATGGAACCCAGGATTGAAATGGCATTGCCGAAAAAACTGGTTGGGCAACGAATGAGAATGTCATTCTCAGATAATAAAACACATGAGCTGTGGCACGGGTTTATGCTGCGGAAAAAAGAGATCAGGAAAAGCATTGGAAAAGTGCTCTACTCAATGCAGATTTATAATCCCGGGTTTTTCAGCAATTTCAATCCCGCTGCACAATTTGAAAAATGGGCCGCCATTGAAGTTTCAGATTTCAACGAAATTCCGGAAGTGATGGAAGCCTATACATTGCCCGGCGGCTTGTATGCAGTGTTCCAACATAAAGGACCGGCAAGCGAAGGACCACAGACCTTTCAGTACATCTTCGGAACCTGGTTGCCGGCATCTGGCTATGAGCTTGACGACCGGCCTCATTTTGAGGTACTGGGAGAAAAGTATAAAAACAATGATCCGGAGTCGGAGGAGGAGATCTGGATACCTGTAAGGTCTAAGAAGTTTTAAGGAGTATAAAAATTAGCATAACTTTGAAAAGATATGTTGAAAACGCTTCTTCCTTTATTCTTCTTTTTTTTCTCCTTGCAGGGTGCAATGTCCCAGCCTGCCAACACGAACCTCAGCAATGGCATTGCATTCGACGGAGAGCCTTTCATTGCCATCAACCCGGTAAACAGCCAGAATCTTGTCGCTGCCTGGATGGGAATAGAATATTCAGGCGGGCAATTTCTCATCGCGATAAAAACACGGGCCAGTTTCGACGGAGGCAATTCCTGGAGCACGGTTCATTCACTTCCGCATTTTGGCACGGGTTTCGGTTCTGCTGATCCGTCCATGGCGTTCGACAGGAACGGCTTGCTTTATGCATGTTATATTGACTACCGGCAGCTACCCGACAGCGGCGGAGTCTATGTAGCCCGTTCATCTGACGGAGGCCGAACCTGGGATACACCATCAAAGGCATTCGACATGTACGATGTTCCGGGCAAACGCCCCATTGACCGGCCATGGCTTGTTGCCGACAACTCAAATACATCCGGTACAGGAACACTTTACATCACAACGAAACCTGCACCATGGATCGCTCCTCCCAACCGGAGCTACTACAAAGTTTCTATTGACTACGGACATTCCTGGACGCCCATAGCACCTGTGGACGGAGGCGATCATCTGGTGGGTGATCACATAGCTGCCCCCATGGCTTCGCCGGCGACTATGTCCAACGGAAAATTTTGTGCCGTATATCCAAGTTATGTTGCTTCACAAAATCTTCTCCCGGCATTCTACCTTGCGGCTTCTGCAGATAAAGGACAAACCTTTTCGTACACCACCGTTTTGGCTGCTTTATCTTCTCCTCCGGATACAAATTTTAAAAACGGATACCACCTGATGGCACATCCTTCGGACAGCAGCAAAATGATCTTCCTCTTACCCAATGCTTCCGATGGCGATGAAGATATCATGGCGCTTCACAGCAATGACGGAGGACAAACCTGGAGCAACATGGTTCGTGTGAATGATGATCCTGTGGGGAACGGGAAGGCGCAGGACATGGTATGGTCTGCATACAACGAACAGGGAAAAATTGTTGTAACGTGGCGCGACAGGCGCAATGCAGCTTCAAGCGGGTTCTGGAATGCAGGGTATGATTTTTATTATAGCTCAAGCACTAACAATGGACAGACTTTTTCGTCAAATAAAAAACTGTCAAGCCAGTTTGTTTCATTCGATTCAATCATTTCTGCAAACGGAAATGATTTCATGTCGTGTGCGTACAAAAGTGACAGTCTCTACACCGTATGGGGAGATACACGGAATGGCAAAATGAATATCTGGTTTTCCAAAACGATTGTCAGTACCAATACAAACAGTGTTATCTCATTACTTGACGGCGATGAATCTCCCTGGAATATTTTCCCGAATCCTGCAAGCGGGGAATTCACTGTCGAAGTAAGCGAAAAGCTGACAGGTAAAGAGCTTTCGGTTTATGATGTCTCAGGACATAAAATCTTTGAAACAATTATAACCGGGATGAGAACCCTAATAAATACCGAAAAGTTCGGTAGCGGAGTTTATTTTGTGAAGGCGGGAATGAATGTTAGAAGGGTGATTTGTGATTAGTGATTTGTAATTGGCAAGTAGTAATTTGTTATTGAAATCAATCTATTCCGGTTATTGCTGACTGAATCAAATTGTACCATTGACACGATTCACTAATCACTAATCACTGACTATAGAAGGATGCTACTTTTTCAGCCACAAAGCTGATCTCTGATTTCTTCAGCCCGTAATAGAAGGGTAACCGCACGATGCGGCCTGCAAAGTTCACTGTATTGGGTAATGACCGTCCATCATGTTTGTCATTAAAATAGGGGCTTGAATGAAGCGGCAGGTAATGGAACACTG
>TBL_comb47_HYPODRAFT_10004881_pt1 | contig 15244 bp, 8 predicted proteins | sample TroBogypolimnion_40_FD_10682 | JGI IMG/M metagenome (IMG submission 10682)
GGGCCCTGCAGGCCCTGCGCACCTATGGCGGGGCCTGGATCGAACGCACACGCTCCCTGCCCGAGGGCACGCCCGCCACTTTTCTGGGCATGGTCTGGGCGGAGAGCCAGGACACCAAGGGGAGCCAGGACACCTACCTGCGGGCCGTGCGCAAGGAGGGCCAGGGCTACCGCGTCCTCTCCCTCAACCTGGGCATCCTTGGCGACCAGGCCCAGGCCCTGGCCGGGGGGCAGGTGCGCTTCCAGCTGAGTCCCCGCCAGGAGGGCCCGAAGGGCGAGTCCAAGCTGAAGGTCCGGGCCGGGGGGCAGGGCATGGTCGCCGAGGCTCCCATCCTCGAGAGCCAAGGCGAGGCCATCAGCTCCTGGACCAAGGGGCAATCACTCGAGGGCCGCGCCTTGTTCGCGCCCTTCGACCTGCCGCCCCTGGCCTTCCCCCTCCGCGAGTGGACCACGGGCCGGGCCCTGGTGCTCACGGCCACGCCGGAGACCAACCTCTATGTCCTCTTCGCGGGCTACCGCGCCCATGAGCAGCAGGGCCTCTCACTGGGCACCGTGAAGGCCATCATCATTCTCAGCCTGGTGCTGCTGAGCCTCGCCACGGCCCAGGTACTGTCCACCCTGCTGGGGCTGGGCCTGGCCTGGTCCCTGGGGCGGGCCGTGAACGACCTCCACCGGGGTGTCCAGCGCCTGGCTCTGGGGGATTTCACCGTGCGCATCCGGCCCCGGGGACGGGATCAGGTGGCCCAGCTTTCCGTGGCCTTCAACGACATGGCGGCCCGCCTGCAGACGGCTGCAACCGAGCGGGAGGAGAGGCTGCGCATGGAGGAGGAGTTGCGCGTGGCGCGGGAGGTGCAGATGCGCCTGCTGCCCGATCTCGAGGCCCTCAAGATGCCCTCGGTGCGGGCCACCATCCTGCCGGCCCTGGAAGTTGCCGGGGACTACTACGACCTCTTCCCCCTGCTGGACGGCAGCCTGGCTTTCCTCATCTCCGATGTGAGCGGCAAGGGCACCAGCGCCGCCTTCTACGCGGCGGAAACCAAGGGCGTGCTCTCGGCCCTGGACAAGCAGGCCCTGGATCCCCGGGAGGTGGCTTCGCGGCTCAACGCGATCTGGTGCGAGGGGCACGGGAGGAAGCTCTTCCTCACCCTGGCCTACGGCACCTTCCACCCCCGCACGGGCCGCTTCGCCTTCGTGCGGGCGGGCCATCCTCCGGCCTTCCACCGCCGCGCCGATGGCAGCGTCCTGCGCCTCCAGCCCCGGGGCCTGGGCGTGGGCCTCAGCGCCGACCGCTTCCGGGATTCCCTGGAGGTCTGCGAAGGCAACCTCGAGCCTGGGGAGAGCCTCATCTTCTTCACGGACGGCCTCAGCGAGGCCCAGGCCCCGGATGGTTCCTTCTACGGAGAGGCGCGCCTGGAAGTCCTGCTGGCCCGGCCCACCGAAGACCTGCAGGCTATGATCCTGGCCGACGTGGCTGCCTTCACCCAGGGGCATCCATTTGCGGATGACCTCACCCTGCTGATCCTCAGCCGCTGAGGGCGTTCAGAAAAAAAGAAACCGCTAAAGGAGCGAAAAGGGCGCGAAAGCAAAATTGCAAAGCGAACTGATTTTTTGCCGGGGATTCACGGAGATTTGCGGGGATGAGGAACGGACCTGCATCTGCCTCTTTTCCATCCCCGTCCATCACCGCCCATCCCCGGCCAAATTCATTTCCCTGGTGCTTCAGCGTCCCTGCTAAATCACGGTCTGTTTTAGCCGGGGATCTACGGGGATTTGTGGGGATGAGAACAGGCCTGCATCCGCCTCTTTCCCATTCCCGTCCATCGCCGTTCACATCCCTGGCCTAATTCATTTACCTGGTGCTTCAACCCCCCTGCTAAAACACGGGCTGTCTCAGTGCAGGGCTTCCTTCAGCTCGCGCACGATCTCGGGGGCCTGGACCTTGGCGCTGGCGAGGGCCTTGGTGAAGAGGGCCGTGGCCTCGGGGCCGCGCCCCTCGCCCCGGGCCAGCCAGGCCTGGGCCCGCAGGATGTAGGGCGACTCCTCGGTGGAGAGGGCCTGGCTGCGCTCCATCAGATTGCGGGCCGGGGTCCGGTGACCCTCGCGGGCATGGCATTCCGCCGCACCGGCCAGACAGTAGGCTTCCATAACCGAATCCTTGAGCTCCTCATGGACACTGAAAGACTGGAGGTAATAGGAGCGGGCTGCTTCGAAGCGGCCCGCGCTGCGGGCCAGCTCACCCAGGTTGTACAGGGCCAGGGCCTCCATGGGGCGCAGCGAGGCTTTGCGGGCCAAGTCCAGGTACTGGTGGACCAGCGCCTCGGCTCGGTCGATGTCACCCCGGGACTGGTACACCGAGGCCAGGCCCATGAGGGTGTAGACGAGGCCATTCTGGTCGCCGATGACCTCGCGCAGGGCCTTGGCCTTCTTGAAGAGCTCCTCGGCCCGGTCCAGGCCGCCCTCCTGAGCCAAGGCCAGGTCCCCGAGGTTGTTGGTGATAACGGACTCGCTCCATTTGTCGCCATTGCTGCGGACCACCTCCAGCGCCTCCAAATAGTGGCTTTCAGCGCCCTTGAGGTTCCCCCGCTCTCGTTCCACCACGGCCAGGTCGATGAGCACCATGGAACTCCCAACCCGATCCTCCACGGACTGGAAGCCTGAGAGGGCCAGCTTGTACTCGGCCTCGGCCTCGGGCAGCCGGTGGCGGCGCTGGAGGTTTACGCCCAGGGTCGTGTGGATGCCGGCTTCATTGGCGTCGCCCAGGGTGTGGGCAATGGCCAGAGCTTCCTGGGAGGCGCGATCCGCGGCCTCCCATTGACCCCGGCTTCCGAGGCGGATGGCCAGCAGGTGGAGGGCCGTTAGCTCGGCCTGGCGGTTGCCCTGGGCCCGGGCGGCCCAGCGGGCCCACTGGATCACGGGCTCCGATGGGGCGTCAGCCAGCCGCTCCAGGCAGCGGGCGTAGGCCAGGATGGCGGGCACGTAGTCTGGAGCAGCCAGGGCCACGGCCTGGAAGACCGGAGCGGCCTCCTTGAAGGTGCCGTGGTCCAGCAGCTCCCGGCCGCGGGCATAGGCCTCCAGCAGGGCGGGGGGCACGCCGGTCCGGGCGCGGTTGTGGGAGCCAAAAGGATCCGTGGCCCGGAGCAGGTCGCCGGCGGCCTTCATCACCAGGGCCTGGATCGCCTCCCCCTGGATCGGCTCCCGGGCTTCTCCGGCCTGGCGCAGCTTGCCTGTGGCGTCCTTGAGCTCGTAGTGGAGGACCACCACGTTGTCCTTGTCCCTCGTGAGGTTGCCCCGCAGCAGCAGCTTGGAGCCCAGGGCTGAGGCCAGGCGGACCTGATCCGCGGGGCCGAGGGCCGCCCCCGGCGGCAAGTGGAGGGCCGCTTGGGCCTTGGCCATGGTGTCTGCGTCCAGGGGCGAGAGCTTGGTGCTCTCCCGCAGGACGGACTCCAGCATTTCAGGCAGGATGATCCGGGCGATCGTGTCCAGCTTTGGATCACCGGTGCCATTCACGATGGGGAACACAGCCACCCGGGCGGGCCGCTTCTTGGTGAGGTCCGAAATGACGCCCCGGCTCAGAAGCCAGTTGGCTCCGACAGCCAGGAGCAGGGCGCTGATGATACTGATCGAGACCCAGCGCAGGAGGCTGTGGGGCTTCAGCAGGCGTTCCAGGGTTTCGGAGACTTTGGAACTGGTGGGGCGCTTGAAGGGGTGGGTCTCCAACATGCCCTTCAGGAGTTCCGCCGTGCCCGAGGGCAGGCCCCGGACCTTCAGCTCGCTGCGCTTGCCTTCGAGGATGGCCCGCATGCGGGACCGGTCCTCCCCGGGGTAGGGATGCTCGCCGGAAAGCAGCTCCCAGGCCACGATGCCCAGGGAGAAGATGTCACTGGAGGAGCCCGCCGCCTGGCCCTGCAGCTGCTCTGGCGAGGCATAGCGGGGGCTGCCCATGAAGGTACCCACCTGCGTGAGCCGGTCCCAGGTGTGGCGGGAACTCGCCTGGGAATCGCCAGGCCCCCTGGTCACATTCTTGGGTTGTGCTGTGAGCTGGTCCCCCAGTTCCTGGGCCTTTTCGGCTTCATCCAGGGCCTGGAGCAGGGCGAAGTTCGGCACCCCCCCGGCGGGGGCCGTGCCGGACTCGGGGAGGCCACGCGGATCCACCAGACGGGCCAGGCCGAAGTCCAGGACCTTCACCAGGAGCCGCCGCCCACCGTGGGCAGGCACCACCATGATGTTGCCGGGCTTGAGGTCCCTGTGCACGATGCCCTTGGCGTGGGCGATCTCCAGAGCTTGGGCCACCCCCTGGAGCACGTAGAGCTTGTCCTTGAGTTGCAGGGTCGGTGCGGCCTGGTCGAGGGTCAGGCCCTCCACCAATTCCATAGCGATGAAGGAGCCTTCGGGTGCATCCACCCAGTCATGGACCTGGCAGACATTGGGGTGGTTCAGCTGGGCCAGGACCAGGGCCTCCCGGCGGAAGCGCTCCAGGGAGCCTGGATCGCAGGCTTCCCGGGGGTGCAGGGCCTTCAGCGCCACGCTGCGCTCCAAGGTCGGATCCCAGGCCTTGTACACCTCGCCCATGCCGCCACGCCCCAGCAGCGCTTCCACCTGGAAGCGGCCCACGAGGGTGCCGGGTTCCAGGACCCGCAGGGCAGGGCCGGGAACGGCGGGATGTTGCGGTGTGTCGGACATGTGCCACTAGGATGGCATATCTTCCTACCAGAATTGGAACCGCGAAACACGCGAAAGGGCGCGTAAGGGAATCTGCCGCAAAGGGCTCAGCCCCGGGCCTTGGCCAGCACCTCGAACACGGTCTGGCGCAGGGAGCGCAGGGTGTAGGGCTTCTGGAGGAAGGCGGCGAGGCCCCGTCCCGTGAAGGCCTGGATGGATTCCTGCTCGTTGTAGCCGCTGCTGAGGATCACGGGCATGTTGGGCTGGAGGCGGCGGATGGCCTGGAAGGCCTCCCGGCCGTCCATGTGCGGCATGGTGAGGTCCATGAGCACCACGTCCACCTGCAGGTCCGGCCGCTTGATGACCTCCATGGCCTCCAGGCCGTTGGTGGCGGTGATGACCTTCAGTCCCAGGGACTCGATCATGGCCGTGGCGGCCTCCAGGATGATCTCCTCGTCATCCACCAGCAGGAGGGTGGCGCTGTGGGTCAGGACTGGCAACAGGGCTGGCGTTGCTGCTGCTGTCTGCCCAGTGCCACAGGCCAGGAAGAGCAGCTTGAAGGTGGTGCCGCGGCCCTGCTCGCTGTAGATCCGCATGCCTGCGCGATGCCCCTTGAGGATGCCGATGGTGGCCGACAGGCCCAGGCCCCGGCCCGTGATCTTGGTGGTGAAGAAGGGCTCGAAGATGCGGTCCAGAACCTCCCGGGACATGCCACATCCGGTATCGCTCACTTCCAGCGAGACGTAGGTGCCGGGCTCGAGGTTCTGCCCCTGGAAGACCTGATCCAGGTAGGTGCGGTCCAAGTGCAGGATGCTGGTGCAGAGCCGGATGGTGCCGTCGTGATCGCCGATGGCGTCCGAAGCGTTGGTCACCAGGTTCATGATCACCTGCTGGATCTGGGCTGCATCGGCCTCCACCGTGGGCAGGTCAGGAGCCAGATCGAACCGCAGGGAGATCTTCTTGGGGATGGAGACTTCCAGGAGGTGGGTCACCTCGTGGACCACCTGGTTCAGGTCGTAGGGGCGCACGACGAAACGCCCCCGGCCCGAATAGGCCAGCATCTGGCGCGTGAGGTCCGAGGCCCGGTGGATGATGCGCTCCAGGCTCTCCATGTGCGGCTGAGCCGAGGATTCCGGGGAGATCTTGGTTTGGGCCATGTTCATGTGGCCCAGCATGGCCGTGAGCAGGTTGTTGAAATCGTGGGCGATGCCGCCGGCCAGGACGCCCAGGCTCTCCAGTTTCTGGGCGTGCTGCATCTGGCGCTCCAGCTGAGCCCGGTCCTCCTCGCTGTGGCGGCGCTCCAGTTCCCCGGCGGCCCGGGAGGCGAAGATGGAGAGCAGGGAGGCCGCCTCTTTGGGCGCGCTCAGGGGACGGCGGTGGACCACGGCCAGGAAGCCCTGCACCTTCTGGTGGGAATCGATGAGGGGGGCACCCACGTAGCCCTGGGCCTGGAGGTCGCGGAGCATGCCCTGGTTCGGGAACCGCTCCTGCACCCCCGAGGCGATGACGCAGATATCTCCCTTGAGGGCCTGCTCGCAGGGTGAGCCCGCCAGCTCGTAGTTGAAGTTGTCCGCGGGTGCACCATCCATGAAGACAGCCAGGGTCTGGATCCTCTTGACGCCATGCTCCAGCGCAGCCTCACCGAGGAAGGCGGCGTCGGCGCCCGAGGCCTGGGCGAGATGCCGCACGAGGTTCTGGAAGAACGTGTCGCCGAAGGAGGTGGAGACTCCGCTGGCCACGTGGAGGATCTGGTCCTCCAGGCGCTGCTTCTCGGCCAGTTCGCGCTGGAGCCCGGCATTGAGCTCCTGAATCTGGGCCGTGGCGCGGTCCACCTGGCGGCGGAAGGCCAGGGCCAGGAGTACGGCCAGCACCAAAGCCGCGATGGTGCTGAGGCCCACCCGCAGCACCCAGGGTGGCAGACCCGTGCGGACTTGGGGCGCGAGCCACTGGTTGATGGCCCGGTGGTAATCGGAATCGGGGTTCTTGCGGCCCTCGGTCAGGTAGGTGTCCAGGGCGGCTAGAACGTCGGCATTGCGGTGCTTCCCGGTGGCGAAGAAGGTGTCGAAGGGGCTGAACACCACGGGGGTGCGCTCCACCCGGAAGCTGCGTTCCTGGGCGTAGCCGAAGATGTTGGTGGCCACACCCGCCTCAGCCTGGCCGGCCTCCACGGCGCGCATCACGTCCACGAAGCTGCCCACCTCGAGGTAGGTCACAGGAATGTTGAACTTTTCGCAAAGCTCCCGGAAGTGCTGGCCGTTTACATCGCCCTTCATGAGGGCCACACGCCGATCCCGTACGTCCAGAACTGTGACAATGCCGGAACCGGGGTGGGCGTAGAGAATGCTCCAGACCGTGAAGGCGGGCGCCTGGCAGTAGTCGATGTAGGTCTCCCGCTCGGGGGTGCGGGCCACGCTGGTGATGATGTCGACCTCGCCCGCCTTGGCCCGGTCCAGACCCTCCTGCCAGGTGCCTGGCCGGAACTGGAGCTCCCAGTCCTGGCGGGCGGCCACCTCGCGGAGCATGTCGGCGCAGAAGCCTTTGGCCGTGCCGTCCTCGGCCATGAAGATGGCCGGGGCATGGGGGAAGACACCCACCTTCACCACTCGCCGAGGCGCAGCCTGCAGGCAGAAGCACCCGGCGACGGCCAGGAGGAGGGCTGATAGACATCGGAGCCAGGTTGATGGCGTACGTAAGGTCAGCAATGAGTCCCTATAAAAAGACTCCATCGGCATGGGGGGCAGCGATCCTGAATTTCCCTAGTCCAGCTTGGCTTTTCGCTCCCCGTCTTTCCAGCGCAGCCGCAGCTCGGCGCCGCTGGGGAGGGCCTGGGCGCGGGTCACGGGCCGCCCATCGGGCCCCAGGGCCAGCACGAAGCCACGCTGCAGGGGCCCCGTGGGGTCCAGGCCCTGGAGCCGCTCCGCCAGCACCGCCAGGCGCTGACCCCGGGCCTGGATGGCCTTCTGCAGCAGGGGGGCCAGGTGGCGTTGGGCCTCCCGCACCCGGGACAGATCCTCCTCGCGGGCGGCCCGGCGGCTCGCCTGGGCCAGGCGCTGGCGCAGCAGAGCCAGGCGGGCGGCGGCCCCATCCAGGCCCCGGCTGGGGCGGGCCAGGGCCAGGCGCTGGCCCAAGCTCGCCAGGCGCGAGGCGGGTCCAGACTGGGGCTGGGCCCGCTGCAGGCCGTGGTCGACCAGGAGGTTCAGGGTGGTCTCGAGGCCCCGCAGCCGCCAGGCGGCCTTGGCCTGAAGGGCCTCGGTGCGGCGCCGCAGCTCGGCGCCCAGGGCGGCCCGGTCCGGGGTGGCCAGTTCTGCGGCCTGGCTGGGGGTGGCGGCGCGGTGATCCGCAGCCAGGTCCACCAGGGTGGTGTCGATCTCATGGCCCACACCGGTGATGACGGGCACTCGGCACTCAGCCACGGCGCGCACCAACTCTGGATCGTTGAAGGCCCACAGGTCCTCCAGGCTGCCGCCGCCCCGCACCAGCAGGATGGCCTCGCAGCCCCAGTGCTCGTCCTGCAACTCCTGGAGGGCCAGCAGGGTCTCGGGTACACAGCGCTCCCCCTGGGCCGCGGCCGGGGCCAGCAGCAGGTGAATGCCCGGGGCGCGGCGGCCCGTGACCTCCAGCACATCGCGCAGGGCGGCGCCGCCCAGGGCGGCCACGATGCCCAGACGCCGGGGAAACCGGGGCAGGGGGCGCTTGGGCCGGTCGAAGAGGCCCTGGGCCCGGAGGTCTGCCTCCAGGAGTCGCAGGCGGGCCTGGAGGTCCCCGGTTCCGGCGGGTTCGCAGTGGGTGACGGCCAGGCTGAGGGTGCCCCCTAGCACGTAGACGTTGAGGCTGCCTTTGAGCACCACGCGCTGACCATCGGCTGGGCGGTGCTGGAGGAAGCGCTGCTGGCTGGCCCAGACCGCGCAGGAGAGGGCGGCCCCCTCATCTTTGACGGTGAAGTACCAGTGCTTGCCTGAGCCCCGGAAGTTGGAGACCTCCCCCACCACGCAGACCGCCGAGAAGGGCGGTTCCAGGCGGGCTTTGACCTGTTCCAGCAGGCGCTTGACGGAGAGGGGGGCATCCATCCTTGCATCTTCCCATGGTCCAGCCGACCTGGGCGCTGCGGGGAGTGTGTCGGCTTCTCATTACAACGCCGGTTCGTGCCGATTCTTAACCATCTCGTCAAATTTGCCTGCGGAGGCAGCATGTCCATCTCGGAGCTGTGGCAGCGGGCCAACCGGATCTCAGGGCGGATCCTGCTGCACAGCATGGTGCCCATCGGGCTGTTCCTGGTGGTGCTCTTCACCGTCTTCCTGCCACGGCTCGAAAAGTCCGCCATGACGGCCAAGAAGGCGGGTGTGCGCAACGTGGTGGAACTGGCCATGGGCATCCTCGAGAACCAGCAGGTCGAGGTCCAGGCAGGCCGCCGCACCCAGGAGTACGCCCAGGGCCGGGCCAAGGAGCTCATCGCCAACCTCCACTTCGATGGCAAGAACTACCTCTGGATCCAGGCCGAGGGACCCAGGATCATCTACCACCCCAATGCGAGCCTGGTGGGAAGGCCCACGGATACCTTGGAACCAGCCCTGGCCAAGCTCTTCCGGGACATGGACCGAGTGGCGGCGAACCCGGAAGGAGGCACCTGGGAGTACCAGTGGCCCAAGCCCGGTGGGGGGAAGGAGCTGTTCTCCAAGGTCTCCTATGTGAAGCGCTTCGTACCCTGGGGCTGGGTGCTGGGGGCGGGGGTCTATGTGGATGATGTGGACCGGGATGTCCGGGGCACCTTCCTCTGGATGCTCCTGGGCACGCTTGCAGTCTCCGTGGTGGTGCTGCTCCTGTCCCTGAAGTTCGCTGCCCAGATTACGCGCCCCTTGTACGCCCTGGCCATGGGCCTGAAGACCAGCGACCTCTCCCGCTCCATTCCGGTGGAAGCCCAGGACGAGGTCGGCGAAGCGGCCATGGCTTTCAACGACTACAACGCCGGCATGCGGACCACGGTGCTGGAGGTGGGTGAACTGGCGGACCGGGTGGCTTCCGGCAGCACGGAACTGGCCACTTCCGCGCTCCAGATGGCAGGCACCGTGGAGGAGGTGGCCCGTCTGGGCGAGAACCTTCATGTGTCCGGGGAGCAGGTGGCCCAGGCCATGAAGTCCCTGAGCCAGAGTCTGGGTGAGGTCAGCGTCCAGACTCAGCAGGTGGGAGAGCGCGCCACTGAGGCCGTGCAGGGCACTGCCCGGGGCACCCAGGCGGGGCAGGCCGCCGCCGAGGGCATGGAGCGCATCCAGAAGGTCACGGGCGAGATCTTCCAGGCCGTGCAGGTGATCCAGGAGATCGCCAACCAGACCAACCTCCTGAGTCTCAATGCCGCCATCGAGGCCGCCAAGGCCGGCGAGCATGGCCGGGGCTTTTCTGTGGTGGCCGAGGAAGTGCGCAAGCTGGCGGAGCGCAGCGCTGAGGCCGCCAAGGACATCGAGAAGCTCATCAAATCTGCCCAGGGCACGGTCACTGCCGGAACCGAACGGGTGGTTGAAACCCTGCGCACCCTGGAGAGCATCCGGGCCCAGATCGGTGCCATCGCCACCAACATCCAGGAAGTGGACAAGCTTGACCACTTCGAGGCCGCCACCAGCGCCACGGTGGAGCAGCTCATGGCCAGCACCAGCCAGCGCCTGGCGGAGAATGCCACCGCCACCCAACAGCTGGCCGCGACCACTCGGGAGATCTCCAACACGTCCGAAGAGCTGTCCCGGGTGGCCGAAGGCCTGCGGCAGGTGGTGCGGGGCTTCAAGCTCTAGAGGTAGAAAGACCCACCCCACGAAATATCAGTTTGTCTCGCGTATCGGCGCAGCCGATACCGAGAAGACGCGAAGAAAGGGATGAGAATATCCTTCTTGGCAGTGCTTCGAGGCATTGTGTCTGTGGTGAAGCAGTTCGTAGTTTTTGGTGGGATCTCATGCGCATCATCGTGGCTCCGGATTCATTCAAGGGCAGTGTCTCGGCGCTGGGGGTGGCGGAGGCCATGGAGCGGGGCATCCGCGTGGTCTTCCCGGAGGCGGAGGTGCTCAAGGTGCCCATCGCCGATGGGGGCGAAGGCACCGTTGAGGCCCTGGTGGTGGCCACGGGGGGGCGCCTGCTGCACACGGAGGTCCGGGGGCCGCTGGGCGAGCCAGTGCGCGCCCACTGGGGCGTGTCCGGCGATGGCACCACAGCCTTTCTCGAGATGGCCTCGGCCTCCGGGCTGCCCCTGGTGCCCCGGGACCAGCGCGACCCTCGCATCACCAGCACCTATGGCACGGGTGAGCTCATGAAGGCGGCCCTTGAGCTGGGCCTGCGCAGGCTGGTCATCGGCATCGGTGGCAGCGCCACCAACGACGGTGGCACAGGCATGGCGAGGGCCCTGGGCGCGCGCTTCCTGGATGTCCAGGGGCGCGACCTGCCCGAGGGCGGGGCGGCCCTGGCGCGCCTGGCCCGCATCGATCTCACGAACCTGGACCCGCGCCTGGCGGAGGCCAGCCTGCTGGTGGCCTGCGACGTGGACAACCCACTCTGCGGATCCCGGGGCGCCTCCGCCGTGTATGGCCCCCAGAAGGGCGCCTCGCCGGAGATGGTGGCGGAACTCGACGCGGCCCTGGGGGTATTCGCGGGCCATGCCGCCAGCGCCACGGGGCGTGACGTGGCGCTGCTGCCGGGGGCCGGCGCCGCCGGTGGCCTGGGGGCAGGCCTGCTCTTCTTCACGCCCGCAAGCCTCCGGCCCGGCGTGGCCATTGTCCTGGAGACCACAGGCTTCGAGGCCCTGGTGCGGGGGGCGGCCCTGGTCCTCACCGGAGAGGGCCGCACGGACTTCCAGACCGCCATGGGCAAGGCCCCGGTGGGCGTGGCGGCGGTGGCGAAGCGCCACGGCGTGCCGGTGGTGTGCCTGTCCGGGGGCCTGGGGGAGGGCGCTGAGGACGTGTTGGCCCACGGCATCGATGCCCTGGCCAGTGTCGTGCCCCAGCCCATGTCGTTGGAGGCCTGCATGGCCCAGGGCGCGGACCTGGTCGAGGCTGCGACGGCCCGGCTTTGCCGGCTACTCCTGGTAGGCCAGGCCCTGCGGGACTGACGCCCCACCAAGGCCCTGCAACAGGGCAGAATGGAAGACTTGACCGGAATCCCAGTAGACCGGTTCTCCCGAGGTTGCCATGAGCCTGACCGGCAAGACCATTCTCATCACCGGGGCCTCCTCTGGCATCGGCCTGGCCACGGCGCGACGGCTGGCAAAGGAGGGCGCGCGGCTCTTCCTGGCTTCGCGCAACGGCGAGGCCCTGGCGGAGTTGGCCATGGAGCTGTCCAATTGTGCGGCCCTGCCCGTGGATATGAGCGAGGTGGCCCAGGTGAAGGCCATGATGAAAGAGGCGGCCCGCCTGGGCGGCTTCGATGCCCTGGTGAACAACGCGGGCCGGGCCTACGAGGCCACCGTGGAGAACACAGATCTGGCCGCCATGGACTACATCTTCCGCCTGAACCTCACGGGCCCGGTCCTCGCCATGCAGGAGGCCCTGCCCATCCTGCGGGCCCGGGGGGGTGGCTCCATTGTGAACATCAGCTCCGGCACCACCCTTATGCGCCTGCCGGGCTACGCGGTTTATTCGTCTTCGAAGCGTGCCCTCAACGGCTTCACCCTCACGGCCCGGGAGGAGCTCAAGCACGAGAACATCCGGGTGAGCCTGGTCTACCCCCGCCTCACGGCCACGGCCTTCGGCCAGAACAAGGTGCCGAGTGGCATGGCTGGTGGCGTTCCGGGTCGGCCTGCGGCGGATTACACCAAGGGTGATCCGCCCGAGCACATCGCGGGCCTCATCCTGAAGGCCCTCCTGGAGGGGGGCGCCGAGTATTTTGCCCACCCTGACATGCAGAAGCTCTAGCCCCCGTTTCCCCCTCAGCCTTCTGGAGTCCCCCATGACTTTGAGCCTTGAATTCCGTGACAGTGTCCTGCAGGCCTACCCAGATGTCCTCACGCCGGAAGCCCTGCAGGCTCTGGCGGCCCTTGCGCCGATCAACGCGGCACGGCGGGAGCGCCTGGCGGCCCGCACGGCCCGCCGCAAGGAGCGGGCCGAGCGGGGTGAGCGCATTGGTTTCCTGGACGCCGCCGCGCTCGTTCCGGGCACGCAGATCCGCGTAGCCGATGCGCGCTCTGGGAACTTCGACGGGGCCCTGATCCCGCCGGACCTCCAGCGCCAGTGGATCCAGGGCACGGGACCCGCCACCAAGCCCCGTTCGGACGTGCGCTCCGGCATCCGCAACGTGGCCTACGCGCTGCTCTCGGGCGCGGACGGCTGGATGTTCGATGGCGAGGATGCCCTGGGCCAGGTGGACACCATGTCCCTGGACAACCACCGCAACCTCAAGCTGGCCATTGCGCGGGATCCCCTGTTCCTGGAGGTGGCCGAGGAGGTCGCCGGGGAAATGAACCGCTGGGCTGAGGGCTTCTTCGGCCGCCCCATCATCGCCGACTGGCGCCAGCAGCTGGACTTCACCACGGTGATCTACCGCGTGCGGGGGCTCCACCTGGACGACCGACACACGCGTTTGGAGGGCCATGGCTTCTCGGCCTCCATCGTGGACATGGTGCTCTTCGTGGTGAACAACCATGAGCGCTTGCGTGCCGCGGGCCGCAGCCTGGTGCTCTACCTGCCCAAGACCCAGACTGCCGAGGACGCGGCCCTGTTCAACCGCATGATCCTGGCGCTTGAGAACCACCTTGGTCTGCCTGTGGGCACCATCAAGTGCTACGTGCTCGTGGAGCAGATGGAGCAGTGCTTCCAGCTGATGGAGATCCGCGCCGCTCTTTCGCCACACTTCGTGGGCTTCAACACCGGGCGCTGGGACTACATCAACAGCGTCTCGGATGCCCTGGCCTGGGACAAGAGCTTCGTGAATCCCAACATCCAGGCCATCACCATGACATACGGCTACATGCGGACCTACGAGGACCGCGTGCGCCGGGCCATGAATACCCCGGACCGGAACGGCCGCTTCGCCCTCTGGCAGGGGGGCATGGAGCCCAATATCCCCGTGGGCTCAGAGGAAGGTGTGGCGGCGAGCATGAAGCGCGCCGTGGCGGGCGCTGAGCGCGAGCAGCGCGAGGGCGCCTCGGGCAAGTGGGTGGCTCACTGGAAGATGGTCCACATCGTTCGCCCGGTGTGGGAGAAGGTGGGCCAGGCCAACCAGGCGGGCCGCCCCTTCCCGGCCCTCACCTACACCGCTGAGGACGCGGCGGGCCTCAGCATGCTCGAGCCCGCGCCCCGCACCATCGCCGGGGCCCGGGACCTGCTGTCCGTGGCCCTGCAGTACGGCAACGCCTTCCTGCGCGGCTTCCAGGCCGCGGCCCTGAAGCCCGCAGATTTCTTCGGCAACGACGATGTGCTCTACCTCATGGAGGACATGGCCACGGGCGAGATCCGCCTCTCCATCCTGTGGGAGTGGATCCACAAGGGCGGAGTGCTCACCGAGGCCGATGCCGCGACCGGCTGTGCTGAAGGAGCTCCCTTCACGCCCGCCCTCTTCGCCCGTCTGCTGGAGGAGGAATACGCCAAGCTGCGCAAGGCCGGCAACCGCGATGTCCACGACGACTCCAAGGACACGACCCTGCCCATCGCCCGGGCCATCGTGCAGACCTACGTGCAGAGCGACATCAAGGCGCCCTGGTACGTGGACCTGCTCAACCTGAACCTGGGCGTGGAGCAGCTGGCCGAGGCCGAGGCACGCATCGCACGCTTCCTGGAGGCTTTCAGGAAAGACGGGACCCGGCTGACCGAGAACCTGGATTTCTAGGGATGGTCACCCGGCCCCGGGTTGCTGCTTCGCCGTTGGTGCCCCGCCCCCGCGCCTACGAACAGGTGCTTGATCGCATCGAGGCCGACCTGGCCGCCCACCGGCTCCGGGTCGGCGACCGGATGCCGTCTGAGCGTGACCTGGCTCTCGACCTGGGCATCTCCCGGCCTGCGGTCCGCGAGGCGCTGCGCATCATGGAGGCCTGGGGAACCGTCGTCCAGGGCACCGGCTCGGGGCCTGATGCAGGCACGGTGCTCGTCGCCTCTCCAGCGTCGGCGCTGACCCGGTTCATCCGGCTGCATGTCCTGCTCGCGAGCATTGGACCCTCCGACCTGCTGCAGGCTCGCATTGCCCTGGAGCGGGAATCAACCCGGCTGGCGGCCCTGCATGCCACCGCCCAGGACCATGAGCTCATCGCCGAACCCCTCACGGCCATGGACCAGCCGGGACTGGACGCGGATGCCTTCAATGAGCTCGACTCTGCCTTCCATGTGGCCATTGCCCGCGCCACGGGCAATCTGCTGGTCTCAGAGCTCACCATCGCACTGCGGGAAGCCATGCGTCCCCGCCTGCTGGCCTCCCTGCAGGCTGCGCTGGATCTCCCGGGCATCACCAGGCGACTGCGGGCCGACCACCACGGCATCTACAAGGCGATCTGCCAGGGCCAACCACAGGCAGCCTCAGACCGGGTCGAGGTCCACATCAATCAGTTCTACAGGCGGGTGGATTAAGAACTCACCACAGCACCCCGCCGCGACCTCGTCGGGTTTGGTTCGGACCTCTGAAGCGCCCCG
>TBL_comb47_HYPODRAFT_10004882_pt1 | contig 15241 bp, 16 predicted proteins | sample TroBogypolimnion_40_FD_10682 | JGI IMG/M metagenome (IMG submission 10682)
CCCAGCGGCCTTCGGCCGCCCAATGATGTTTTCCAAAGAATCTCCTAAATGTTCTTTGGTAGAATCTTTGGTAGAATCTTTGGTAGAATCTTTGGTTTGTTTTTCATCTTTACCAAAGAATTTCAGTTTATTCAAGGACGATATAAATTCTATATGTGTAGTTGGAAACCGCAATATGAAATATTGTGCCAGCATCCCCTGTATCGTCTTCATCCTCGATGCCAGAGTCGATATCTGATTTTCCATCAACACATGTGTGACTCCCTGGAACTCCGCTGCAAACCCATCCATATGTTTCGCCATATTACGCCCGATAGTGATCAAATCCGTCTCACCCGCCGTCTTTTTCGCCGGACCGTCTGACAAAACGTCGAAACACCGATCTTTGAAAAACGCGTCCATTATTCCTAAAGTTTCTGATTTAGGGATCTTCGAACCGTTTGTAATTTTATATTTCTCGCATATTTTCATCAAATCCGCGATCTTCTTCTTCTTCAAAGATGTAGGTGAGAATTCCTTCTTGGGGATCAAAAACCCGTTTTTTAGAGAGTTCTTGGCGTGCGTTTCGCAATAAAATGTCGGCGATAAGTCTTGCGATAAGTCTTGCGATAAGTCTTGCGATAAGTCTTGCGATAAGCTTTGCGATAAGTCTTGCGATAAGCTTTGCGATAAGCTTTGCGATAAGTCTTGCGATAAGCTTTTGGAATATTTCGCCACTTTGCCGCACAAAATATCCGCATCCGTCTTGCGTTTTTTCGTCTTTAGACACGAGCACGTGCGAACAACGGTCGGCGTCGTGTCCGTCGGATCATCCATCAGATTTATCACTGACCAGTTCGTGATATTTACTTTCGACAGGTCGTTGGTCTCAGGATTTTCCACGGTGAACACGCAAAATGCCATATTCTTGATCCCGATATCAAAGCTGATGATTTTCTTCGTAACCATCGTATTAGTAATATTAATATATATCCAAATAATTCTATATTAATTTAGCAAAATAATAACCAGAGTCTAACACAATCTAATGTAAATTATATAATCGATTGTATATATATACAATGAGACTAACTGATTTGTGCACCCCCGCATTCATATATTTCCTGATTGGTGTAGTCGGATTGGCCGCCTCACTATTGATGGGTATGATTTCTATTCCACTGTCATTGATTGAAATGATATTCATTGTTATCTGGACCTGGTTCTTGAACTTCTTGTGCTCAAAGAATTACACCGGCATTTCGTGGTTTTTGGTTATTATACCATATTTGTTTATGCTATTCTTAGTCGGAGTTATATATGAATCGCAACACCATATCGCCGACAATTTGATGTTAGAACTCGGGAAACAATAGTAAATGTAAAAAAGTGTAAATATATAGCAATAAGACTATATATTTATATTGTATTTATATATTGTATATGACGAGGTCCATGCGAAAAGCAAAGTCCATGCGAAAAGCAAAGTCCATGCGAAAAGCAAAGTCCATGCGAAAAACCAAAAAAAACAAAATGTTTGGAGGAGCTATTAAAACGCAGGATGGCACAGATTATTCTGAAAAACAAATTACCATAGCCAGACCGACCGAAAGTAGTTTATCTACTAGTATGAAGTTTAAAGACTATTTTTATGAGTTTAATAGTAGCTCTTACACCACTCCAGTAACGTTCTCATTTAATGATGATGATACAAGTGATAAAAAAACATGGTTTCTTATTAAAGAACCAAATAAATCCACAAAAGTATTAGAAACACATATAATATCATTCGATGACAAAAAATTATTAACTGACGATTTATCACAAACGAATAACTCTGCTTCTTCTGTTACTAATGCTGCTGCTCCTCCTACCAACGAAGTTTGGGTAATTAATGATAAAAACGTGGTTGCTGTAACGGATTATCGTAAAACTGCGTATCTTATATTTAGGTATATTAAAAAAAATATAAATCAACTACAAGCAGGACTAAGCACTTTTATCGGTTATAAAGATGGTAAACTAACTGTTTATTTTCCTACAACAACTAATTTCAATAAATTTAGCAAACTTTCTGAAGATACAGTATCCAAAATGAAAAATTTATTTGATACGTTTAGACAAGAATATCGTGATACAAAAACTCCACCAGAAGCATTTACTATAACTGACGATATAAAAGGTAATACAGTTTCTGTGATTGCGACTGATCCTAGTTTGGCTCAATTGGTAATAGGAACTAAACGAGTATTAGTATCAGACAATAAACAATCGTTATCTACATTGGCCTAAATGTCGACATTGTCGGCATAATGTTCGCATTCATCCCCTGAACCACCGGCGCCACCTTGCGCGCGTTCAGCTGTTCCCTCGTCAAATACAGCTGTTTCAAATCGCTGTCTACGTATCCCTGCGGCTGTGCTGTGTCTTGAAACGACGAAAACGTATACGGCGAGTTTTTGTCCCCAGAACTCACAGGCGGGATCGAATACCCCGTATCATTCGCCGTTTCGACGAAATTGGACTTCATAATGTCGTCCGCGTTTTTCGTCAAATATTGGCGATATTCCCAGTTGTTTTTGATCCTATTGCTGTTTATTAGGTCCTCGTTCAACTTCGATTCGGGTTGCCAGGATGACACTAATGATCGCCCATCGGACATCATTGGCGGGAATTCGGGATAGTTGGTATTGGTCTTGTATCCCAAAGATGATTTCGGAAGTGTGACTGTTACTGGGGGATATGCGGTTTCCAAAGATAAATATGACGTCGTGTTCGCAAACATTATATATTTTATGTATAATATATAATATAAAATATATAATATATAATATAATAACAGACAAGTCGCGCGATTACAGACCCAATAACTGTAGGAGTTCGGCCTTTTTCATCTTTGATGCGTCGGTGACTAACCCTTTACTGATAGCGAGGGCTTTTAGCTCTTGTATGCTCTTTCTTCGGTAATTATCTTTGGATTCCTTTTCCGACGCTAAGGATTCCGACGCTAAGGATTCCGACGCTAAGGATTCCTTTTCCGACGCTAAGGATTCCGACACTAAGGATTCCTTTTCCGACACTAAGGATTCCGGTGTTGCTTCATCAATACAAATTTCGATGGTTTCGATTGTTGCTAAACATACATTTTCTGCTATATCAGCATTTCCTTCTTTTATATCACCTAAATCCTCGAAATTCAGCTCTATCTCACATCGTGATTCATTTGATAATATCACCATTTTGCCGTCATTCAAATCGTCGTCTTCTTCTTCGTCGTCCGTGTTAGACACTTCCGAACTACTGTCTATTTCATATTTCGGTTCGACCTCTACTTTTACTTCGACTTCGACTTCGACTTCGTCGTCATCCACTATACTGTTTACGTCGGTTTCGTCCGAGTCCGAATCGGATTCGTTAAGTTCCTCGAATGTGGTCAAATTAAACTGCGGTGGCATAAACTGCTGCGGTGGCATAAAATGCTGCGGTGGCATAAAATGCTGCTGTGGCATAAAATGCTGCTGCGGTTGGTTCATTAACTGGTTCACAACCACATTTTTAATAGAAGACAACTCTTTGACAATATTATTTATAATCTCAAACATCGTTTCGTTCTTCTGTTCTAGCGCCGTGATCCGCGATTTGAAATGATATATCAGCAATAATATTAACACAAATGTTATTCCTAAACTTATGAAGAAAAACGTTTCTATGAAATTGAATAGTTTCATAATTATTATTATATATTTACTATATTTATATCCTATATTTTGGCCGCAGTCGGTCGGAAATTGTAATATAAACTATATAAAGTATATATAAAGCATACAATGGATACTCAAGCGAACGATTCTGACAAAACGATATCGCCTATGGCAAAAACAATATCGCCTATGGCAAAAACAATATCGCCTATGGTTGCCTCAAAACCTGTGTCTCTCATTCCATCATCCTTTCCATCTATAAGCGAAATCACGCACAATAAAACATATATAATCATAATCGCGGTGTTGGTTCTTTTAGCCGTTTTAGGAATAAATGTGGTCCTGTTTTCCGAAAACATATTGACCTACATTTGGCGATTTTTCAAAGACGTATTAGGTATTTTAGGATATTCCGCAGGAACGGGCATCGATATTGCGGCGAATTCTACCAAAGATACAGCGAAAACGGGCATCGATATTGTAGGAAATGCTGTGGGGGATGTCGGTAAACTTCTTAAAAAAGGGTCCACCGCGCAAAAAGACATAGCTTCAGATGACATTGACAAATCGATAAATTCTGGCAAAAAAATGCTTGGACTACACGACGCCGACGCAACCCCGGGTGATAGTCCCATACAGAATCCCATTTCCGCTGGTAAAAACCAGTGGTGTCTAGTGGGTGACAAAAACGGCGCGCGTGACTGCGCGTCGGTCGATGAAGCCGACAAATGTATGTCGGGGCAACTATTTCCCGAAAAAGCAATGTGTCTGAATCCGACATTGTCGCAGAATAAACCGATCCCTCCATCATAGATATCAACTATATCAATTGTATAAACAGAATAAATATTACTTATTCTGTTTATATTATATAGTAATCAGTCCGTATAATAATGCTATACATCCTCCGATTACAAAGAAATCGCATATTCGTTTATTATAACACATCCGTTATATGCGATTCTTTGGAGGACATAAAACGTGAATGTCTGTTTTTATATGATTTTACAAAGAAATATCCAGTCGAATCCATCACCGAAATAATACCGAACGCGACGTGCGACCAGACAAACCAGATCGTAAAACAACAAATGATATTACACGGCGTCGAATATGTGCGCGGTGGATCATACACGGATATCGAACTTTCCAAAGAACAGATCGCCGTTATTAATGCGGAAATATCATATAATATTCGCGCAACCAAAACCGAAATAATGTTGGGATTATACAACGAAATCGCCGATGCGTCCGTCGAAAAACAGTCGGAAATCAAAGACAGTTGGTCCAGATATATGGCGCTCAAAGAACAGCATAACGGATTAGTGTGTATACCCCAACCTAGTGATAAACCCCCTATTATACTGGACTGTGAATGGTTATATGGCGAACTCGAATGGATGAAAACACAGTTGACGGATCAATTAATTCATGGTATTTCCAAAGACGGTAGTAATAGCAATAGTAACAACGTCGCCGACTTCCAAAGATATATGACTATTGTTCCCTATATCAAACGCCTACCTTCGATCGCCGAATCGATCCGCGTTAACAACAACGCTGATCCGTTCGATTTTCGCAAAATATTTCGACCGATGAATACTGCGAGTTCCAAAGAAAACTGGCCATACAAAGACGACGAACCGCAGGCCGAACTAGACACATATTTATTGGAATACGACTATGACTCCGAAGGAACGCACGCAGATGACTTCGCGATATTCGTAAATAATCCGCAATTCATATTCGATTCGTATTTTGTAACACATCGTTGGACATCATTGGACCATCCAAAGACTGCGAAATTCATACTCCACATATTTGCCATTATTCAATACTATTCCGGCTATGTTCGGAATTATTTAGCGGAACTGGATCACGATATTTCGCATTTCGCATTCATAACCGATATGAAATATGATCAAATTCCGCCTACTGTATGGGGGGATATTTACAGCGAATTCATCGACAAATATTGGTGTCTGGCCAACTATGACGTGTCGGCCAGTCCAAATGCGGACGGGACGGCGAACTTGGCGAATGACGACACGTTATAATTCGCCGCGGGTTGTGACAGTAACAGACAATTCGTTTGAACGTTTTGGTTGGCCATTGATAGGTTACTGAAAACGCCGGTCTGTATACCACCCGTTGTATATATTATTGTCGGCAATTGCTCATAACTATATGTATATGAAACTTGGACCGAATAATTGTAATTAGAACAGTTGGGTAGTGCGATTTGCGTGTTTATATTGCCGACGTATTGGACGGCATAGAAATTATATGCCGGTTCTAGATTCAAATCGGACAGGTAAAACGTCATTGGTTGTAAATATATACTGTTTCCATTAATGTCGGTGTTGGAATACGTTTTTGTATATACCACGTCGGTGTTATATAACACAGTTACTATGAACGATTCGATTTTGATAGTAATCGGCTGTTCGCCTAATCCCAACTGAGACTTGGTCTGCGGAGATACGAACCCCTTTATCCATATTGCGACGGGGATATTCGCGGTGAATGTATAGGATGATACTATATTACTGTTATTAATAGTTAATACGCCTATGTTAGTATCCGTCGTTATTGTTATTATTTTGGTCACGTCGCTGATTATGTCTATTGTTATTGTCTCCGAATGAGCAGTTAAAAAATAGATTTCATTCTTTGTGAGCATATTAAATGTATAAACGGGGACGGGTGGTAACGTCGAATATGTCCTGACATTTTTATTGCGATTGTATAGTGGAACCGTCGGATCATATTGCATAATCACTGGTGGTCCCGGAATGCCACTGGCGGATGATAATGTGGGTGCCAATGATATCGCCGCACAGGTAGGAATGGGATTATTCGCCATATTTTGTAGGGTATATTGCGAATATAGGCCGACCGATGGTTGTGTGTTCAATCGCGACCAATTCTGATTTTGGGTTGTGCCGTTCTGCTGTGAATTTTTATCGGCGTATTTCAATATTTCGACCTTTCGTCGCATATCGAGCTGCGATTTGCTGTATAATAATATTGGATTTCCGTTCGAATCTGTGATATTTATGTATGGTGAAACTACACCAGCGCGTGGTTGCGGGATTGACCATAATGCTCTCAACTGTTGCTGTTGATACTGCGAATTACATGTGGTAGGCGTTGGCATAATATGATATATTATATCATATTACTATTTTTATTATGACCATTTGATGTTCGGTTATATTTTGTTCGTATACCACATGTTCGCAAAGTAGTATGGATAAGCCGAACTGGTTGCGTCTGATATGAGAGAACTCAACGACAAATTTGGACCGCCGATCACGATGTTGTTGATGTCGAAAACGCTGATCGCCGATGGATAATATCGCAAATTCGATAAACTGCCGACGAAACCGCCGTTTTGACATACTTGAACATCGTAGTAATTCTGACTCGGCACAGAAATCATTTGATGTCTGCCGGCGATCGTCCCGTTGATATAGGTGTCGAGTATCGTGTTTTCCATACGAATTACGACATTGAACCATTTATTCAGGGGGACGGACGAAACGTCGACTATGTCCGGAAGTCCTTTGGTGGCATTGTTATTGTCCATTACAATATGGAGATTGATTGCTCCACTGTCGCCATTTACAATATATAATCCCGGACCATTGTTAACATTCGCAATGCCGTTGTTTACGTCACCGGTGGTTGCGTTGTATTTATTATCGCCTTTGTTGAAAACGTGTTGATATTTAATGCCAGTTGTTTTTCTGGATGAATAATCGTTGGTTCCTGTGACGAGTAGCCAGACGGACCATGTGAACTCCAAACCAGTGTCCTTATTATTGGATCGCAAAATAGTCTGTGAACCCTTTGCTTTTGGATCCTGCGGAATGGTCTGACCCGCATTACCGGGAATCATACCTAATATAAGATACGGATTCGATTGAGGGGACGTTATATATCCCAACGTCTTTATTCCTAAACTAACACAAAACATGAATGCGATTAGCACCAAAATAATAAACACGAATTTGGCAATAATACTATTCGAGTTTACGAACTCCGTTGCGCCAGAAGCAACACCTTGTGATGAAAACCCGGAAACCACGTTACCGATATTGCCACGGATGTCGGAGATTCCGTTCGATATATTTTCGCCGACACTACCTATTTTTTCACCGACATTGCTTGCTATACTACTGGCTTGTTGACCTATATTTCCGGCCGTGTTTCGCGCGTTATCCATAAATTCTGCCATTATTATATATTATATTATTATTTTGTTGTTGTTTGTTGTTAGTTGTTTGTTGTTTGTTGTTAAAACAACGTGAATGTATTCTGATTGACATTGTTCTTCAATAAATCCACGTTCACATTGTATGAATCTGCTTTACTCGTTGCTCCTGAACCGGATTGGTATGCCGTCCAAGCTGCTTGCGGTGACAGCGGACTATCTTGAAACGTGAATGTTGTAATTTGCCCGTCCCATCCAGAGCCCAGATTGACAGGACTGGTGGTTCCATCGGACGGTGTGGTCGGTAGATTTTGCATTTTGACCGATTTGACCAGTTTACCGTTAATATAGAAATCGATATATTGGGAATCCACGCTTATTGCTATATATGTCCACGTTTGTAGGGGGAAATTGGGGGTTAGTATATATGGTTGATAACCATCTGCAGCAGTAGATTCCGGAATTTTGAAATACAGTATCGGGGAATTTGCATCTAAATAAAGCATCATGACATTGGTCTGATCGGATGCTCCGGCAACAGCTGGCGTTCCTGGTGTAAAACCTGCGTTATAATTGCGCCAAAATACTGGTTTATCACCAGCAGACCACGTATTCACATACAACCACATGCTATAAGTGTATCTATACGACGTCGCATTTTTGTCGATCGATATTGAAGGATTCGACGATTTTAGGTTCACCTTTTTCGCTAAAGTCGTGGTATTAGTCGTGAAATATTGATATAATAAGTATACTAATATAATTACAACAACTGCTAATGCCACAACAGTAAAATCCATCTTTCTATATTATGGTTATGATATATTATTCGATAATTTGATATATGAAAAATCATTTATTTGTATATTTGCGCTAAATTCAAATATACAAATGAGACCCGTTTCCCACCTCTATACATCTATTATAGTATCGTTTGCGTCGTTTGGACCACGTCGTTTTTGACCAACGCCACGTCTACTGTGTATGTAGTCAACATATTCGCAGTTGATGCGTTGTTTGCCTGAGTATATGCCGTATATGCGGCCTGCGGAGACGTGGCATTTGGCAAATAGACCAAATTGGCAAGAATGGCGTTGTATACATTGGTGGCAATTTCCGATCCGACAATAACCGTCGCTGTTTTCGTTCCTTTGACAATACTATTATAACCAGATGTAACATATCCCGAACCTACACCGACTGTTTTCGCCGAATCTAATGGTATATTTATATCCGTTTTCACCGATGTTATTAACTTACCGTTTATGAAAAAGTCGATGAACTTATTATAAACAGACAGGGTTAAATACGCCCAACTTTGGATCGGCAGATCGTTCAACAACAAATACTTGGCATTTGATGGTTCGTTCGTTTGTATGTATATACTGATTAATCCGCCATTCATCTGAATAAACAGATTGAACAGACCTTTTCGTGAGAATATATAATATTGGTTTTTCGGGGTTTGATTGAAATTCGCATTGTCTTTTAAATAAAGCCAACAACTCATAGTATAACTCGCGGTAGGCTTTCCCGGTAAAATAACAGGTTGATTTTGACCTATCAAATTCGCCGTTGTTACCAAAGAATTCATAGTAAGCGTGTAATTGTATAAAATGTATATTAGGACGACCACTATAAATCCTAATACTATAAATAAAAAGTTCATATTTGAAATATATTCAGATATATATTTCGAATCGCGCGATCCTGTTATAGTTACAGTATCGTCTGAACCCCCGCCACTGTTCCGTTTTTAGTGAGCGAAACATCCACCGTGTATATTTTCAACGGATTATCGGATAGCGACATATTATTTAATGCTAAATATGCGTTATATACGTCACTCGGTGTGGAATATGTCGGCAAATATGTCAGTCTTTCAATATACGCATTTATACCACTACCTAATGTGACTATCGTTCCACTTGTCTTAGTGGTTGTCGGTAACACATTGGAACTGATCAGTTTGCCGTTAATATAGAAATCAATAATTTTGTTATTTGCGCATACTGTAATATAAGACCATTCGCTCAATGGCACCTTATCCATAATTGTATATGACGGTGATACCTTAACTGCTGTTAGAGGATTACATTGTAATGCCATCGACGGTGTCAGGGTTATGGTGAAGGTTGGCACAGACAATATAGTGCCGGATTTCTTATTATCTACTAAATATAGCAGAAACCCGTAGGTATATACGCTGTTATTGGGTTTTACTAATGTGATCGTGGAATTAGAACCGTTTAAATTCGCATACTCCGAAAGGTTTGTCGCAGGTGAGAAATAGTTATATAGTGCGAAAATTAACACCACTACTATAACTGCCAATATTAATAGCGTAAAATTCATCGATGGTCGTATATATTAGATATTAGATATTAGATATCGTTAGACCAAGGTTATAGTATCGTCTGCGTTGTCATCACTTTGTCATTTTTAACCAACGACACGTCCACCGTATATGCGGTCAACATTTTATATATATACATAACGCCGCTATTCAGTCCGAAATACGAATTATATACTTCAATGGCGGAAAAAGCATAGGGAAAATACGTAAAAGATTGAATATACGCTGGCATTTTACCGAGTCTTATATTGGGGTTCGGATATTGCGTTATCTGTTTGACGCCGGTTTTCACCGAATTCGTCAGTTTGCCGTCAATATAGAAACTGGCAATTCCCGCGCCGTCCATCGTGATCGACACATATATCCATTGATTCATTGGAACGCTTTCTAGGACCGTGTATTTCATGTAGGAGGCATTATCTAATTGGTAAAACATACCGTATTGGTAGGCAATATAACAGTCCAAACTATATGTATTAAAACTGGAATCATAGGTGGTTTTGTTTACTTTTTGCATAGTTAATGCGATTACATTATCACTACCACTATCACCGGTCCCACGTATAAATATTTTGTTCATGTCATTCAGTTGGGATGCGGTCGTAGGTGCGACATATATCAACAAATTATACGTATATTGCGAAGAACGTGGCTGATATGCGATCGGAATAAGGGAACTCGAGACATCCAAATTTACATATGTAGCGAGGGATGTTAATTGAAACATCGTTACAACATAAACAATGTATATCAATATAATTACCAACACTCCTAAAACCACAAATGTAAAGTTCATATTATATTATATATACAATATAAATATATTGGGATAATGGAATATTGGAATAATGGAATAATGGAATAATGGTGCCTATATTTACACGGACAACGGCGGATTACTATACTGTAAAACATTATAAGCATTCACGATTTCCATATTGGTAAGAGCACGAGTATAATATATTACACTACAAATCGACCCCGCCAGTCCGTTATTCTGACCTACGGAAATCTGATCGTATATTCCATATACGGGCAAATTCGTCGAATAATCGAACGATCGCACCAGCTCACCATTGATAAACAAATCGGCAATATTATTATTATAATTGAATGCGAATTGGTTCCATCTCTGAAACTGGATCCCCGTTATTCTGGCACGACACGCTTTTGCGTCGTCATCTTGACTCGACGTATAAAGGAGACTCGTTGGTGTCGTAAAATAAACTAAATACGTATCTAAATTGTTCGACGGGTCGGTGTAATATGTGATCGTGGGTTTCGGCAAGTTTACCGAATTGTTGGTATTGTTATATTCGAATACGGTTTGTTCGATATGCGTCGTGCCTGACTGCGAATTCATATATATCCACATTGTAATCGCGTAGTTCCGATAATAGTCGGACGCTTGTTTCTCGCTGGCACTTCCGCTTACCACATTCCCGGAAACGTCGTAATATGTCGGCTGTTTTATCATCGGGATATTCGCCCCCGTTATTAGTTGTATTTTCGAATCCAAGAACACTGGGTCTTTCAGCAGCGGTATTCCGTTACTCTGGGTTAACCATTTCACCAGATATGGCCAATAAACGTATATCAATATTATTATCAACTCCAATATAAAGAGAATGAAAACGATATTGGGTGTAATGTGAAATTGGCCTTTCAACCATTCGATGAAATCGGAAATCAAACACGGAATGTAGAACAGGAAATTCGCGATGAATCCCGACCACCCTTCCAATTTCACGAAATAGTTGATAAATATATTATAAATGATTGCTAAACCTATGACAATTATTAAAAACAACATTAAATTCGTAATAAACATAACGAGTGCCGACTCGGTCGTCGTTAAATATTGTATTAAAAAGATGAAAAATGACAAAGTTATTACTATAAATGCGTATTTAAAGAAAGTGCCGCGTGGCATGTTCGACAGACTGGAAATGACCGATCCCATATTGACGCTTGAACTCGAAGTGAATGTGAAATATAGGAATGCGATGGTTAGCGGCACTATTATGGTTACTGAATAAATATATGCTTTGGTTCCTAGTGCCTTTGGATCTTGTATTGCGTAATATAATATAAACGACACGATCGTCAATACTATCATTACCGGTAGAAACCGTAGACTGGATTTGAATATTTTGTTTGATATATCCCGTATACCAGCGGTTGCTGTTTTTGCTGTATTCATTCCGATTTTGGTTGTTCCTGATATAGATATATATTAATATTATGTTATTCATTATACCGATAAATCAGAATATCCGTCCATCTATCCGTCTATCAAAGATTCTCCATCGTCGTCTTTTCCCCGTGACATTCGCGACATAATGCGACTAAATTGTCTATATGATTGCTGCCGCCATATTCCAGCCTCATTTTGTGGTCAACCTCGAACCACGCCGTCAGCTGTTTGTCGCAGTGCCCGCATTTCCAGTTCTGCCTCGATGCGACGAACTTCTTCTTCGTTTCGCTGACGGAGCGTTTCGTGGCTTTTTGTCCATTTGCTACCATATTTTTAAGATTGGTTCCACCCGATTGCGTGAGCCTATGTTCCGACGATTGACGTTGTGTCATTTGAACCGGCATAGCTAATATAGGATTATCGATGTCCCCGCCGCGATCGAAGATCGCGTTACTAGTGCTTGTGTCGGAGAAACTGTGTTTGCTCGTGAAATCCAATATCGGTGATAACATACTGGCCGTCCCACTGTCGATCGGCATATACTTAATATATTCGTTCGTGGTCGATATGATCTGGTTGGCACGCAGCGGGTTTTTCCGTATGAGCCAAAGAAGGACGAATGCGCCGACCACGATGCCCCCCATTTGGTAGTATTTCTTATATGATAGCATCTTTTTGAGGAATCGACCATCGGTGTAAATATTGGCGATAATACACGCGACGACGATAAATAGTATTATTTCGAAGCGCATACGAAACTTCTGGTATATAATATTAATGGATTATATAATTGATATTTTATTGAACTGTGCGCTAATTGAGCCAGTAGATAAAAAGGACGAGAACCAATATTATCACCAAATGAACAATGTGATTCTTCTCCGCAAATGTCTGTTCGATCAGCGTCTTTTTCGCCAAATACGCGCGATTATAATTCTCTAAACCCTGATAAAGCGTAATCTCGGGATTACCGGCGATCACGTTGATTTTATTATGGATGAAATGGACCCATCGCATGAACGATTCGCGGCAGTCTAAATACGGCGTGACGGGGTATTTATCGAGCATTTCGGCGAATCGGTTGCCCATTGCCTGGTCCGGAATGAAAAGCGGGAAATTCTGGATCAGGTCGTAATATTTGCGTTTGGTGGTTGCGGTCGGGGTTCCGGGGTAATGATACGCGATAGTATGTAGGAAAAACCAGTAATGCGGGCCCCACGTTTCACTACTGTGATTTCCGTTTTGTTCTAATGGAATCTTTGAATCTGGGTTATCCATAAAGTATATAGAAACAACGCAATATATTTATAGAGGTTTTAACTTAACAGTTATTAAAATATGAACAAATATAATAAATATGAGGATATGACCGGAAATACTGTATTAGGCCAAAACCAAGGCCGACCCAAACAATATTGTAATAATTGCGGGAATTCGGGGCATATCCTGTATCAGTGTAAAATGCCGATTCTGAGTATCGGTATAATCGCGTTTCGCTGGAACCCGACTGGTCGAGTATACGAATATTTGATGATTCGCCGCAAAGATACGTTCGGATATGTCGATTTTATCCGCGGTAAGTATACGCTGGATAACAAAGAATATATTCTGCGTATGTTTCGGCAGATGACGGTCGATGAGAAGGCGCGGATAATGAGCGATCCATTCGACGTTTTATGGCGGAATCTTTGGGGGAAGGCGAAAACGAGTGTTCAATATCGCGCGGAAGAAACGGGATCTTATATGCGATTTCGGCAGTTGGTTGAAGGAACGACGGAAAAAGGAACGACGGATAAAGGCACGAAAGAAGGAACGACGGAAAAAGGCACGACGGATAAAGGCACAAAAGAAGGCACGAAAGAAGGAACGACGGATAAAGGCACAAAAGAAGGCACGAAAGAAGGAACGAAAGAAGGAACGACGGATAAAGGCACGAAAGAAGGCACGAAAGAAGGCACGACGGATAAAGGCACGAAAGAAGGCACGACGGAAAAAGGCACGAAAGAAGGAACAAAAGAAGGAATGAAAGAAGGCATGGAAAAAGGAACGATAAAAGATGGTTCTGTCAAAGATGGCTCTGTCAAAGATGGCTCTGTCAAAGATTGCGTTTTAGAAAAAGGCGCCATAGACAAAGAATCCGGCATCAGATACACAATGGCGGATCTAATCGCCGAATCCAATTTAAGCGAAACTTGGCAAGAACAAGAATGGGGATTTCCTAAAGGCCGGCGAAATACACAGGAAATGGATTATAATTGCGCGCTGCGTGAAATGACGGAAGAGACCGGATTCCCAACATCGATGCTGAGCAATGTTCATAATATAATGCCATTCGAAGAGACATTCGTAGGATCCAACAACAAACAATATAAACATCGATATTATTTGATGTATATGGATTACGGGAAGAGTCTGGGGCACGGAGGCAATTATCAGCGCGATGAAGTGAGCGGTTTGGATTGGTTTTCATATGAGGATTGTTTGGCGCGTATTCGGCCGTATAATGTGGAAAAACGGGAAATGTTGCGGCAGGTTAATACGACGATTACGAAATATGGGCTTTATATTTAGAGGAACCAAATAAAAATATGTAAGGGCATTGAAATAGTGGGGGTCTAAGCCGAAGGCGCCTTCGGCTAAGAAAATCGCATTCGCGATTTTCGATAAGGGGGCGTAGGTGAGCCCTTCGGGCTCACTGAACCCAATAAAGAATAATGAACTAGTTCATTATTCTTTATGGGTAATTACCAACGTATAATTCGAACTAGTTCGAATTATACGTTTGGTTG